>Ga0099824_1004255_pt1 | contig 20652 bp, 11 predicted proteins | sample SiratrowhiteBW_FD_76837 | JGI IMG/M metagenome (GOLD analysis project Ga0099824, IMG submission 76837) | Root nodule microbial communities of legume samples collected from California, USA - Siratro white BW | ecosystem: Host-associated > Plants > Roots > Nodule | place: USA: California... | reverse complement strand
ATATATATATATATATATATATATATATATATATATATATATATATATATATATATTGTAAATTATAAAAGCAACAAACTAATTCTCATTCATAAAAAAAATCATATTATTAATATCATTTTAAAAAACTGAAGTACTAAATTAAACTTAAATAACTTTATTATACTTAGTTGGATTAATTATTTTTTATAACAGTAAATAATTCATTAAAATTCATAAAATTGAATTATTTGATAACATTACATTCTAATAATATGTAAAATAAACAAAAAAATTAATTAGCAAGCAATCAATTACTTTTCTTAATTATATTGTGCTTTCATTCTTTTGATAACATAACTTTTATCATTATTTATATTAAAACTTGTAACATAATTAGCTTATTTCTTTATATGAAAATAATGGTAAGCTAAATAAGATTAAATATTTTTATATAATATATATATATATATATATATATATATACTATTATATAAAAGATATATTTTTTATAATTATATTTGGTGCATCTTTTATTATAAATTTATTATAACATTTTATATTTAATAATTTATACTTTTCTATTTCACAATGAGAGATAGGATGAAATAAAGAATATGAATGATATGTATACGGAAGAATTCTGATTAAATAAGATTTAACTAAATAGATGACAACATCAATGCAAAGATTTTGAAATTAAATTAATAGAAAATTTAAAAGTGAAATACCTTTCAGCATATTAAAAGTACTATTTGGCATATATCAATTGAAAAGAAGAATTTATTAACGTAAAACATTATGTCTTTTTGTATATTTAGAGCATATTAAGTCTAATTGTGTGTTTTTGGTCAATAATATAAGAGACCGTGGTATTAAAAGACCAATCCAAATAATGTGAATAATTATACATTTGCACAAAAAAAATTATTATTTCATAAACAATCACACTACATAGAACCGTAAAGCAAGATGCAATTCCAATGTTTCTTTCTATTTCTTACAAAACGAAAAAAAAAATTAAAAATTCCACCCAAACAACAAAAATCGAGAACAAAGTACAACATACATTACACCATTCATTATTTTTATTTTCACAAAATACTCTATATCTAGCGTTCCATTTCCACTAAAACATTTAATATAAGAAAAATTCTTACAATAAAATCCAACACATGTCTAACATCAATTTTTACATGAAATATTACTAATCATTAAAAACATGACTTTTAAATATACTCTAAACATGTAGAATTAAGATAAAAATTCATCTTGATATCTAGTTATGAGTCAACACCCTCATCACTTTATCAAGATTTATTTTCTTACTTCATTCATAACAATCATCTTAACTCAAATACAACCATAGTTTTAAAGATCACTTTGCCAAATATACAACTAAAAACTTTTTGCTTACTTCTCGAGACTAAATTTGAACAAAATATACACGTATAAGACACACAATAAACCAACTACCCTCATGTCATTCTAAGGACGAACTGCTCTGATACCAAATGTAATATCTCGTATTTTTCACATAATAAGAACTATGTTGCTAAAGAGTTTAAAAATATGTATATTCATAAATTAAATTCCTATCTTAACCAAACTACAAACATAAGACTTTTATGATTTATGTCATACGTCACATTGTCATTATTACATCTCTACAATAACTCATATGATACATATACTGACTCACATACATAGACACTTGACTCTCTACTTTCAGAAGAGTCGTGCATTGAGTTAGACTCAAAGGCTAGCACCTGCCAGATGATCTTTCCAATTGTGAATCCACACAGTCCCAAATGAACATAACCTCATTTGATAGGGTAAATCCATATATATGTCCTGACCAACTCTCTTAAACTGTAATTTCAATTATATGAATCTCCTTCAACTCTCACCACCTAGTACTCTTACCAGTAGAGTCAGGATACCTCATTCTCGACAAGTCCTCAAACAATGCACATCCTAACAATCTCAACATGGGTATCTCCTTTCCTGAAGATACTATGTCCAGATCACCATTCCATATCATTCACAAATATTTATACTACATCATACCATACATAAACATTCATTCAATTTAATTCAAGTTCATCCAATTCTTACTCAATAAAACAAGTAATCACAATATGTATTAAAAACATTCAAACTAGCTTCCCCTACTTGTACAAAGTAGAGACCCTCAAAGGAGTTCAAAAAACCTAAAATCACAGGCAACAATCATTCTAATGTCTTAGATGACACAAGCAAAATACCCTACCAAGAACGAAATTGACCTAGAACTGACTCTAAGGGAGATGAATAGAAAATAAACTTACTTTACTCAAGAATCTGATTGGACACTCTTGTTCTACCCGACACTACAAATCTAAGGGTAATCTCCGATCGTCAGTCTGATAAGGAATGAGGTCAGAAGTTTAGAGAGAAGGTAGAGAAACTAAAGATAACTTAATTACAAAGAGATGATGGTTTTTATAAAAATGAAACCTAAATACTGATTTTCCTATTTATATAAACTTTTTTCTTTCTAAAAAAATATTTAGGTGTCATCTTATTTATATCTAAAGCTAAATTATAGCTTCTAATACATTTACATTCTAAAGTTATTTTCTAAGGTATTACATTGTTTGGTTGTTTGCTACACATGTTTATCCAATCAAGGTCCCTGTCTTTTTTAAGAGCTATCCTTATACCCAAACTAAATGACTTGAAAATTCTACTTCTAAAAATAGAAAATATTTTCTTTTATTCACAAGTTAACTACAATAAAATATTAAGAGAAATGTTGTAATTTCTTCTTCTAATTTCTTTGTAAGATTTTTCTTTTTATTCTTTCACCCTCTCTTTCATCCTTGTAGTAATTCTACCTCTTTGTGACATAAGTTCTTCTTTATTTGGGATCACATTATCCTGCCCCTCTTAAAAAAGAATTTGTCCTTGAATTTGAAGGACCTACATCATAACTAACATCGAATCTATGAATCTTATTTACCATACCTATCAAAGAAAGAATAAAAAAAATTACAAATAATATTTACATACTTGTTTAACTTTTCCGTGATCAAATATGTACAAATGTATTTTCAATGATCTTTTATAAATCTCTTATAAATTTTTGTCATTTTCACTTAAATGTTTTTCATTCTTTTAATGGGTAATATTTACACAAAATAAACTTTACAAAAGTAAAAAAGATGTAATTTGCCGATAAAGTTGAGCACACATGGTATAATGTTCATATAAATTCCTATATTCCTAGAGTCCTATACAAAAATTTAAGAGATAACACTTTTAAAGGAATCTTCATCCATATTTTTGCATTTGCTTTCTTTTGTTTCCTTTTTCCCTTCCTAATATTTTTTCGTTGTTCTTTAATATGCAAATCTCTATTAAAAAAACAATAAGAATGATATGTTTAAAAACTTCAAAAGACAAATAGATTCAAATTTTGTAGTAGAAGAAGAAATGAAAGATATAGGATCTCCCTTCAAAAAAATTTATAATTTAAGACTTAGATTGTTTCTTTTGTTTATTTCCTTATTTTCATCTACCTTCTATCCTCTTTTCTTTAGTGCTTATGTAAAGACAAATCTTCTTCTTTCTTTTTGTTAGATCAAAGTTTAATGAACCTTTGTGTGGTTTAGATTTTTTGTTTAAAGAACCAAGTGTAAAACATAATTGTATGAGCATAAGATCTATTCACATTTAGCCTAAAAGATGCAAATTGTCTAGTTTAATAAACACAATACCTATTTGTTGTATGCTTTGTCTGACAGACACAAGCACTTTGCATATGCTCATTGTCTGATAAATGTTTGCTTGTTTAACATATGTAAGCCTTAAGCATTTACTGGTACATGTCAAACTTATAAATGTTCATTTAATGTTTGCAAAGTTTTTCCATTCTTTCAAAAAGGTCAAATAATGTTATGTCAATATCAAGATCCCTTGAAGAATGCACGACTCCATGGAAAATAACCTAAAGAAACCAATAACAACTCAAACCATGAAAAGAAATTGAAACAAATTCAAGGAAACACATGGTTTGTATTTGGGAAACATTAGCTAACAAGTTCTTAGAATCTCTTAACTAAATACAATATTAATAAAATAAGTATTTAAGTGTGAATATTTGATTTTCAGAATAAACAAAGTAAATAAAATGATAAAGATGATTGAAGATGAAAAACACACCACTTTTAAGAGAGAGATAATCAAGGCTTGTATTTTTAAAAAGAACTTAAAATAAGATGAATGAAATAAGGACTAACCTCTTGATGAACTTATAATTACGAGAAAAAAAGAGGGGAAAAAACCTTAAACTATTTCATTAAAATTAGTTATGATACAAATGACTTATATAGAGTACTTTAAGAAATGGAAAGGTTAAGACTTGTTAAATTAATGCTTCTAACTTTTCAAACAATGTCCCTACATGAGATACTAAGAGACTATATTTTATTTGGTTACTACACCATTACAAAAAAAACCAGAATTACTAACGGACAAATCTGTCGATAAATTAGTGAATATTATTTTTATTATAAAAATTATTATTATTATATTATTAACATTTATACTTATTTTATTTTTATTATTTTTATTACCAACCATTTACCATTTTATTGAAGTTTTATATAAAGTGCACCAGCAAGGACTTAACCCAGGACCTTTCAGCAGCTTGCTAGAACCTACAACTGTAACATCCCAAAAATAACATGCATAAAACTAAACATTCTACTAAAACATAATTACAAAGCATTTCCAAATTATTTTTCAAATTTAGCCTATGTCTAATATCACCACTCATCCCAAGTGATCCTCCATTGATCTATCTGCAACACCATCTGCTCCCGTGTCAAAAACACGATCATTACAGACAGATATCCAAACAAAAGCACAATAAAGAAAAGGGTAAGCTAACCAATTTTAAGCAATCCTAAGTCATTCAATCAAATACAAGGTCTAACACAACACAAACACCTCGAGATCATCCATCTCAATCAATTTAATACATCATTACAATAACAAGACATTGACACACTACAAACTTGACTCTACTTCCGGAAGACTCGTGCATTGAATAGATACATCTCCAAGCTGTGAATCCACACAACTTCCACACAAATGAATCATCAATCATGTATGATAGGGTCAGTCACCCTGAGACTTTCCTAACCAGCTATGTTTCAAGCTACAATCACCCAGTTCAGACCTCCTTCGACTCTCACCACCTAGTAATGATCATCTATTTGACTCCTATTACTAGTAGAGTCAGGATATCAATCGTTAAACAGATCCTTAGACAACGCACTTTCTAACTAACCCAGACACGAGTGTTTTCTTTCTTGAAAACACTATGCCTAGGCCTTGACCAAATTCATCAATACTCTATCAATATCACATCATAACATAGATCTCTACTAATGTATTCATTCACTTTTCATTCTCAATGTCAATCTCAATCTCAAAAAAATGAAAGAAATTCTTAAATCATCAATACAATTAAATTTAAATTATCAATTAATCTATTTTATTAAATCCATGCATTGCATTACAAAAGAATCAAACAATCAAAACAAAAAGCCCTAAAAATATATTTTTTTTAGGGTTTAGCTTGGGAGAAAATCTAGCTTGAGCGAGAATCCCCCTCACTTGAGCGAAAATTCTCTCGCTTGGGCCAAAACAGTCTAGAGAGTGCACTTACTCCAAGGTCATTCTTGCTTGGGTGACTATACCCTCGCCTGGGCAAGACTACCTTCTCGCCCAGGCAAGTGACTTCGCCTGAGCAAGACTACCTAGCCTGGGTGAGATATGCATAAAACAACAACCTATCAGGTAAATCATGTAGTTTTTACTACTTTAGAGCTACTGCACATGCCTTAGATGAACTAATTGAGAAAAAATATACTTAGATACCGTTAATTTCCACAGTACCACATCATACATGGAAGAATCAAGTTACAACTAGAATTTAAAGTAAAACTTCATGCCAACAGAGAACTATCACAATTGCATTTCACAAAGACGAACAAATTAAACCCTAACCTACACTCATGCTCAAAACGAATAACAATCAACTTCCCTTACCTGAATCGTAGTGAAAATTCTCTCTAATAGTCCCAACAACCTAAGGTAATTAGGAACTCAAATCTGCATCAAATGACCTCTGATCAACGATTAGACTAAAACACTAGGAAACTAAACTCACATAGGCACTTTCTGATAACTCAGAGGCCACATGCAAGCTTAGAAGGTAGAGGAAAATGAAAACCTAAAACTGGCTCTGAGGGAAGAGGGTAGAAAATGAACTTACTCTAACAGAGATTCTGATTGGGTAGACTTGCAAATCAACATTCCACCAGTCCCTTAGGCAAAGTTCGTGCCTGCTCTGTTCCCAAAAACTCTATAGTGTGTTTCAAGCTAGGATCTTCCAACTGTTTCTCCTTATCCTCCCAACGAAATCATTAGTTATGGTTAGCCTGCCACAAATAATAAAGTCTCGATGGAAGTTCACCTCCAAATTCAGATCTCTAAATTGTTCAATCAATCTCTGCTCCTCTATCATCAAAACTGACAACTGAACTGACTTCCTGCTCAAAGCATCTACTACTACGTTCGCCTTCTCAGGTTGGTACATCAGCTGAAAGTCACAATCCTTCAAAAATTTCATCCACCTTCTCTACCTCATGTTCAGCTCCTTTTGTTCAAATAGGTACTTCAAGCTTTTGTGATCACTGAACACTTGAAACTGAACTCCATACAAGTAGTGCCTCCAAATCTTTAATGAAAACACCACCATTGCCAACTCTAACTCATGAGTAGGGTAATTTCTCTCATGAACTTTGAGTTTCCTTAAATCATAGGCTACTACTTTTCTCTCTTGCATTAGTACACTACCAATCCTTGATGTGAAACATCACAAAAAAACTTCGAATGACTTGCTTGTATCAAGAATAACTAACACAGGATCATTGGTCAACCTCTTCTTCAACTCTACAAAACTTCGCACACTTCCATGCAAAAGATTGATCTTTGCGAGCCAGCTGTGTCAATGGTGCTACTATCCTCTAAAAATCTTCAATAAACCTTCTATAGTAGCCAGCTAAGTCTACAAAACTCCTGATCTTCGTGACAGACTTAGGGCATTCACACTGCAACACTGCTTCCACTTTAGCAGGATCCACAAATATCCCTTGAGCAGAAATCACATGCCCTAAAAAAATTTAATTCCTTCCACCAAAAATCACACTTTGAGAGTTTGGCGTACAACTGCTTCTCCCTCAAAATCTCCAACACCAACCTTAAATGTTCACCATACTCCTCCTTAGTTCTTGAAAGATAAGGATGTCATCTATAAAGACTACAACAACTTATCTAGAAAAGAACAAAAGATTCTATTCATGTAATCCACGAACAGAGCTGGACTATTGGTAACTCCAAATGACATCACCACATACTCATAGTGCCCATAGCGAGATCTAAAAGTTGTTTTCGGTACATTGTCAGTTTTCACCAAGATTTGATGGTATCCCGATCTCAGATTTATCTTGGAAAACACCACTGCTCCACTCAGTTGATCCATCAAATCATCCATCGAGAGTAGAGGTACTTATTCTTAATTGTCAACTTGTTCAACTGCTTATAGTCCGCACACAATCTAGAACTACCATCCTTCTTCTTGACCAACAACACTGAAGCTCCCCACGGAGATACATTGGGGAAAATGAATTGTTTCTCCAACAATTATTCGAATTGCTTCTTAAGCTTCTCCAGTTCAGTAGGAGCCATCTTGTTTGGTGTCATTGAAATTAGTCTTGCTCCAAGCACCAGATCAATCGAAAACTCTACTTCCACTTAGGTGACCGTGCCTCTTGAACTCACTTACTTTCGCTTGTCCCTAAGGTTGACTAACATAAGAAATGGTTGTAGCTGCTCTAGCAGCATCCCATTGATGCATCACAACTTGATAGCTTTGAGTCATACCTATATTGTGTTGTTGTATCGCCTTAGCTTCCATCTCATTAACTATAACAACCTAGTCCATCTTTGAGGAAGGTGGAGAAGGGGAAGGAAGTCTAGAAGTCATTCTAGATGACACACAAAAAGGCCTAAGGGGAAAATCTATGGTCCAAGGTAACTATAAAATCTACAAAGATAAGACGCAAAAAAGGAAAACAAAAGTAACATAACTCCAAACCTATAAAAGGACAAGCAATAACACAAAAGTCCTATGTATGAGTTTTAAAATTCACCAATATAAACATCTCAATCTTCGAAGTTATATCTATCAAAATATTCAAAACACTTCAAGAAAAAAAATGCTTCACACACATTCTTACTTATGACTAATATTAAATTTCATACAAAATTTAATTAATCAATCAAAACATATCCTTCAAAGATTCTAAACACAAAACATTAAGATGGAAACCTCTCTTGATTAAGTCATGAGTGTGCACCCTCATCACTTCATCAAGATTTTTTTCTGTCTTAATAATTTCATTCACATTCATCACAACCAACTTAACTCAAACACACTCAAACTTCATGCAAAATAGTTACATATCCAATTAGAAATATATTACCTATTTCTCCAAACTAAAACTCAACGAAATTCACACGTAGAAGAAACACCATATGCCCACTGCCCTTAAGTCATCCTAAGGATGAACTGATCTAATACCATAAATGTAACATCCCAAAAATAACATGCATAAAATTAAGCATTCTACTAAAACATAACTACAATTTACCAACAGATTTATTAAACGGTAAATTGCTCGCCAATTTTTTGACGGATTAAGTTTGTCGGTAAATTCGCGCTTAATTAATCGACGAATAATTTGACGGTAAATTTTTTCATCGGTAATTATTGACGAATTAAATTTGCTGGTAAATTTGTCAGTAAGTTGACCAAAAAAAATTTCATCGATAATGATATTTTACTAACAGATAAAATTTTGTCACTAATTTTCTGTTAGTAATTTGAATTTTTTTTATAATACACATATTTACCCAATAAATATAAAGTGTCATGAAATTTCTATTTTTAAAATAAAAATATATATTTTATAAATTTTTATTTAGAAAAGAAATATAAGAAATTATTAAGACAAATAATATATATTTTTTTAAAGTTTATTCTCTTTATTCCTTCTATTTTATTTTATTTTTAATAACTCCACCTCTTTGTCACATAATTTCTTCTTGAATTCATATTACATCACAATACTATGTGCATTATTTTATAACGAATTTAACAAAAGTGTAAATATTATTATTTTATCACAAGTTATTTTATTAAAATAGTTATAAAACAGTCTATTTGATAAATAGATATAAAATATCATTATAGACGTCAAAAATATGAATTTGGCATGTATTCTTGATGCATGTATCATACTTAACTTGAATTCTATAACGATACGAGTGAAAAGGTCAAAAAGGTAAATTAAAATTGCTTAATTGAATTCAATTGAAATAATTGAAATTAAAATTAGTTAGTGGAGAATATACGAATAATAAATAAATGAGAGTGACAACATACCTAAGTTTAAATATCTATTAAATACACTTGAAAAATAGAAGAAATAATAACCATTCCTATATAAATAAATTATAAATTTCGTATAAGGCAGACAGTCACATCAAATTGCTGCTTTATAGTCCAAAATAACAAACATTTTTTTAATGTAAAAAATACTTCTTAATCGAAAACAATTTAAGAAAGTCATGCCCAAATATAAGTTCGACCCCATTTTAAACAAGTATGAACGAAATTAAAATTTAGCCTCTGTACGAGTAAATTGAACTTTTGTAGATAAAAAATTGTGCTATTGCATACGCGTATATCAAATTTTATTTAATTTATTTTATAACTGTAAAAATAAAATATAGGGTTGATCACCGTTTATTAAATTATTTTAAAATTTTATAAAACACAAACTTTATAATGGAAAAAAAAATCATCTGACGAATCATACTAATATTTCACATCATTTCTATTATTTGCAGATAAACTTTAATTTCATATACGATATCTTATATAATTTTTTTATATATATGAAAAATGTACTAAAATTGAATAAAAAAAAAGACTTTAGTCTCAATAAAATTTTAATGAGTTTTAATTTTATTCATTTTGCTTTTATTATAACAAGAGTGGACCTATTGTTTATGGTATCTACTGTAGTATGATATAAGAGTTAACACCCACTAGTATTTACGTTACAATGTTATGTTCCGAAAATAAATGATGTTTAAAAAGAATGTGATTTACTCATTTTAAAATAAACTTTAAGTATAAAAATAGTGATTTCATATGTTTTAGAGCAAATAAAAATTAAGAAATTAAAAATATAAAAAAACTAAAATTAACTCATTATATAGAAATTAAAAATAATAATTTGAAATCTTAGAAGGATTAAAAAACCCTATACAAACCAAAATCAAAATATGATCATATATAAAGATTATATAAAGCTCAATCAAATACTTAATTATGCTTTCAAAGCACATACGTGACTTCTAACCAACTACAAACATTTCAACACCGTTAAAATAGGTACGTCCTTAGTTGTATAATAAAATATATAGTATATGTTGCTGCTAAACACTAACACACAACAGCAGTGGCATTAGTTTGTGGTGCAAAAATGGGACTTAGACAATTTTTCATTGCTGTGATTTCATTATCACAATTTTTGAGTATAGCTGCTGAGGAAACAAAATCCTCACAAAGTTGTGATTTTCCAGCCATATTCAACTTTGGTGACTCCAACTCAGATACTGGATGCATGTCAGCAGCATTTTACCCAGCAGCTTTGCCATATGGTGAGACCTTCTTTCATGAGGCTGCAGGGAGAGCTTCTGATGGTCGCCTTATTATAGATTTCATTGGTACACATTTCTCATTCACTCTATTTTTCTTTATGAGACCTGTGGAAATTACACTGGCATTATTCATGGTTTCTTTTCACATAGCAATTTTCTTTAATTGTTGGCAATATTGTGTCAATGTTAAAAAAGAAAACATATATTACATTGTGGATCTCCAAAACAAATAAAAAAAGTCACTGTAAAGTTAACAAAAGTAATATATATGTGAATTTTAGAAGAAAAAACATGAAGTTTATCTAGTTTACTCTAGTTATTTTATTTGTGTCTCATTTGCACCAACTTCAGAAGTTTGAAAATAAACTGTTTTATAAATCCTTAAACATTATTTCGTTTTTGCATGTATATTAAATTTTATTATAGTTTCTATATTGTTTTATTTATGACTTTTTAATATTCAAACTTTCTTTTTTTTGGTTATCCTTTTATATTAAATATTAAATATTTAATTTTGAGTCTAAAAGAAATGAAATAAGTTGAATAGTATAAGAAAGAAAATTTATAAGTTTATCGTCTTAAAGTTTAAAGATGAATTTTTTTTATATAAATCTAACTCAGTTTTCATAATTATTTAATCTTACTAATATTTCCCTTTTGATATACACAACAAATTGTAAGATGTCTCCCATATTTTATTATATAAACATTTAATAACATATATAAATTATAACAAAATATGGAGAAAAATAATGGAGTCATTTTATGACAAAAAAGGAAAAACATGTAAATTATAGGGATTATAAGAAAAAATCTTACAGAAATAACGTTAATTTGATACTTTCAGTTATTTATGAAAATAAAAAGTAAAATTTCTGAAACCAAATCGGCGGGCTCTGATACTCATAATACATTTAACAAAAATCTTGTTTACTGTGTATTGATATGAATGAATTGTGTTCTTAATAAGTTACAACTAATTATGCACAAATAAAAAAATTCAAAAATATTATATGAAAATATTTTTACAAATTAATTTACGTATAGTTAATTTTAATTTATGAAAAAAAAAAATATTTCATATTTTTTCTTCTGAAAGTCCTACCTAGAAACACAAAATACTCTATAACACTTAAAATAAATACCGGGCTTCTTAACAAGAAATTTAAGTAACTGGTTGAGTCGTTTACATATATATATGCAGCCAAGCATCTAGGTTTGCCACACTTGAGTGCGTACATGGACTCAATTGGATCAAGTTATAGCCACGGTGCAAACTTTGCCGCAGCATCATCAACCGTTAGGAGGCAAAACAGAACCTTCTTTGATGGTGGTAGTCCTTTCAGTCTCGAAATTCAGGTCGCACAGTTCATCCAATTTAAGACACGCACCGCCAACCTCTACAAGCAAGGTTGTTGTTAGCTTACTTTAATTGCATCAGAAAATGAATATCACAAATATTGACCATTACATGTTAACCAGCACGTAAATGCAAGTAATGGGGTATTATATAATATAACAAACACGTAAATGCAGTAGTACCAATTTTGGACATTGGTGAACTAGGATCCTGTTTTTTTTTACATAAATAATAATGTGCTTGTTTACTTGCAGGAGAGGGAAATTCCTTTCCAAGGCCAGAGGACTTTGCCAAGGCCATCTACACATTCGACATTGGGCAAAATGACATTGCTGCTGCTCTTCAAAGAATGGGGCAGGAAAATTCTCAGGCAGTGATCTCAGACATAGTGAACCAATTTTCAAACCAGCTTATAGTAAGTGATTCAATCCACTACAATTTTTGTCTTGTTTTCTACAAAATATCCACTGTTGCAGAGTTCTAATCAGAAACACACATGTCAGTATTTATACAGTCAAGGAGCGAGAACATTCTGGATCCATAATACAGGTCCCATTGGGTGCCTTCCAGTGGCCTTGCCTATTCACAATGCCTACAATTATACTCCGGCGGATGGATATCTTGATCAAAACGGCTGTGTCGTGTATCAAAACGACATGGCCAAAGAGTTCAACACAAAGCTCAATGATACAGTGGTCAAACTAAGGGCACTGTATCTTGATGCTTCATTTGTGTATGTGGACATTTTCTCTGCTAAGTATGAGCTAATCGGTAATGCTAAGAAAGAAGGTAAACCTTTTTGTCACACCAAATTTTATTACCAAAACTAATTAGCGTTCTGCTTAAGGATATACATTCATCCAATTAGAAAGTCTATAGTTTTAATTAGAACATCATATTTTGCAAGCAATAGAACAAATAAATTACGGTTATGTCCGTGTGTCTTTTTAACTATTACCACTGCTGGGTCTTCTGAAATAATGATCCCAAGTACGTTTTGTAACATTTAAAGAGACAATGCTCACCTCCCTTACATATTTAAGTGACGGTTAGGAAAGATGTTTCAGAAAATTATTGACAATAATAATGTGACTTAAGAATATTTTCAAAAGAAACAAGTGTAATTATTTTAATAATGATAACGAGAAATATTTTTTAAGGCTATGCAAATAAGTTCATTTTAATTTTAGTCTTCTAATTAATTTTAAAAATGATCAATATCACTATTTATTTGAAGTACATATCTAAATATATAACATCTATACTAACCAGGATAAAGATCATTTTAAAAGAAAAATTGAAGATAACTAAAACTAAAAAGAAATTTAAAGTATTAAAAAGACAGCATTTAAAAAATTAAAACTAACCTTTCTTTATACGATATGTCTTTTATGTGGGAAATATAAAAGTGGACCTAACAAATTGTTATCTTCACTGGCAGGATTCGTTGACCCATCTGAAATTTGCTGTGGGTTTCATGAGGGTGGCAATCACTTATTCTGCGGCAATTACAATGCTACCATTAATGGCAAAGAAGTTCATGTTGGTTCATGCCAAGATCCTTCTTCACACATTAGCTGGGACGGCGTGCACTACACCGACGCAGCAAATAGCTGGATCGCAAATCACATTGTCACTGGATCATTCTCAGATCCACCACTTCCTATTACACGTTCTTGCTCGTTAGCTTAACAGAGATTATGTATAGAGCCAGGGGAACTATTTACTTGATTTTTTATTTCACGACCTTGATGTTCGCACTTAAGTTCTTTTTAAATACTTTTTAAAAATAAGGTAGCGAGACTGCATTTGAACGGGTGCTTTTCTTATTTTATCATTTAAAAATTGTATAAAAATATTATTATTATTATTATTATTATTATTATTATTATTATTATTATTATTATTATTATTATTATTATTATTATGTTTTATTAAATGGTTTGGTCCGTGAAATATCTTGTTTTAATCATCAACCTTTTTTCCTTGTTAAAGAAATCATCGACTTTGGCTCGGGAACACATTAGGGAGATTCCAACGGTTCATTCACTACTTTCTCCGGTTAGTGAGTGACATGGAGATGTATGATTCGGTGACGCTAGAGTTAAGCCAACGGGTAACGGGTGTAGCTAGATAGCATGAACTCACGTGCAAGGTAGAGAAAAAAAAAATCTAAATTCTCAAATATAATCTATAATTATTTAAATTTATATTATTTTAAATATATTTGAATGAATTTATGTTAAAATTAAATTTTATAGATTTTATGTAAGGTAACTTCGGATCAAGCTTCATAATGCAAGATTGAGTCGAGTCAGTCCAAGTCATGGTCAAGCTAAATTAATTGAGTTTAAATCAAATTAAGTCGGCTTAGGTCTAAGTCCAGCTGACTCGACTCAAGTCTAGGTTGAACTTAGTTGACCCGACCCAAATCAAGTCAAGTCAGGACAAGTTCATATTTAATCAAGTCGAGACAAGTTCATATTTAATCAAGTCGAGGCGGGTATGCCTTTATTCGAGTTGGGCTCGACCCATGTTCAACCGAGTTGGGCTCGACCCATGATCACCCGAGATGGGTAGACCTAGGTCTGTCCTACCTCAACCAAGACCAGATCGAGCCTAACTTGATCAAGACCAGGTTGACCTAAGCCTGAGTCAAGCAGAGTTAACTTGGACCTAGGTCGAGCTGAGTTGGATCGGGCCCAGGTTGAGTCAAGTTGGCCTGCTACCAATTCGAGTTGAGTTAACCCAGGCCCTAGTCATGCCAAGTCGACTCGAGCCCAGATTGTGTTGAGCCAGCATGGGCCCAGGCTGAGCCAAATCGACTCAAACCTAAGTCGAGCTAAGTCAATCCAGGTCTAGGTTGAATCGAGTCAGCCTAAACTCAGGTTGAGCAGAGTTGACCCAAACCCAGGTCAAGCAAAATTGGTCCAGGCCCGTGTCAAGTCGAGTAGGCCTAAACCAATGTTGAGTTGGTTCAAGCCCAAGTTGAGCCAAGTCGGCCCAGGCCCTACTCATGTTAAGTAAGCTCGGGTCTATCTTAAGTCGAGTGAGCTCAAAGACAGATCGAGTCGAGTAAGCTCGAACCAAGTCTAGTTGAGTCGGCCCCAACCCATGTCGATTCGAGTAAGCCTAGGGTGGGGTCAAGATGATTAGGCTCGAGCCCAAATTGAGTCTTATAAATCAGCCTAGGCTAGAGTCGACCAGTTACCCGATCCTAGGTTAAGTCGAGTTACCCGATCCTAGGTTAAGTCGAGTCATCCTGGGCCCAAGTTGAGTCAACCCATACCAAGATCAAGCCAAGTTTGTCAGGACCCAAGTCAAGTGGTGTTGGTCCAAGTCTAAGACAAGTCGAATCTTCCTAAACCTAGGTCGGCTCGACTCAACCCAAATTGGTCAAGTCAAGTCGATGCCGAACCTAGGTTCAGCCGAGTCGACTCAAGCCTAAGTCAAGACATGTCGGCCTAGGCCCATGTCGAGTTTAGTAGGCTCAGTCCTAAGTCGAGTTGATTTAGGTCGAGCCCAATTCAAGTTGAGTCGGGGATCAAGTCAAGCTGAGTTTAGTTATCACCACGTTCAACTGAGTTGTGTTAGGCCCAAGTCAAGCCGAGTCCAATAGGGATTAGCTTAGGTCGTCCCAGATTAAGTCGAGTTTGGTCTGGTCCAGGTCGACTTAAGCTCAAGAGGGATCAAGACAGACCTAGACATATCGGGCCAAGTCAAGTTGGGGCCATGTTTGATTGATGCATCAAGCCTACATCAGTCAAGACCATGTCAAGCTGAATTGAGTTGAACCTACATCAAGTCGATTAAGTCGATCACGTGTCAGGTCGATTATGTCAATACCACATTGAATTATATCTAATTGACATAGTTGATTTAATTTAGATTTAATCCAATTTAAATTGAATTGAAAAAAAAAATCTAAATCAATTTAATCTAGTTAAAATGGATGTATATTTTAGACCCAATCAATTTCATTGGATCTGGACTACATTTTTGAAAAATTCAATCCATGATCACCCTTTGCATCATAAACTCGATCTTACTGTTATGGTGCCTTTTTATGTGTATTTTCGATCCAACTCTCAAATGTGTTATTCTTTCAAGTGTTTGCACTCCACTTTGCACTTTTCCCTTACCTCTTAAGGTCACTAAGAAGTAACTTCAACAATTATCGACCAACACCTAAAATGCTACCATAGGAAAAGGTAAGTTATTGAGAAATATACGAAAAGTCAAGCATTTCCAATGCCACTTAAAAGTAAGAAGATAAAATCAAGAAAATATCGATTAGAATCGGGAAACTTTCAAATGAAAAAAAGATGACAAAAACTCAAAGAATTCAAAAAAAATGACAAGAAAAAATTCAGGCAAATTTAGAAAAAGACATATAAAAGGAAACCTAGTTATTAGGTATAGATTATGAGTACTAAAAAGATTAAAATACAAGTTGAATCAAGAACATATAAGACACCTACAACTATAGTTTTCATTTACAATTAAAAAGAAAGTTTCACTCAAGGATGCTTCTTTATACAATTCAAGTCACACAACCAACTAGAAAAGCAAGTAAGTGTATCAAAGATTGTGGTGTATGCTGTGAGTTGTTCTAATCTTTGTTTTTCTTCTTGTATATGCCTCAATTTCTCTCATTTCTTTCCAATTCTCATTTTTGTTTCTTTTTTCCAGATTATGAGGCAATGTTCTTCTCTTTTCTCAACTCAATTTTATAAACAACTCACAAATTATGCTAAAGTTCAACTCCAAAATCAACTAACTAGTGTACAGAATGTTCAAGACAAAATGATTCAACTTAAAGCTCAATGAAAGTGGACTAAAACCTTGATGTCTAAACTATATTTATAAGGATTTGTTTTTCAGAACTTTTTATAATGAACTAATAGTAAAGGAGAATTCAAATCAAGATAGAAAGCAAAACATTCAATTCGACTATCATCTTTCTCTCTTAGAAAAATTTACAATCTTTAGGAATACTTCTAAGAGAATTCTGAACAAGTATTGGACTAAATAATACTCTAAACAACTTCAAAAGATTTAGAAAATTAAAGCTAAATAACACATGTTAAAAACATTTAAACTGTGACAAAAGAAACTAGCAAAACATGCAATGAAATTTCTTCAAACGTGTGTCGCAACCAATGTGCAACTGATTCAAGGCAATAAGAACAAGAAATTGAATCAAATAAGAACAAAACTAAACACATAACATATAAGGAAATTAAACTAGCCTAAACTTAAAGGAATTATAAACAACACTTAAAACTAATACAAGAATTGTTGTTTATCTTTAAGGTGTTGCATTGCTTTAAATTCATTAAACCTTCAATTTTTACATCTAGCAACATCTTGTTTTTTGCCTTAATCCATCACAAAAATGTTTAATTGACCCACATCTTCAAAACCATGATTAGCATAATTTGTAAGCAATAACTGAAATCTTTCTCATGCCTCACAGAATGGTTCCTCTTGTTCTTGCCTAAAGTTGAAATATCAGATCGCTACAAGAATTTTTGGATTTATCGATGGATAATTATTGAAGGATATATATTCATTGGTAACATAAGTTATTACCACCAGAAAATTATTGACGAATAACAACAGTCAACAATTTTACAATATGTGTATCTATCCGTCGGTAAAATCTATTGGTAATCGACAACAACATATTATCCATCAGTAAAAATTGTTGCTAACTGACACTATCATATAATCCGTCGGTAATTCAATCACACATTATCCATCAGTAATTGACAACATTATATTATCCATTAGTAAAATCCGTTAATAGTTGACAATATCATATATTTCGTCGATAAAATTTATTAGTAATTCACAACATCATTTATCTGTGGGTAAAATTCATCGATAATTAATAGCATCATATTATCTGGCGATAATAGACAATAAATTTAATCCATTGATAAAATCCACCGGTAATCGACAATAACATATGATAATACTAATAATAATAATAAATAATAGTAATGATTATGATAATAATAAGTAATAATAACTAAAAGGATGAATCTCCTTACTCTTTCCTTTGCCTTGCTTTTGTTTCTTTTTCCAACTTTTTCTATGTCATATTCAAACTTTAAATCTTTTGCAAAACATTTTCCTCTCAAGCATAAATGAAAATGAACTAAACCAGTATAAGTGAAGAACGTAAAAGGGATTTAAAAGGGGTTGTTGAATCCACAAGAACTAAGAAGTATAATGATAACCCTTAAGTCTTTCTTTTTGAAGAGTTGCATAGATATGAAAGAAATAAACTTGTAGAAATTTTTAAAGATGTCACAACTTTTGAGGGACTAAAACTAACATTCAATGGTTGTAGATATCAATTATGTTCAAGTGTTAGAATTGAATGATGCTTGACTAATATGCACATCTTATTCACATATAAAATCATATCACACTTTTCCTTGTTCTATGTAGCTAAACCAAGTTAATTCCTTAATCATGGTTATCTAGGAATCTAATGACAATGAATCAATCCCTCAATTAAAGTTATTTAATACTTTCATTGAGGTTTTGAACAATAACATCCAAAGACATAAATCTATTATCAACAATTGTAATATGTGGTGGATTTAGTTTGGTTCAGAAAATGAAAATATTGTCCAATAGCATTTAGTTTCTAGATTCAAGCGCAGAGATTTCTTTATTGTTTAGCATTGAGCATAAAACTAAAGTACAATGGAAAATTATACATACATGCATATATGAATTAAGAAGTATAAAGAAGTTGAAATGTCATTCAACTTTAACACAATACAATTTAGCTACTTATAATGTATGTGATATTTTACTAAGTACAATGAGATAATTCAATAGTAAAGGATATAACAATGTTTTCTATTTTTTTTTTGTTCTCCTCCCCCCTCCTTCTATCAATCAATCTTTCTTCTAATTATCAAGAAACTCTATTATCATTTGAAGCTTACTACCAACACCCAAATGCTCCATTGAGTGAATTGACTTTCTTTAATTGGAAGTTTCCTTGTTGCTTAGCTCCTCTATATTTTGCTTAGTGGATTCAATTTGGTCTCCTTGAAGGTTTCTTCATGTGTTGAACAGATTCCTAGCTTACTTAGCTTCATCAAGTATCAAATCTATCTTCCTCCATTCTCTTAGTACCATTAGTTTATGCTCTACTCTAAGAGTAAAGATCGTTTTTCAATTGCTTTTATCCTTTAATCAGCTCACCAACAAAATTCGCCAGCTCAACGGATTACGATTACTGATTCTTGGCTTTTTTGTTGCATCATGGCTTTTTTTGTTGCATCAATATATCCAAACATAAATCATAAATATGAGTAACTACTCTTAAAATAAACATTAGAAATTTCCAAGTTGATGAGAGTTCTATTTTGTTAAAAAGATTTGGAATTGTGTCAATAAAGTGCTTAAATTAGATACAATGACAAAATTTTTTGCACTTATCAACATCAAATCATGTTTCTAATCTACATGTTATACATCTATTTTGGTACGATGCTTAGATGACCGACATGCAAACTTCTATCCTTCACCTTAGAGATGTCATTTAATGTCATCCAAAATAAAGTGAACATCTCAATTGGAATTCAAGAACTGATTGATCTAAGATAAGAAATTGTCTAGGATTTTAGATCTACACATAAAAACTTCGAAGCTCGCTATCGATATTGGAATTGAACGAAATAATTTTTGAATATTTTTATGAATAAATAATTAAGAAACACATAATTTTTATATATTTTGTTTTATTTCCCTCTCATTTTTTTCCTTCTCTCTATTTTTTTCCTTTAACCCGTAAGCCCCTCTTAGTCCTATTGCATACTGGACCTCACTCCCACCGCACACCACTAGACCAAACCCCTACTGCACATTCTTTAGTCTCAAATTCACAAAGGTCTTCATTCTCCCAGCGTCTATCATCTATGTCACACAATCAAGCTTTTGGGAAAGGGTATTGTGCAACGAAACCAACATTGTCAAGGCCAAGATCGTTACGTAGAAGATCAAGGAGGTCAAAGACGTTGTTCTAGTTTGCTTTGTTTTCAAATAAATTACTTCGATTCAAGGCAAGGTGAGCGCAATTTTGGCTAGGTTTCCTCTCTATTTCCATTTTAATTTCTTCTATCACTTTCATTTGGATTGATTCTTCTATTATTTCTATCTCAGACCAACAATTTGGCAAGGGCCTTGTGTTGCAGCAAATAGGTGTCATTAATATTGCAGTCTCACCTTCTGTCTTCTCCTTCATTTATTTTAATCTATGAAGCCCGGATACGGACACAGGTACGACATGAACACGGGTACGACACGGACACGAATACGCGAATACGATTAAATTGAAAATTATAGGACACGGGAACACGATAATATATATATATATATATATATATATATATATATATATATATATATATATATATATAATTATGTTTTTATTT
>Ga0099824_1004254_pt1 | contig 20653 bp, 16 predicted proteins | sample SiratrowhiteBW_FD_76837 | JGI IMG/M metagenome (GOLD analysis project Ga0099824, IMG submission 76837) | Root nodule microbial communities of legume samples collected from California, USA - Siratro white BW | ecosystem: Host-associated > Plants > Roots > Nodule | place: USA: California... | reverse complement strand
AAATTTTATTTTTTATAATTTATTTCTCATACTCTTTTTCCATCCATTTTTTTTTTATAAATTTTTTTAAAATTTAAATTTAAAAAAAAAAATTTTAAAAAAATATATTTTTTTATTTTTTTTTTTTTTTTTTTTTTTTTTTTTTTTTTTTTTTTAAACCATAAGTTTCTTTTCGTGAAATCTGAGATTTCCAAAATTAGGTTTTAAGAAAGTTGAAATTTTGAAGGGGGTTTGTTTAGCAAGCAATTACCTAATTTTAGCCCGTTGGGCTCTTAAATGAAAACAAAAAAGCCCAATCTGTTCCCTTTCTTTTGTTTCTAGGCCATTTTCATTTTTTTTTCATGTTGCTGTGTATATTCAATGTTTGAAGTCACCATGGTAAGGAATTTATGTATAAACTAATTTATATAAATGATTTCATATAATTTCTTTAAATTTTTACTTTAAATTTATGTATAAGTTAATTGCACATTAGCAAACACATATAAATGAATAAATAAATAAAAGACTACGCCATAAAACTTTATATTTCCAATAAATGTATCATTTATTCTATTTTTTTAAATGCAATATATCTTCTAATGGAAATTCAGAAATCAATATCTTAAAATTTATTTAAGTGATAGACTCAACAGATAAACTTTTATGTGTACAAACCTAAAGATTCAATCATATATATATATAGAAGCAAGAGGGGTTTAACATAGCTACAAAGTTATGGATCATTAATGTTTGACAACTACATGTGAATGCAGAAAACGGGCTCTTTGAAGTCAAACCCTAGGTGAACAACAAAGTTTGAGCTACTTAGAGAGAAAAGTCAATAACACACCTTACAAAAAAATCACTAGGTAAATTTTATATAATATTCAATGGATCATATGAGTTAGGCAGTTAGCCTCACAATTTATTGTGACTTAACAATAATGAGAAAGCTATATATATATATGTTATAATTTAGATTAACTTTCTAATTTATTCAAATTTTTTAATAGAAGCAAATTATGGACTGAATTTTTAAATACATTACTAAAGTATGTTTTAGTTAGATATTTGATTATCTAATATTTGTCGTTAAGCGTTTTAATACGTATAATAGAGTTAAATATTAGTTAGTACATTTTTTTTAATCTCTGAGATATTTTTTATTGATAGAACCTTAAGGAAACTTCCAACTTTAAAGCATACAATACTTCAAATACTTACTATATAAGTGACTTTAATGATTATATTTTAATTTAGAAAACCTATTAAAAATATAGTTTGGTGATTTAATTGAAAAAATCTTGAACCTATTGTGTAATTTAATCTTAAAAAATCTTAAATTAGATAATATGAACGGTAATTTAAGTTTGATTTTCATTTCCACGTAAAAAAACATCTCTTTTTATTTCTAAATACAAATTGCATGATGGAAGATTTCTCAACATCTCAATCTCAATCTCTTTATGCTGATTTGTTGGAGGGTTACACCTACTACTTGGATTAAAAACATGCAAATCGATGGCCATTAGGAACCATAAATAAAGTGAAGTTATGAACCTCATTGTGAAGAAAAGCATGGGGTCATGGAGTGACAGGTAACATGATCAAACATGGAGCTCTCAGAACCACAAAATGGGCAAAGAGGTCGTTGGCTTAATAATTAACGTTATCATCCCATGCAATATTTTTCCGATAATATAGTTATGGAACCGAAGAGTTCGTTGGCATAGTTAAGCTTAACCACTTTATATTTATTGGCGGGAATAGACTCTACTACACCAACCATGGCTCACGAGCACTCTCTTTTACTCCTTATATCATTATCTACTTAGAGTTACCTTTAACATATAACACACTACACTTTTTTCTTCTTTGATCTTTCTATCTTCATCTTCAACTATGGCAGAAGTGGAACTACTTCCTGAACAAGGCGTGCCATCTAAAACGGACCAACAAACCAAAACTGGGAGTGTCTCATTTTTTGGCTTGTTTGCCACTGCTGATTCAACTGACTGTGTCTTAATGTTCCTTGGAAGTGTCGGTTCGTGTCTCCACGGTGCTGCTCTTCCTGTGTTCTTCGTTTTGTTTGGTCGCATGATTGACTCTTTGGGACATCTTTCTAATGACCCTCACAAATTGTCCTCAAGAGTTTCTGAGGTGCCATCACCATCTTCTAGATTGTATTGCATATTTTGTCACGTGCATGATTATGAACCACGAGACTCTAACGTGTATGTGTTAGAGTTTATGCTTTTTGTGTGTATGTGTGATGAAGTGAGTGTTGGTTTGTTTCTTGATTGCAGCATGCTTTGTATTTGGTCTACCTTGGAGGAGTTGTTCTGGTATCTGCTTGGATGGGTAAAGCTTATAACTTGGACTTCATTTCTTTCTTTCTAAGTAATGCATAGTCCTTGCCATTAGCTAAGTAACTCTTCTGATGATATTCCAAACTTTCTAACAGGTGGGGTGTTAGAGTGTAGCTAGTTAGGCTTGAGTGGTAGTAGGAGTGCAGATTTTTGTCATTAGCCCATTAACTCTTCTGGGTGTTCCTCAACAACCCTTTTACAGCATTAAACATATACTCAATACAAAACCACTTTTTACTACTACTTTTCAGGTGTAGCATTCTGGATGCAAACGGGGGAGAGGCAAACGGCACGTTTGCGTTTGAAATATTTGCAGGCAGTGCTAAAGAAGGATATTGATTTCTTTGACAACGAAGCCAGGGATGCTAATATCATTTTCCACATCTCAAGTGATGCAATACTGGTACAAGATGCCATTGGTGACAAGGTGTGTGACATAGTTAAAGAAGATATGTGTGTTGTATCCCACGATGATTAAAGATAGAATCTTTCAATAGGTTATAACTGAGTGTAAAACTCATCTTACAAGTTGGTTTTGTTTATCGTGCTAATTGCAGACAGGCCACGCCATTCGTTACCTTTCTCAATTCATTGCTGGATTTGCCATTGGATTTATCTCTGTTTGGCAGCTCACACTACTCACCTTGGCTGTGGTCCCCCTGATAGCTCTAGCTGGGGGAGCGTATACAATAATTATGTCTACTTTATCAGAAAAGGGTGAAGCAGCATATGCTGAGGCTGGGAAGGTTGCAGAAGAGGTAAAAAAAAAAAAAAAACTATTTGTGAATTGAGATTTTTCTCAAAGGCTATTTCAACTGTTAAATTGGTATTTTAACCTTAACTGTGCCTTGCATAACATATCTTTTTCTTTCCCAATGTTGGGGTGGATCAGGTGATTTCTCAAGTGCGTACTGTTTACTCATTTGTAGGAGAAGAGAAAGCAATTGGTTCATACTCAAAGTCTCTTGATAATGCTCTGAACTTGGGCAAGAAGGGTGGTCTGGCAAAAGGAGTTGGAGTAGGCTTCACATATGGCTTGTTATTTTGTGCTTGGGCATTGCTTCTATGGTATGCTAGCATACTTGTAAGGCATCACAAGACAAATGGAGGAAAAGCGTTCACAACAATTATCAATGTCATCTTTAGTGGATTGTAAGTCCATATCAGAAACTGCTATGATCATATCATAACCACATAATTTTGTTCTCGATGACAAACTTGACTTTGCTCCTTTGAAGTGCTCTTGGTCAAGCTGCTCCAAACCTCGGTTCCATTGCCAAAGGGCGTGCTGCTGCAGCCAATATCATGAACATGATTGCGTCCGCTTCAAGCAATTCTAAAAGGTTGGATGATGGCACTGTTGTGCCACTGGTTGCTGGGGAAATTGAATTTTCTGAGGTCTGTTTTGCTTACTCCTCAAGATCCAATACGATCTTTGAAAAATTGAGCTTCTCAGTGAGAGCTGGCAAGACTATAGCAGTTGTTGGTCCAAGTGGTTCCGGAAAGAGCACGATTGTTTCACTTATTCAACGCTTCTATGACCCCACTTCAGGTAATTAATACTACCATTTAAGAGTTGGTTTCGTTTGAAATTTCCTTGGCCCTTTAGGAGTACTTGTTTTTTTTTTTTGCCAATGTAGAGTTCAATATTTAGGAAGAGAGGTTAATGCATTAATTTTCACTAGGTAAGATCCTGTTGGATGGATATGACCTAAAGAATCTTCAATTGAAATGGTTGAGAGAACAGATGGGGTTGGTTAGTCAAGAACCAGCACTATTTGCAACAACAATAGCAGAAAATATTTTGTTTGGAAAAGAAGATGCAGGCATGGATAAAGTCATACAAGCTTCCATGGCTGCAAATGCTCATTCTTTTATTCAAGGGTTGCCTGATGGTTATCAAACTCAGGTTAGTTTTGCAGTTTATCTTCAACAGCTTCATAATATCTGTGTTCTACTAAACATAAAAAAGTTATGAAGTTTATATTTTTATGTTGAGATACACTTTGTTTTTGATTCAGGTAGGAGAGGGTGGCACCCAACTTTCAGGGGGGCAAAAGCAAAGAATTGCCATTGCAAGAGCAGTGCTGAGAAACCCAAAAGTGTTGCTTTTAGACGAGGCCACAAGTGCTCTAGATTCTGAATCAGAACTCATAGTCCAACAGGCATTGGAAAAAATAATGTCAGACAGAACAACAATAGTTGTTGCTCATAGATTATCCACCATACGCGATGTAGATACCATAATTGTGTTGAAGAATGGACAGGTTGTTGAAAGTGGAACTCATTTGGAACTGATGTCCAACAATGGAGAGTATGTGAATCTGGTGAGTTTGCAGGCATCACAAAACCTCTCAAACTCTAGATCAATATCTCGCTCTGAAAGTTCAAGAAATTATAGTTTTAGAGAACCTTCGGAGAACCTGACCTTAGAGGAGCAGCTGATGTTGGACACGAGAGCAGAACTGCAATCAAGTGATCATCAACACTTGCCATCAAAGACAACAAATTCAGCTCCAACAATTTTGGATTTACTGAAACTGAATGCTCCAGAATGGCCCTATGCAATACTTGGGTCGGTAGGTGCAGTATTGGCTGGCATGGAAGCCCCTCTCTTTGCACTTGGAATCACTCACATTTTGACTGCATTTTATTCTCCTCAGAGTTCTAAAATCAAGCAAGAAGTTGATCGTGTCGCTTTGATATTTCTTGGAGTGGCTGTTATCACTATACCTATTTATCTATTGCTTCACTACTTTTACACATTGATGGGAGAGCATCTCACTGCCCGTGTACGTTTATTAATGTTCTCAGGTACTCTATGGCTGCAAAAGCTTTGCTATTATAGTCTCATGCATTAACTTTTCTGGCATGAGAAACTAAGGTATTGTAATTAACTTAACTTGCAGCTATTCTCAAGAACGAAGTTGCATGGTTTGATAAGGATGAGAACAACACTGGCTCACTGACAGCAATGCTAGCTGCGGATGCAACACTAGTGAGAAGTGCTCTAGCTGACAGACTCTCAACCATTGTGCAAAATGTAGCTCTCACTGTCACAGCTTTTGTTATTGGCTTCACATTGAGTTGGAAACTAACAGCAGTGGTTGTAGCCTGTCTTCCCCTTCTCATAGGAGCTTCTATCACTGAGGTTAGCCTCATAACGCCACTTCACCAATGTTTTGCTCTTCTATGCTGCATATTTTAGTGCGTCATTCATGTATACGAATCATGTATACGAAGCACAAATACTGACACGGATACGGATGAGATAGAACACGGATATGTGTAATCTTTTTAAAATATAAGATATGAAGACACAAAACAGGATTAGCTAAATATAACAAGAAAAAAATACTCACACGAAACACAAATACTTACATGGACACGGATGAGATACGAACACAAATATGTGTAATCTTTTCAAAATATAGGACATGGAGCTACGAATCTATATATAAATTGACAATTATGATTTATATATTAAAATATTATATATGAATAGGATTAGCTAAATATATAAAAAAAAATCTAATTCATTTATCTAAAATTCAAAAGATGAAAAAAAAATAAGATCTGTTTTTTATTTTTATAATTAGTTTACGAGTTTTTAAAAAATCATTGTATTAATCCTTTTTAAAATTATGTTGGAGCTACGTTAGAATAGTTCGATATTTGTAAAATTATTTTTAAATTTGACCCTTCATCGATACATGTCGTAGGAGTGCTGTACATGTGAGAACAGGAGAATAGCTAAGCTTAAATTATTTTTGCAGCAACTATTTCTCAAGGGGTTTGGAGGAGATTACAGCCATGCTTACTCTAAAGCAACTTCTTTGGCTCGTGAAGCTATTGCCAACATACGAACTGTTGCTGCATTTGGCGCAGAGGATCGGATCTCAATCCAGTTTGCATCTGAATTGAACAAACCTAACAAACAAGCTCTTCTACGGGGCCACATATCAGGTTTTGGCTATGGCATAACCCAGCTATTGGCTTTCTGCTCCTATGCACTTGGCCTGTGGTATGCATCAGTTTTAATCAAGAAGAAAGAGTCAAACTTTGGGGACATCATGAAGTCCTTCATGGTCTTAATCATCACTTCTCTGGCAATAGCAGAAACACTAGCTCTTACCCCAGACATTGTCAAGGGATCACAGGCACTGGGATCAGTCTTTGGCATTCTCCAAAGGAGAACATCCATCACCCCAAATGATCCCAACTCAAAGATTGTAACTGATGTAAAAGGAGAGATAGAGTTTAGAAATGTCAGCTTCAAGTACCCTATGAGACCTGACATCACAATATTTCAGAACTTAAATCTCAGAGTCTCAGCAGGCAAGAGTATGGCAGTAGTGGGGCAAAGTGGTTCAGGGAAAAGCACAGTGATTTCTTTGGTAATGAGATTTTATGACCCTGATTCTGGATCAGTCCTGATAGATGAATGTGATATCAAAAGCCTAAACTTGAGATCATTGAGGCTGAGAATAGGATTGGTGCAGCAAGAACCAGCTTTGTTCTCAACCACAGTTTATGAAAACATTAAGTATGGAAAAGAGGAGGCATCAGAAATAGAGGTAATGAAGGCAGCCAAAGCAGCAAATGCTCATGAATTCATCAGCAGAATGCCTGAAGGGTACAAAACGGAGGTAGGTGAGAGAGGGGTGCAGTTGTCAGGAGGACAAAAACAAAGGGTTGCAATTGCTAGAGCCATTCTGAAAGATCCATCCATTCTTTTGTTGGATGAAGCCACAAGTGCTTTAGACACAGTTTCAGAGAGGCTAGTCCAAGAGGCTCTAGATAAACTAATGGAAGGTAGAACAACAATTTTGGTAGCTCACAGGCTATCAACTGTTCGTGACGCAGACAGCATTGTAGTGCTGCAAAATGGCAGGGTTGCTGAAATGGGAAGCCATGAGAGGCTCATGGCTAAACCAGGAAGCCTCTATAAGCAATTGGTTAGTCTACAGCATGAAACGCGGGATCAAGAACACCATTGATGAATTATTCATTTGCAATTTACAACTTGAATAGAGGCAAGGCCTAGTTTATTTAAGAGCATGCCTGAATGATTTTTTTTTTTTTTCATACAAAAATTGTTTTCTTTTTGTTTATGTACATCAGCCCTGCGATAAATGCTTGTAGAATGCTACCACTTTTGCAATTTCTTTCTGAATTTGACAACAATTAAACCTCGTTGTTTTCTCATGAAACTTTGATAAAAAAAGGTATCTTTCAACCAAAATAAATCTTAAAGAAAAGGTTGATACATGCATGGATCCTTTTTTTTTTTTACTAATGATAGCTTCATGGTTTCACCTTCTTAATTTATGGACGTAACCATCAATGAAAGGACCTTGTGCCAATTCAGTGCTGATGTTTGCGGAACACCCTTAACACAAGGGTATGGGATACTGATACTGACAATGCCACCCACCAAATGCCAACCATTTAGAATTTGCTTATCATTTGCAGCACATTAAATATGGTAGTTTGGCTTATTGACTGAAGAAAAGTCAAGAGTACTAAAATGGATTAAGAATAAGACCCTTGAGCAATTTAAAACCATATACTTGCTTCTTATTAGCAAGGCCAGGTGTGAAATTTTACTACCAAAGGTGTACGCCTTGAAAAATCTAATTTTACTACCCGTTTATGCACTTATACAACCGAGAAAGTTATTTGTTTTGGTTTTTCATTTCAGTGTTCCCTGAACTATGGCATCATGCCCCTGGTGTTACAGTAATTCTAGTTGGAACCAAGTTGTGAGATGAATGCATGAGAGAGTTCGAACTTGTATCTTAGTTTTAGTTTGGTGGTGGGTGCGTCACTAACCCTTCCCTGCTCTTACCTTAATAATTAAATATAATTAAATTCTTTTCTGCCATGATAAGGTGGCCTAAAATCGGCTTATATAAAAGCAAATTAGAGTTTCCAATTTTAAGAAAAGGAGAACTTACCTAATTTTCATGCTTCTCTTTTTTTTTTGGTTGATTGTGAAATTATTTTATAGTCCTCCAAAAGTAGGAAGGGTGAATCGTACATGACATTTTTTTAACATGTATAGGTTGAGTGTTCCAGGTCGTTAGCCAGGATTTCAGAATTGCACGTGCCATCGTGATAACTGAAATGCAACCGTATTTGATACTGCCGTCAAAGTGGTTATTCAAGACCCAAAGAAAAGAAGAAACAAAAGGCATGCCTGCTAACCTTTTAGTTCCCCAAACCAAATCCTTTGTGGTGCAGTATTTAGTTTAGACAACATTTTAGAGTTCCAATAAATATCACGTGATTGATGGATGATCACAGATCTTTCCATGTGAACTGTTTGAATAAAGTCTTAAATTCGATATTCATTGTTTTCATTGTTGCAGACGAAAAAACTAACACAACATTTAGGGACGATCTTATCTCATCACATTTCATGCTATTGTGTACAATTTCTAACTTAAGTATACTTGCTTTACGTCAACAATCCACAACTTTCATTACAAATGAATTCAAAAATTAAATTGTAATATCATCATTAGCTAATTTTAGTTTGCTTAATGTGAAAAATAGAAACATTAATGTGAAAGAAAAAAAGTAAAAAAATTTCAAATTTTTTATTTTAAAATAAAATATGAAAATTTTACCATTTTAAATACTGGAAATTACTATAATAAATTTAAATGATTCCATTTTCTTAAAGTTTCCTATGCAAACACTATATAGTCATTAAACATTTCAAATTCTTTATAAAAATAAATTTTCATCTAAACATTCCTCTTCCAAACACTATATCATTATTTTGGCCACTTAGAAATAGCCTAGGATTTTGTCTAAATCGTATCAGTCAGCAGAACACCTGATAGCTGGGTGGATATGTTCAGGGCTCTTGAATCCGGTCATCGGCTTTACCAATTCAACCGTGCCGGGAATTTAAGGTCCGACAGAAAGCACAATTAGGAATTATAGACTGCTATCGAAGGAATGGAAACTTCAAAAAGTTCTCTTACGAGTGAACTTGAAAAACCCATTTATATTGCTTTTAAAATGACCTTGACGCCTCAGCAAATGTGAAACTTTCAACAGCAAATTCTAATCGTGCTTTAAAATAACCTTGACGCCTCAGCAAACATGTTAAGGCACGTAATGAACATTCAATTCATACAGCTTTAAATGAACATTAATCTGCACATGCCAATTGTACTTAACAAAAGTAATGACATATCTTCCTACTAATCCTATTAGAAATATTAAATGAAAAAGTGAATACATTTAATACCTTGGAAATATAAAATGCATACAATTTGTAGGAAGATATATGAAGATTTATAACTATTCACTTTAAATACAAACATTTTATAATGCACAAGTAGTGAACACTGATAAACCTCTGTTAATTTTGAACACCGACAACTACATGCTTGGTTTTTCATACAACTTCACATTTGGCGTCTTGGATACGTTAGGCGGGGATTTAGACTTTGATAGGGTCATATTTTTCACCAAGTATACCACCCTTCTGTTTTTGGAATTGGATGTACCTCAATGTGCTGGTAAAAAAAGCATCTGAGGCTGGGAGAGCTGATGCAGAGTCACTCTGCATCTCAGTCTTGATCAATTCTATAAGCCCCTGGATAGTAGCATTAGTGATATGCGGGTTTCCTTTCTCAAAATAATATATGTACCTGGAAACCAATCATCCATCAGTAGGAAAGTCATGAAGATTGTATAACAAGCATTTTATAGCAAAGGAACCAACTTGTTCAGTATTTCAACAAATAGTGTTACTGGACCACTGCTACCCCTTGCTGCACTGGCCATTTGTTGAGCAGCATTTGCAATCCTCAAAGCACGCTTAAGGCAAAGCAATACCCTGTAATCAAACAGTCAACACCCCCACCCCAAGAGAAAGAAACAGAGAAGACAAAAGATGACAAGTTGAAGACTTTTCAGGATACAGTAAAATTCTATGTCAAAAAATTTAAGCAATTCTAAAAATGCAAATCTAATATGCAAAGGCATAATAATTCATGAAGCTTGATTCAAGAGAGATAATTATTTCATAAAACATAAGTAAGCAGAGGCAGAGATGCATAAAACCGATCAATTTATCCCAATCAAACCAGTTGAGCATACCTCTCTCCATCTTTAATACCATCTTGATCATCGACCCAAAAGAGATGAGAACATGCATAAACCGCTCGGCACTGATCAGGTTTTTTCAAAAGCTTCGCTGAATACTGTGGAAAAAGATAGAAAACCATATTAAGTTCAGCATCAATACGCAGAAAGATAAATAACATTTGCCACAATCCATTTGTCTAATGGTCATTGGCTTGAGAAAACTCATAACGGTTGGCTAATACTGAATTTTTAAACTAACTTTGGATGGTTGCGTTTTGGGAAGGAGGAAGCCAGGGACGGAATAAAATAGAAAGGAAATTGATGACATAGAGAGGTTGCATTCCCAATGTATGAATAACAAGGGAAGGGGAAACGTAAGGGAATGGTTTATTATTTAACATTTCAATGTAATCCTTGTATACTATTTCAATATAAGCCTTGTTTTCGTAACTTGAGCTGAAGTTGAATGATTGCCCTGGCATTCCCCTTCCCTTCAAAAAAGTTTTAAACCTCCAAATAAGAGGGAATATTCCTTCCCCATCCGGTCTCCTTTCATCCTGTCATCATTCCTCCTCAAAGGATACTCTTAAAAAGTAAAAGGACAAGGGCGAAAAAATAGAAACAAGTAACAGTACTATACCCCTGTTGCCTTGTGTGTTAATGTATCCCTGTTCTCAACACCGAAGACGTTCATTCTCTGAAGAGACCCAATGATTAAATGAATTGCAGTTACCTGGGCTTTAGAGTCCTAAAACCAGTATAAACAGTCATTATCAATAAAAGTCATTTCTTAGTCATACTAAGAAAATGTTAAAATGAATTGGTTCTATAATAATTACCGCAATTTCTTCTTCATATAATACAAATGCCTGAGTGAAAAATTCATAAGCAACAGGCTCAAGGTCACAGTCATTAGCAGCCTGATAATAAGATAATAATATTAGTAAAAGTGAGAAAAAAAAACACTGAAAAAATGATGTCATAATCAAGATAAATAGGTATTATGATGTAAGGAAAATATTAAAATTGACAGTTGTGATAGTAGCCAAAAGTCCAGCATAAGCATAGCCCTTAAAAATCAATTCCCCACTCGGACTAAAATGTTAAACCTTCAATTTAATGGGGGCCAAAGAATTGCCCATGAATATGTCTGGGTGGCAAAGAATCAGTTTTCAAGACCCAACTTCATTTACAAATCCCCTTTTCAGAGCTGTTTGGAAATATAGAGAGAAACGAAGGAGAAAGTGATTAGATTGGATAATTCAAATTTGCAGGGTCAAGCATACCTCAGCACAATGCAAATACAGTCTTAACGCCAGTTCAGGAGATGACACAGAAGAAAGAGCTTCAATTATCTGTAACAAAATAACTACTATTGGTCCATCACATGATAACAATATAATGGTGTATAAAAAGTTATATAAGCATCATAAATGACTTGATAGTTATGCTAATGCTATACAGTAGTTAGATAAAATAACTCCGTGACAGTTTAATAAAAAATGTTCAAGTTGCGCACAAAGAGGGATAATTATTCTCGTCCACTCCACTAAGATTATAAATTTTAAATCACCTCATTTAAAAGCTGAAATATTTTTTTTGGTGTTGTAGGAACTTCTTCTCCCACTATATCTCCATCCTGCCCGTGCAACTGCCTGATCAACTGCAGCAAAATATGATTCAAAAAGGCAAAAAAGAGTTATTCATTCCTATGTATCATTCTCAAATCTCAAAAAAGAAAACCCACAATTACAGTTTAAGTGAATATTTTCAGACCTTGTAGCCCCAATTGGAAGTAGAAAACTCAATGGATTTTTAAAAATATAACGAATAATAATATTAGACACCATTAAAGCCACCACATCGTTCAAAAATAATGAGGCTTAACCATTAAATCACACACATAAAACCCCAAGATCTAAAGTCGAAGTTAATGCGACAGTACAAATATTTTAAGTGTTACAAAATACTTCACAAGCTAAAGGGGCTAATAATATTAGACACAATAAAAGCCACCGCAAGGTTAAAAAGTACGAGGCTTAACCATTAAATCACATATAGAAAACCACAAGATCAAAAGTAAATGCCACAGTACAAATATTGTAAGTGTAACAGAATACTTCACAAGATAATGGGGGTAATAATATTAGACACCATTAAAACCCTCACAAGGTTAAAAAAATAATGAGGCTCAACCATTAAATCACATGTATAAAACCTCAAGATCTAAAGTTGAAGTTATTGCCAAAGTACAAATATTGTAAGTGTCACAGAATACTTCACAAGCTAAAGGGGGTAATAAAAGTGAAGAGTGGGAAGAAAAGATTAAGTATTTGTCATTTCACATATATACTTAGTCTCAAAGCTCTGGAGTCCATGGTTAATGGGATCCTTGTACAACCATTGGTAGCTTTAATTATGGAATATGGACCTCCCCAGACCAGGCAACCCCATTCATATAATTTTCAAACTATCATCATCATATAGAATTCAATTCAAGAAGCATGTTAAAGATGGTGTAGATAATAATACACAATGAAAGAATAAAATCGTGAAGGAAGAATACCCTGAGTGCAGAAAATATCAAGGAAGGAACTGTAAAAGGTAAGCGTCTTGGTCCTCCCCTCATAATATGCTTCTTTACGGTACATATTATCTGAAGATCAATAAAAGATACGAAGCACTTAATAGAAAAATACCAGTGGAATTCAATTTGACTCCGAATACACTCATTGTTACCTTAAACATTTCCTCTGGTTCATCGTTGTGAAGCATGTGTATGAGACGAGCAACAGAATTTTGTTCCTCATTGAAATCTTCTTCATCAACCTACAGATAAGACATAAAAAAAAAGGGCTGATCTTAGGCAAATACTATATTTATGTAGGGAATATTAATAGAATACTTATTGGTCAAACATACAAAGAAATGTTAAATAAATAATTTAATATAACATGTAATACAGAACAATTTTATCCTTATAAACAAAATCCCAAGAGACTAACAATACTCTCAAGCACACCTCGTCCACAATTGTTCCATCCAAATCCATTATAAGCCCTTTTATTAATTCAAATAAAACTTCAACCTGCAAAGGCATAATGAACACTGTTACATAGAAATAATTTTATTTTGTTGAGTCTAAGGCAAAGTAGCATACCTTATCAGCAGTAGAGATGCAAGTGTTATTCTTCATAATACTTTGGATAATAACCATTGCCATGACTTTATTCGTTTCATGATCAAGATGATCCATTACACGGGGATAATTAGAAAGTGTCAGTGCAGTCACAATATCATTGTATTTATCAAGTGGAGCACTTAGAAGTGCAACAACTTGCTTTGTTGCTCTACTGTCATCAAGCTTTGGTTTTCCAGAAAGCTTCTTGACACACGATTCCTGAACAAATTCCAGAAAAGATGCAGCTTAGAGATAAGGTGCAAATACCACATCTCCAAAAACGGTAGATCAAACAAAGGATCTGATGTTTGAAAAGTAACATACCAGTACTTGGTCCACATAATCAAATCGATCTGGATGAACACGAAGAGTAAATGTAAGAAGAGAAACATGCAAAGCAATTGCTCCCACAATAGGCATGTCAACTTGTGCCTCTATCACCTACAGTCAAAAGCAGGTATATTTGGTTTGGATTGCCGCTCCATAGTCCATAAAATAAAAAAGGTATTTAGTAGGCACAAAACAAACCAAATGACTATTATGAATATTTAATTTTTCTCATAGAGTTGAAAAGGTCTTCCTATAACACAGGACATCAACTATCAAGTAAGACCCATTGGATCCACAAAGGAATTTTTTTATGGGTTTGTATATATGCAACAAAAATGAAGCAATATGGCCTTATTATATAGACTCAGCTTTGAAAGCTACACCTAGCAGGTTAACACAACCATAAAGATACCTTTAATTCAAACTACTTTTAACAGTGCACTTTCAACTTGTACAACTTCTAAGCATAAGATTTCATAAAAGTTTTAAAACAAGGAAAAGAAAGGCCTGTACAGAAATCCATACTGCAGAAACGGGCAGAGGTACCACCACATGTACTAAATTATCAAAGGTAAATATTTACAATTACGGGAAACAACATTTGGAAAATACCATCACATTTAGTTCCTTCATCGTCCATAACTTTATCAGGACATCCTTTTCTGAAGTTCCCCCAAAATAAGGACGATAAAAGTTACAAACTGAAGGAAATCTGGCTTACCCTGCTTATTGCTGTGCTTAATTTGGTAAATGCTTCAACTTGCAGAAATTCAGGCAATACCTGAAGCATAAATGATATCAATAAAACGTTGAAGCTTAATTTTTTCAAAAGGTGCATAAGACTTACTTCAGTACTAGAGGCAGCATAATTTGACAACCTGTCCATCAACTGAGATAACACTGTTTTGATGTCTACTGTGGGCTGCAAATACAGTCAAGTCAGTCAAAGAGTAGCTAAAAATGAATATCAGCTTTAAGAAAATCAGATAAATAGAACAGAATTGATCTACGAGAAGCTTCCGTTTAAGGACTAGGAACATTGTCAAATGATTGATTGGTTTCATAGCAAATGTACGATGATTCGCTGACCAAGTTAATTGACAGTGTGAAGCAAAAATTCATGATGAGTTGAGATTAGTAAAGAATGAATTGATACGCATTTAAGGTAGATAGAGAACTGGAGAAAGAGACAATTGCAGCTTGTACAGAGTCAGGTAACAACAGAGATTGAAGATCTAATATACAAACTAAGAATACACGATAAAAAAAAATTAATCTAGGGAAATAAGTAACAAACAAATAATTTTAACATTAAAAAAGAAAAGTAGGAAAATATGTATCAATTTCATCTTTAGTTATGGAGCTGTTTGAACAAATGCTGCAGACTTGGACAATAGGCACGGGGTGAAGTGACCATGATGAAGCTCAAAGGATTATGAAAGAAAGACGACACAGCTCAGTCAGTTCTTGATAAATTTTCTGAAATTCCACTTCACTAGGCAGAATTTCAAAATCCTTGTTTTATGCTCAACCAAAATGCTTAGAGATATTAAAATGCACTTCTTCAGTATCCAAGCAAAATATTTCTCTTTATTAGTCTTAAAAAGTACATTGATTACTAAAATCTCTTTAAGCCCACTGTAAGTATGTCCAATTGTTCCTGTCATTAACCATAACATCTGCAATTTTTTTATGCAGTACATTCATGGTGTTATCAAAATGTAACAGAATAGGTCAGCAGTCGCCATTCCAAATTTTGCCTAAATTCATGACCAATCTAATATTGACAAACTATTCAAAAGTCATGGAGATTCCGATACTATTTAACCTTAGCAGGGGCAATTATAATGTATATACTAAAACTTGTAAAAACAAATCTCAAGAAGGGATTCAATATAATACTAACAAAGGCTCACAAGTATAATATGCCTCTACAAGGTTGACTGATCAAATATAATTAATCGTAAGTACACAAAAAGGTTATCTATTTCCAATCTAATCATGTTACCCACCTGCAATTGGGGGCAAGCACCTAACAGCGTCTCAAGTGTCTGCAGATGGTACTCATCTGGAAAAACCTGGATTATACACTCCATAAGATAAAATTGGGCAAGCTCATCATTACAGTTGACAACCTGCTCAAGCCAATTTAGACAGATGAGAGAGCTTATAACGTCAAGGGTTACAATAAGAGAAAAATTATATTTTGGGGAGAAAATGTACTTTATTAGACCTGCTCTAAGACACTTGGAAGGACGGTGTCTTTGTACATGTCAAGGTTCACACCCTCTATCTGACTCAGAACGTGCAGATTCTTCCCTACCTAATAATTTGAGGAAAGAAGAAAATCACATAACTTATCTTTCTATCAAAAGGTATAACACAATGCTCCATCAGGAAATAGTTTATATTACAAGATCACGAAGCTCGTTCCTTTCTTTTTCCCTCTTCTCTCTTATCCGACTGGGTCCCTGCAGACCAGAAATCCCAATTGAAGACCTCAGCTCAGGATCGCCAAAGATTAAGCATGATTCACAAGCACCATAACACCTGCATGGCCAGAAATCATGTACTCATGATTTATTTTTACCTCAATGGCTATGGCATGCAAGTACTGTGGTGCTATGCATCTCATAAGATAAGATTAGAAAAGAGTTAAGGAAGTTCATTGAACCTGATGCTGCAACTGTAACCGAACCCAAAGCTTATTCATTTCTGTGAAATTCTGTAGAACAAATTCAACTGCAACCATCACATCACTAGATTCCCTGCAGGACAACAAGGGCACCTTTCAATCTCCAGTCTTTTAATTATTGTTCACTCAGCCCCAAACATAATACCTAAATACAATATTCCATATTTAAAATTGAAACCAAATACACGGGAAGAAAAATTGAATAAGATAAAAAGTTATCCTTTCAGTGACTTTCTAATAACTACCCTACTATTAAATGAAAGAAAAAAATATATAAATCCTACAATATCCTACTACCAATCCTCCAATTTACTATATGAAGAAAGTACTGAATTTATTTATACAATCAAGAAACTATATACATTTACTTTTTTTCATTTAATTTTTTGCTGTGGTTTAGTAGGGTAAAATTACAGGATATAGCATTACTCATCAAAATGATAGACAAGCATGATACGAATACTTCGACACGTGTAATCTCCAAAATATAAGATATTGGGATACGGATCTATATTACATCATTATGAATTATATAAATTGACAATCAAGATTTATGTATTCAAAAATCATCTATTAATAAGTTTAGCCAAATATAACAAAAAAATGAATCTAATTCATCTATCTAAAATCCAAAAAAGTGAAAAAAAGCCTATATAATCTAAATATTCTTATATAGGATTTGTTTCTTATCTCTATAATAAGTTTGAGTTTCTAAAAAATTATTGTATTAGTTCCTTTCAGATAAAAAATATCTTTTAGATTGAACATTTCAATAATATAAAAAATGTTGTACGATGTCATGCGCGTGTCACGCCATATAAAAAGGCGTCTCCGAGCTTCATAGATACCATATTCAAAAACTACTTATCCATCACCAACCAAATTTTAGTAGGGTAAAATTATAGAATATAGCCTTACCCCTCTTCGTCTTCATAGCCAATATCAGGCAACTTATCTTTACTGACTTGAGAAAGGTAGCTCCTCAAAAACAGACCGCGAATTGGATGCTGAACTCCGCGACACATTTCCACTAGATCTTTAAGAACATCCTTTACTGGAGCATCCTTGCATCTAAGGTAAACAGATCCTACCGTGCAAAGCAGATACCTGGCAGTAAATTACCAACGCAAACACAGAGACCGCACAATCATTCAAATTCAAATCATAAGCAGCAGCATTGGTACTCAATACGCATCAATAAGGAAAAATAGTGAAAAAAAAAAACGCTTACATTCTAGGCAATATATTTCCAGCGTGCTGAACAAGCTCGTAGAGATCAGCAATTGGAACGCCGTGTCTTCTTTCGTCTTTGAAGAAAATCTCCAGCCTCCGAAGCTCATCGAAGGCTCTCATATCTACGAAAGAAACACCGAATCTAATCGAACAATTGAATTGAAAACCTAGAAGCTCGATTCATTACTATATGCGATGCGAATAATAAGCGAAGAATATTTTACTTACACAGCTCGTAGTATTTGTGCGGCGAGAGCCTGGAAGTTCGAAGCTCCGATAGCATCTGCGCAGAGTATTTGAGAGCGTCTCTGAGATTGTCTTCATCCTGCGAGAGCGAACCGTGAGGAATTGAGAAGGGGAACGAATTAGGTTAGGAAGAAATGGGAGAATACCAGCGCGCGATGCATGAAGAATGCGTTGTGCTGAATCCCGGCGATACCCTCCGCCAGCCATTTTTCTTCGTCCTCGAATCTCTCTGCAATCATTCTCTTCCAATTCGGCGAGATCGCTCGTCTTACAGTTACAGGTAATAACCCTCAGTGTGAGACGTTGAATTGAATCGCGGGTGAAGATTGTTGACGCGAATGATAAATAAACCACGATGAATTTAAGAAATTAAAAAATAAAAATAAACCAGTAATTTTGGTCTCCAACTTTAATTTAGATTTCAATTTTTTAAATAAAAATTTTAATTGGATCTTAGTGTCAACATTTTTTCTTTTAATTTCTTACATTTAACACAGTCATTTATTTGTAAATAGTTTTGTTGTAACTTTCAGATGAATAATGTCATTCAGTTATAAACTGACTGTGTACATAATAAGTTGATTTGTCTTTTAATCTTGCTAATTACTTAAGATGATGACGGATTGTGCAAAAATGTATACATTTATTACACTCTCTGTATTGTGATTTCTAATTTCTAGTAAGTTTTTTTAAATAAAAACTTTATTTGCTGATAAAAAAGTGAATAAACTTATTTAGAATTGTTATAGTTTAGTAAGTTATTTAGAGTATGGAAATATATTAAATAGTTATATATTTTGTTTTTAGTGATAATTTTAATTCTAATATCTTATTCGTAAGGATTGAAAAAAATAATTATAAAGTAAGAGTGATAAAATTAAGATAATATTTGAATATTTTAATATTAAAGTTTGATTAAAGTAAATTTAATTTTGATTTTTTGTTTTGAGCAAGTTTTGAATTTCTTTATTATTTAGTTAGACTTTTTTTGCATGTGGCATTTTTAATAAAAAAAATAGTTTAGGTTAATTCAAAACTTTTATTGCAAAGCTTCATTTTATGTTATGTATGTTTTGTGTGAAATTGAAAAATTATAAAAGTTTTAATATGATGGTAGAATTCGTTCTATAAGGATCATGTTTCTCTATACTAAAATAAATACATATATATATATATATATATATATATATATATATAAATTAATAATAATAATAACATTACATCAAATAGACTTTTGGAGAAAGAGCGCAAAAATTGAAAGTATGCGTTAAATTATTTTTGTAATTTTATTTAGGTGTAATTATGTTGTTATTTCTATAAATTTAGGCTGATTTTGATTTTGATCCTCCAAATTTAAAAACTTGTTTTAATCCCACAACAGTAAAAAAAAATTAATCTTAAAATATTAAATTTGAGAAACTAAAATATTTTTTAAAAATTAATTTAGTTCGAGTATAGTATTTAGAACTCAAATAAAGCTTTTTTTAATTCGAAGAATTAAAAAATATCTGTCAAAAACTTCAAAGACTAAAAATTAAACATTTTATTTATTTTGTAATCCTTTCTACTATATTTTAATATATAATTGTCACAAAAATTAACAAGTTATAAAAATAATATAAATTATTTTAAATTAAATATGTTACTGAAAAACTATTTATAAAAATAATGAGTTTTAAGAATTAATCAGAATAAATAAAATCTTTGGGTGTATATTTATAAAAACATAAGTGTTTAAAAATTAATTAGAGCAAAGTTAAAGTTTAAGGTATCTTTTGTAAAAGAAATAAAATTTTAAGGATAACCTAAAATTTAAAATATCTAAAAATTAGGAAGTTATTAAACACTCTTTTCTCTAAACCAACAGAATAAAAAAATATCCATAATTGTGTCTAAAATATTTCTCTAACTACTCATTCTCGCTCTATGTTAAATAATTTATAACCACAATTGAAGTTATAAAAATAACAACAAGACATTTAAAAAATTGTTTTAATTTATATAAAATTAAAGAGTATGATTCCTTATTTAATAAGTCCGGTTCATAATTTTATTTTTAATAAATTTAATTATCATAATATGATTTAAGACAATAGATTGAATTGAATCAAATTGCTTTATGATTTTCAGAAACAAATTGAATTAAACCAAATTGTTTTAAGGAAACAAACTGTTTTAACAAGTCCATATAACCCCAGTAATACACCAGTTTTTATTTATTTGACCATTTCAAACCTAGTTTACTGCTATTTAACAAGTGCTGAACCGATTTCAAACTGTTTATATATTTAACAAAAACACATATTTTCTATTTTGAATTTATTAACCTAAAACTTTTATAAATATATGTATATAAATAAGAAGATTAAACCATCTTTCTTAAAGTATAAAAACCAAAACTAAGTTTAACAAAAACTAAGCCTAACACATTTTATCTCAATATTAATTGTTCTCTTAGTTTTTGTTTCCCTGTTTGATTTGCATGTATATATACGTTTTTTTTTT
>Ga0099824_1004250_pt1 | contig 20670 bp, 9 predicted proteins | sample SiratrowhiteBW_FD_76837 | JGI IMG/M metagenome (GOLD analysis project Ga0099824, IMG submission 76837) | Root nodule microbial communities of legume samples collected from California, USA - Siratro white BW | ecosystem: Host-associated > Plants > Roots > Nodule | place: USA: California... | reverse complement strand
GATGTTAATTAATTTTTAATTCCCTTATTGTTGGGGCATTTGGGACTTTTTTTTGTCCTTGTAAAAAAAAAATCCTAAACTCTAAACTCTCAAAAAAAAAAAAAAAAAACACACACACAAGATGTGTGATGTACAAAATATTTATGTAAAACACCTATCACTTTTTATTGATTAAGTCAAATTTTTTATTTTATAGTTATTCAATGACTCATTTTTGGTTGAAGGATGTAGATATGCAAGACATTAAGATACAACGAGCTTCATATTTTTAAGTCTTTTGATAAGTTATAGATTTATTTAGTATATTGAAGTATACATGCAAATGTTGTATTTTAGTCACTTTTTATACAATATTTCTTCTTACATCAAATGTTTATATATATGTGAATGATAATGAGATAGATAACTTATCCTTATATTGTAAATATATACTTTTTATACCATATTTGTAATGTAAACATTTGATTATTCAATTCTTAATTTGTAGTTAAGATCAATGGCTATATAATTTTGTTTAACTATAAATGAACTAGTATGTCTGAAAATTATATTGTTATACGCACGTGAATAATATTAATATGTATAAAGAAAAATTTCTACAATAACTAGTTTTTTTATATAAAAGTATACTTTTATGATGCTTACTGTACAATTATTATAGTAAACCAAACTTTCTATGATCGTTATATCTTCACCTATCATAGAAAGTACTATATAAAAACTAACTTTAACACATACTATAATGGTTATGCCTCCTCTCCTCATAGATTAGACTTTCTATGACGGTTCACATCATAATCGTTATATAAGGTGACATCTAAAACAAATATTTTACATTGGTTTCACATACTATGATATGTTTGGAAATAATCATAATAGTAAATCAAAATTTCTATGATGATTGTAGTTAAAACTATCATAAAAAGTTATGTAAAAAATTATATTTTACACATTTTTTATGGTTTATGTACAACTAATATAGTAAATTAAATTTTTTTATGATGGTTGCAAATTAAAATAAAAAAATTAAAACCTTCTATGTCAGCGTGTAATTATATCGGATTGGAAACCAATATAAAAAGTTTCATCAGTAATCGTGACCCTACCAATATCTCTTTTATTTTACAATTTGTTTTTTACCCTCTAACCATAATAATATATAAACGGAAAATTTTTATTTTTGAAATTTAACAATATACATCCTTAACAAAACAAAAACGAATGAAGTACAAAATAAGTTATGTTTAACTATTAAAATATTTTTAATTTTAATTACCTACATTAAATTTGCAAAAAAGGAAATTGTCTAGAGATTTGAAATAATTTCATCTTTTTTTCGTTTTGAAAACCCAACCCACTATTAAATGCTAGGTCTATTTATAACTATTAAGTCTTTAAAAAAAATCACATGTTTAATGTTATATATAATGATTATAAACAAATCAAGATATCTAAATCTCTTACAAATATCATGATAAATATTGTATTTTTTTATTGATTAAAACAAACTTTGGGAAATGCTTATGAAATTATCATTGTCACTTATTTTGGTAAAATCTTGATGGTATGTATCTAAACTAATGGTTTAAGAGAGGGAGGTTGTGAACTTAATTTTTTCACACTAATCTAATGGATAATATAAGTTAGGTATGTATATTTCAAATTAGGATGCAAAATCATGGTTAAGGAGTTGGTGACATTTTCTTTTTCATCCTGGAAAACTCCTTTATACTTAGTTAAACTTTAAAGTTGAATTTGTAAAGTGATAAAGAAATGTAGTTATTAACAAGATTGTTCCATTGAGTACTACTATATCTAATCCCCTACATTTTTAATTTGTAGTTCTTTTTCTAACCTGAAGAAATTAACTATTCTAGTAAAATGCATGCAATTAAGTCTATATAGTATGTCAAGTTCATTATAATTATTCAATCATAAAGCATTTCATTTACACACACAAAATGATACGACATTCTCAAAAGTGTACGAATTCGATTTCCCCTTTGAAAAAATTGATGGTTCTTGGGATATATTTGCCCAAACATGTATACTTGAAATTATTTTTTGATGGAGATATTTCATGCAAAATGCACAAAGCTTGAAGCAAAATAGCATGGGAATAGGCTCCCCCCCTTGCCGCTGATCATCATTAAAAATATGCTAAACGTCATTAAAGCAAGCGTGATTAGTACCAAATTGTTATTAATCAATGTGTCCTCACATGCTTTGTGAGTCATAGTGTGTTAGTTCTTGGCAGTTCCAACGTAATCAGAGTAATTAAAAATAAAACATGTTGACTCATGATGCATCAGCATGCACACCAAAGGTACCTATTAGCCTATACATGATTGTGAATCTGTGTGCTTCTCTGTTTTATGTTAAATGTAAAATTTTAAAAAATTAAAAAACAGATGAAAACAAAAGTCTCTTTCAGATTAAAACAATAGTACAATTTTTATGGCATTTTCAGTACATACTAATTAAACAATTTTTGTTCACCAAATGTCTCTTTGTTCACAAACAATACCAAATAATAAATGTTTTCATTCACTTTCCTCCTGGAAGTGAAATGGGAACAAAGGCAAAATTGAATCCAAAAGTGATTATGAACCGTGAAAATAAAATAATGCAATTAGCGTCAGAAAATCATCTCCAATTGTGATTGTTGAATGAGTATATGTGGTGGAATGGGTGCCATGTATTAGATGTTCTATTTTAAAGTTGTTTTTTCCCTATTGAAAGTCAATTTTGTAATGATATGTGAAAGGCACAAAAGATTTTTACCTGAAATTTTATCGAAATTATATAAATCTTAGATAATAACCATAAAATTAAGAAAACAATTACACTTATCTTTCTAAAATAAATTCAAATGACATTCACACTTTATTTATTTTAAATAAATATTCATCATTATTACGTTATTAATAAATAACATTCATCTCTTATTAGTAATATTTATATTTGTTTATATTTTTAATAAATTGATATTCATTTTGTTTATTTTCTTTTAAAATAGTATATTCTCTAAAATTTCAAAAATCTAAAAATATAAAAGTTAAAGTTTTAAAATAATTAAATATTTTTCTTATAAACAAATTTTAAATAATTTAATCATATTTTCAAATGGTATTTACACATTATGAGAACAACCCATCTTTCAGAAATTCTTATTCGATTCTCACTATTTGTGGAAATTGGTAAAACCAATAACAACAATAACATGGGACAAAAAGGTTACATCACACCCTAATTTCAAAATAGGCATCTATCTTTCTTATGTTATTAAGAGTGGCAATCATATTCTTTATTTTGTTTATATTTATACGTGTATTAAAACCCTTTGTAAATATAATAATTTAATAAATTTAAATATTTTATTTTATATTAAAATAATATTTTTTAAGACATATAATTTTTTAATTTGTATAAGATAATTTATAATTTAATGATACTATAAGTTTTATGAAATTTTCAATATATAATAATAAAACTATTGTATACAAAAATATTTATTTCTACATTTAAAAGCTTTATTTTTTATTTTTATAACTTTTTTATTCACATTTTAGTCAATATGATTTTTTTAATAAAATAAAGAAGGAAAATGGCTACTTTATTAAAATATACGAAACTAATATCTATTTCAAAACTAAAAGTGTGGAAATATTATTTTATTAAAAAAATATGAAAATTTATTTTAAAACTAGAGAATATAAATATTATTAGCATGTCATAATAGAAATACATTTTCCCCTACATATACAGAAGCAATCAATTAAAAAAACTCTTTAATATAATTATAAAGTAATTATAATAATAAATAAAAATTTAGTATATATAAATAACACTTTCCTATTAGATTAGCATGTCTATACATTATTTATGACAAAAGTAAATAAAATAGGACTTTCCATTTATGGTAATTTACTTTCTCTTGGAGTCTAAGGTGGTTGTATAGATCCAAATATTTATTTTAAAATATTAACAATGGACAATTCATTAATATATGCCAAAGTAGTTAGGTTAAAACTTTTGTGAAAAATATGTTTACATGAATAATTTAAATATTTTTAATGGTATTAAATGGATAGATTAATATAATTGTCTATATGGTAATGAGAGGTAGAGGTAGACATTTTGTTTTCTTCACCAAAAAGTCTATAGTTGAATCATGTTAAACAAGTTTACATTCTTGAAAAAAATCATTGAAGGAGACAAAGTTTATTTCAATAATTGTTAGATGTCTAAAGATCTTTCTTTAAAGAATATTAAGTTTAATTTATTTGTTTCTTAAAAAAAAAAAAAAAGGAAAAGGTGAAGATTCGATGTGGTCCCTTATTCAACGTATTTCGCATTTGACAACAGAAAAATATTTACCCAACACAAAAAACTGCTAACTGCACAGATGGAGAGAATCTTAGGAAACTAAAGCATATTCCATCTTCTGCAGTAATAATTAGGTTCGATTAAAACAATAAAATGAAAAAAAAAATATTTTTTTAGGCACGTAAAAATGACTCTATTTTCCTATATAAAGCCACCACTATGTGCACACTTTATGATAAACCCTGTGTCTCACTTTTTGATCAATTTTTCATTTGGTGTGATCTTCCTCTTCCTCGTACACAGGTACCATATTGGATTCCAACCACTTGTTGATTTCATGGGTCATGCCAAAGTCATATGTTTCATGTTTTCTGGTTCCCCACGTGTTGTGTTGCAATAGGCATTCTTTTTGAGTTTGGTTGTAGTAATAATACTTGTATCACCCTGCACGTGTCATCCATTCGTCGTATCATAGAAGTCAATTTCATCATTAATTGCGGGCCGTGGAAAGAATCTATGGATGTTGTGTTGATTCGGCCCTTGGTTTTAGTTTCATAGTTTCCATTGTTTTTTTATTTGTTCTTGTGGGGTTATTGGTTGGATTTTTATGATCACAGTTGAAGGGACTGAAAGCTAACAATGGCGAACCGGAACATGGAAAAGATGGCATCCATTGATGCACAGCTTCGGCAATTGGCTCCTGCCAAAGTGAGTGAGGATGACAAACTCATTGAGTATGATGCCCTTCTGCTGGATCGGTTCCTTGATATTCTGCAGGATTTACACGGGGAGGATCTGAAAGAAACAGTGAGTTTTTTTATGTCTTTGTTGTTAGATTTCGGTTTGATTTGGTTGCACATTGTTTGGTCTCTCATGTCCCTATTTGTTGTGAAAGTCTGATACTGGTTTGGTGAGAGAAAACATGGGACTTGCATGGACAGATTTTGATTACTGGGTCAGGGGTGTGGGTTTGGAGAGTTTTAAGGGAAAATAGCTCTTGATATGTTCTTGTAGTCAAGAGAAAGGCCTTTGCATTATGGATTCTAGAGGGTGATATTCATTGATCAAAATCATGTGAACAATATTTTTTTTATTTTATATTTTAAATAACTTTTTGTATTTGGAATGGAATCTAATCAATCAAGAAAAATAATTCATATATTGTTTGAGGGTAAAATTTAAAGGATTAAACATCTATTGGTGGTTGATAATGGCCTAATATCAGGTGATTCAGTAGATTGTTTTAGCAAGTAAGATACACTTTTGTGTACATTGTTTTAGCTTTCTGATGAGTATATACCCTGTTATAGCCATATCATTGTTCAATATGGGGAGTTTCAACAAGTTTGAATATGTGTTTGACTTACCTCTAAGGATACAAAAGTACAAAACTTGACCAACTAGATTTTGACTGGGGTGCACTTTGTCTTAGTGATTGAATGTCAAGTACTACTCAGAAGATAGATATGTAATCAGTAAAATAAAGGGAACAATCTGGGGGTATATTGTCAAATCCTTAGTTTGGCTGATTTATATACTGGATTTTATATGTTCTTTCATTGACATTTATGAGATGGAAAACTGTTTCACATGATGGTTAAGTAAATGTTCTTGTGCAGGTTCAAGAAGTGTACGAACTTTCGGCTGAATATGAAGGAAAGCATGACCCTAAGAAACTGGAAGAACTTGGAAAAGTGATAACTAGTTTGGAAGCAGGGGACTCTATTGTTGTTGCCAAGTCCTTTTCCCACATGCTTAACTTGGCCAACTTGGCTGAGGAGGTCCAGATTTCTCGCCGCCGTAGGAACAAGTTGAAGAAGGGGGATTTTGCAGATGAGAACAATGCAACTACAGAATCAGACATTGAAGAAACTCTCAAGAAACTTGTATTTGACTTGAAGAAGTCTCCCCAGGAAGTTTTTGATGCACTGAAAAACCAGACTGTTGATCTGGTTCTCACTGCTCATCCTACTCAATCAATTCGTAGATCTTTGCTTCAAAAGCATGCAAGGTTTGATATAAAATGTAGTATTTTTCAGCTTCTTCATTACTCAATTTTGTATTTTCTTTGTTCAAGTTGATTCAACCAAAATTGAGCTTTCTGGTTTTCATCTGCATTGCAGGATAAGGAATTATTTATCTAAATTGTATGCCAAAGACATAACTCCTGATGATAAGCAGGAGCTTGATGAGGCCCTGCAAAGGGAGGTAAGTATCAAACCATTAGGATTTTGTTCGTTGGTTTAACCATTATCTTTTTATCACATCAATGCCTTTGTTTGGAGTAAATTCTGCAGAAGAAGAAATGTTGAAGGTGAAAAGAAACAAAGGCTCTATTGAGTCAATGACATTGTTGACAATTTTCTTTTGTTAATTTTGTCTATGTTGTGTAGATTCAAGCTGCTTTCCGTACAGATGAAATCAGGAGGACTCCTCCAACACCACAAGATGAGATGAGAGCAGGGATGAGCTACTTCCATGAAACAATTTGGAACGGTGTTCCCAGATTTCTGCGCCGTGTTGATACAGCTTTGAACAATATAGGAATTAAGGAGCGTGTTCCTTATAATGCTCCCCTTATTCAATTTTCTTCTTGGATGGGGGGTGATCGTGATGGTATTAGTCTTATATGAGATGAAAAATTAGTACTACATATTATCTTAGAATACTGGACAAATGGAAGTAAATGCAAATTTTATGTTTCAATATGATACAGGTAATCCAAGAGTAACTCCTGAGGTGACAAGAGATGTTTGCTTATTGGCTAGAATGATGGCTGCTAATTTGTACTATTCCCAGATAGAAGATCTCATGTTTGAAGTAATCCATAGCTCTTTCATACATTAAAAGTTATCATTGTGGATGGTTTATTACTCTTCAATCGTTTTGCTGATTTTCCTTCTTGTTTCTGTAGCTCTCTATGTGGCGCTGCAACGATGAACTACGCGTTCGTGCAGATGAGGTTCACAGGTCTTCTAATAAAGATGAAGTTGCAAAACACTATATAGGTGTTTGCCATACTCTTTCTTTAAACTTGTGTTATATACTTTATTTTGTATGAAGCTATAAACAAAGGGTCACGTCCGAATGGAACAAACTGCTGTCTAGTTGTGTCTATTATCTAAATGGTGAAAATATGTTGGTTAGTTTACTTGTGTGATAATTTTTTCTTCCTTCATTATACAGAATTTTGGAAAAAGGTTCCCACAAACGAACCATATCGTGTGATACTTGGTGAAGTGAGGGATAGGCTCTATCAGACTCGTGAGCGTTCACGCCATTTACTAGCTAATGGTTACTCTGACATTCCAGAGGAAAACACTTTCACCAGTGTTGAGGAGGTACATCCATAGTTTTTGCTTTCCAGTACTATTACTAGCTATGTTTTTTTGTTGACATTTAGTTAGCTAACAAGTTGGTTTTTGGTTGAAAGAATTTATGTTTTCCTTGATAATTTTAGGGACACTAACTAAAGTTAATTTGTGTAGTTCCTGCAACCTCTTGAACTTTGTTACAGATCACTGTGTGCTTGTGGTGATCGAGCAATTGCTGATGGAAGCCTGCTTGATTTCTTGAGACAAGTCTCCACTTTTGGACTGTCAATAGTAAGGCTTGATATCAGGCAAGAGTCAGATCGTCACACTGATGTGTTGGATGCCATTACCAAACACTTGGAAATTGGCTCCTACCAGGAATGGTCTGAGGAGAAAAGACAGGAATGGTTGTTGTCCGAATTAAGTGGCAAAAGGCCTCTATTTGGACCTGATCTTCCTCAAACTGAAGAAATTAGGGATGTTTTGGACACATTTCATGTGATAGCTGAACTACCACCAGATAACTTCGGAGCCTATATCATATCAATGGCAACAGCACCATCTGATGTGCTGGCAGTTGAGCTTCTACAACGTGAATGTCATGTCAAGCATCCATTGAGAGTTGTGCCATTGTTTGAAAAGCTAGCTGATCTAGAGGCTGCTCCAGCTGCTTTGGCACGGTTGTTCTCTGTAGACTGGTACAAGAATAGGATCGATGGGAAGCAAGAAGTGATGATTGGATACTCAGATTCAGGAAAAGATGCTGGGAGGTTCTCTGCAGCATGGCAGCTATACAAGGCTCAAGAGGAACTCATAAAGGTTGCTAAGAAATTTGGTATTAAGCTAACCATGTTCCATGGTCGTGGTGGAACTGTTGGAAGAGGAGGTGGACCTACTCATCTTGCTATTCTGTCTCAACCTCCGGACACAATCCATGGATCACTTCGTGTGACAGTCCAAGGTGAAGTTATTGAGCAGTGCTTTGGAGAACAACACTTGTGTTTTAGAACACTTCAACGTTTCACTGCTGCCACTCTAGAACATGGCATGAACCCCCCAATTTCTCCAAAACCAGAATGGCGTGCTATGATGGATCAGATGGCGGTCATTTCTACTGAGGAATACCGATCTATTGTGTTCAAGGAACCGCGCTTTGTTGAGTATTTCCGCCTGGTAAGAACCACATTTAGTAAACACTTTTAAGTACTTGTTCATCATGTTCTTATTAGATGACATAAGAGCTTACTCATAAACTTGATTGTGAAACTTTGAAATAAGTTAAGGAAATAGCTCATGCACTTATATGTTGTCATTCAATCACAAATTGGTATGTATGTTAAGTTTGTTGACTTAAAGTCATATTTATCATGATTTCTGATTGATTGACAGTGTAAGTTTTTTAACACCAAAAGGTCAAATTTAAAAATGTCATTTAATTGTTTAAATGATGAAAATCACAATCAACTATGTTTGATGTATCATGTAGGCTACACCAGAGTTGGAGTATGGCAGGATGAATATTGGAAGTCGACCAGCAAAGAGAAGGCCTAGTGGAGGCATTGAAACACTGCGTGCAATACCTTGGATCTTTGCATGGACGCAAACAAGGTTTCATCTTCCAGTGTGGCTAGGCTTTGGAGCAGCATTTAAAACAGTCATTCAGAAAAATTCTAAGAATCTCAGCATGCTGCGAGAGATGTACAACCAATGGCCCTTCTTTAGGGTCACAATTGATTTGGTGGAAATGGTGTTTGCCAAAGGAGATCCAGAAATCGCGGCTCTGAATGATAGGCTCCTTGTTTCAAAGGATCTCTGGCCGTTTGGAGATCAATTGAGGAACAAATATGAAGAAACCAAGAAACTCCTACTTCAGGTAATTCTAAAAAACCTTCAACATTTTATAGTTTTGAGCTATGAAACTCGTACACTCCATTTTAGACAGCATATTTTGTATTCGACACACATATCAGACATTGACGAAACTCGTACGACACTCGTACGACACTCGGTGAAGTATCCAATTTAAAAGACACCGTTTTTTCACAAGATGATGATATTTGTTTTGTGGTGAACGTGTAGGTGGCTGGACACAAGGAGATTCTTGAAGGGGACCCCTACTTGAAGCAAAGACTGAGACTTCGTCATTCTCCCATTACTACCCTCAATGTTTTCCAAGCTTACACATTGAAACGTATCCGTGATCCTAACTACAAGGTGAAGGTGCGACCCCGCATATCAAAGGAGTCGGCAGAGACAAGCAAATCAGCTGATGAACTTATAAAACTGAACCCAACAAGTGAGTATGGCCCTGGTTTGGAAGACACCCTCATTCTCACTATGAAGGGTATTGCTGCTGGCATGCAGAACACTGGTTAGCTTTCAGGCATTTTCCCTTTCATTATGTATCAAGATATAGCATAAAGCACTGAAAGTGAGTGCTGTCCTTTTGTTTCTCAGATACACTTTTTTTTTGTTTTGTTATTATGCTACGCCACCTCTCTGTACCATTTGGTATGCTGCTCTACAATTCTACAAGAGCTAGCTACCACACTAATGAGTCAATGTCATTTATCGTGTCATGTTTCAACGTGGAAATTGTGTTTGGTTTGCTACTCATATCACCTTTTTATCTGCGTTCCAAGTCCTAGGATGTTTTGTTTTGCTGTGTTTGATATCATTAAATCAGGAGAATATGTCTGGTTTTGTTTATGTACACGGTATGAGTTTGAATTCTGGCAATTTCAAGTATTTTACGATAAAAAAATATATATTTGTGTAAGATTTAATCGTTAATCACATCAATCTAAAATTAACTTTAACTAAACTTATTTGTGTAGAATTAATTTTATTCAAAAACAATTTTTGCAACACTTATCTAAATATATTGAATGCTCAGTTTTATAGATGGTGAAGGATGGATGAATTCAATGTTTCCATGGAAAAATTATTTTTATAGCTTTTATCTTTTTATACTAATATATTATTTAAAGAGCGTCCAAGGATCTTAATTAAAAAAACTTGGTTTAATATCAGTTTAAATCAATAACATGTAAAGATTACTTTTCCCTTTTTATCATCTCATCTATTATGAATATATTTTAATAAAATTTATGATTATTATATTTAATATAAGTAGAAGGATGTAATGATATCTAAGAAACAAAAGTTTGTATAAAAAAAACTGAAAAAGCTTACCGTACAAGAGGGAAGCCTATCACATATATAGGCATAGACCACTCATGCAAATCGAAGTCTCATACATGCATAAGGAGAAAATCATGTATGTTATGTAGCACTGTCAACATTTTCCTTTAAATTTATAGTAGGATTAAAAACGATCATAAGTTATATCTATTATCCTATACAAAGAGGAGCCAGAATCACGTTTGGTGAGCAGCAACTTGAAAACTTGCTGAAAAAATCATCAGCTTCAAACGCTTTCGTTGAACCTGATCTTGAATCAGGTGTAAATCAAGCTAAAAGTATTTACATCTTGGTTGCATGATAAGATTGGCAGTAAGAAAAATAATCTATGAAGTATAAATACGGACACAGATACGAATACAATACAGATACGGATACGTAGACACATGTAATCTCTAAAATATAAGAATATGGGACACGTATCTATATATTACATCACTATGAATTATATTAAAAAGTCATCTATCAATAAAATTAGCCAAATATAACAAAAAATTAAATCCAATTCATTTATCTAAAATCTAAAAAAGTTAAAAAAACATGTATAATTTAAATATTTTTTATTATATATAAGATTTGTATCTTATCTTTATAATATGTTTATGAATTTTTAGAAAATTAGTGTACTAGTCCCTTTTAAAATTATGTTAAATTCATGTTAGAATTATCATATACCTAAAAAGTTGTTTTCTGAATTGGCACTTCACCAATACGTGTCCTACGAGTGTCGTATGCGTGTCAGTGTTCGATACGTGTCAGACACGAGACACGCCACCTAAAATGAAGTGTAAAGTTGTCAAAATATATCATGGGTAGTACAAAGATGATTCGAAATTCAGTAAAAAGAGAAGTTTTTCATGTAATTTTAGCAATCCAATACTCAGTATTACTTGAAAACAACTTTCTTTTTGTGTGAAACCCACTATTAAGATAAATACAAATACTCAGTGATGGATTTCCCTGTATGCATGCTGAAACTAATAAAAAAAAGTTTCATTCTGTATTGAAGAAGAAGATTGTGATTCATTGTGTTTACAAGATATCCCGAAATGTGTTTGAGAACTTTTCAATGATATTCCTATTAGTAAACTTGTTAACAAATTAAGACACTTCAATCTAGTAATCAATAAATATTGTAGGTAGGTTAGGATGAAACTATAAGAGTTAATTTGGGATTGAAATCAAACATTTTCACTTTTTATAAAAGATTTTTAATAAAAAATATTGGCTTGACAATCATGTTTTTATTACAACTCTATGCCAACACTTTGATGACGTGGTTGAGGACAAAAATAATATGTTATCGCAAACTTAATTTGAATGACACAACTATGTGTTTGAAAGGCCAAATGTTTTAACAACATAATGTAAGACTAAACAATAAAGATTGAAGATAAGTGAAGAATATCGTCTCTAATCCAAAAGATTTTAATAATACAAAAATAATACAAAAATAATACAAAAAAATCTTAGATTTTTTAATGTAAAATGTTTTCAAAAACATAAAAATGAGACATAATATCATGATATCATCAATATAAATAAGAATAAAAATAACATAATTATCTCAAAATACAGTAATAAAAAAAATCACTAATAAGATTCAAATCGTATTGATAAAAATTTAACAAAGTGTTTGAATGACCGGAAAATTTGTATGAAACAATATATAATCTTCTTAAGCTTTGGAATCATAAGAAACAAATACTTAAAAATTGTTGCATGTAAATTGTTTATGCTTTAAGTTCTCGTTTAAAAAACATTGTTAATATCCATTTAATGAATAAGTCACCGTCAATAAATTACCTACTTTTGTCAGAACGAGGTGAATAATATAAGTTTGAAAATATAACCTTTTAATTTTAGAATCAGAACTCTAACAATTATACACGTACCTATATATAACGATACTTCAATATGCATATTTATATAATTACAAGAACACATTTTCATACGTATCTATTCCAATATTCAAATAAAAGTGGTACTAAAATTAATTCCCTTTGTCTAATATGTTTACTAGAAAAATATCTTCTAAAAAACCACTGTGCTTCTATAAAAGCTTAAATCCCTACATTAAAAATACCTCTCCTTAATCAAAAACTCAGATAAAAGATGAATCGCAAATAGAAGGAAATAAATTACTCAAATAAGATATCTTATATATTATTGACTTATCTTAATATATTATTACTATCAAGAAATTATAATATATTTAAAATATATACAATACCAGAATCCAAAGTTTTACAAAAAAAATTGGGAGAGAATTAAATTTCTAATGAAACTAAGAATGAATGTTTATAATACTTTTTGTAAACTTTTTATGTTTTATCTATTTTAAAATTTATATGTCAAGAAAATTTTACTTTTACATTTGTAACCATTTTAAAATATTACATTTATGTTTTAATTGTTTAAAAATATTATACTGCGATTTTTTTAAAATTATATAAATGTTAAAAGTTAGAATTGAAGTAATTTTGTAAAACCTGGTTAGATGTTATTTTATTTCTTCTAATTATTACTCCCATCTGTAATTTTGATATGTCTCTTAAGTTTATTTTGTACAAATTAAGAAATATAATAATTTTTAAAACTTTTAATAAAATAGTTATAACATCTTTATTTTACTTATTTTTCATTTCATTTAACACAATAAATATATATAAATTATTGTAGTAACTAAAAAGTAAACTAGAAAAAAATGTATTACTGAAAAAAATTGAAAGGAAAAAGAACAGACAAAATAGAACAATGTTGTTTTTAAATTGAGAAATAAAAAGCAACTGTACAAGTAATTAAATTAATAAAAGTAAAAAAAAAAGAAAAAGAAAATAAAGACACAGCAGAGACAAAAGTGAAGAATTTGCTTTGCGAGGAAGGCAGTGTTTGGGAGAAAAGTTTTGAATCCCTTGGAAGAGTGTGTTTAGTGTGAGGAAGAAGAAGAAGAAGAAGAAGTTCCAATCCATTTTCATTTCAAAATCGTAATGGCCCTCTCCGCCGTGAGACAGAGACGCTCCGAGGCGTCTGATCCGTCGCCATCGCAACCGTACACGAAGCTGGACAAGCCTAAGCAATCGGAGGAAAAAGGCGACAAAGGGTTGGGGTGGTTTTTTCCGTTCGTGGCTCTTGGATTTTTGAGGTACATGAGCGCCACTTCCAACATCATCCACGATTGCGACGAAGTCTTCAATTACTGGGAGCCCCTTCATTACCTTCTCTACAAAACTGGCTTCCAAACATGGGAATACAGGTATCAAAAAAAGTTGTACTTTTTTCTAGCTGGGTTCATTTTTGGGAAGACGGGTATTGGGAGAAGAGAAAAAGTTTTGATTTTGATTATTGGGTGTGCGTTTGGGTAAACAATTTAAGTAAATGCTTATTGAATTAGTTAGTCGCTTCCTTTGCCTAAACTTCTCTTTACTCACTTATTAAAGAAGAAAATAAGAATGTAAAATGATTTGGACTTCTTCCATAAACTAAAATTAGCTTATGCACCTGGACTTTGGATGAGTTAGATGAAAGCTTTTATAAAATTTGCATGCACAAGTTAGTTTTAACTAATGACTTCCTAGAAGTGATTATGGAGATGTTTATTTAGACTGCTGAAATGTATAATAAATTGCTTATATAATTGAAGAGGAAATAAAGTTAAAAAAAATCGAAGAGGAAATGAAGTTGATTTGTTTTCAAGAAGATGTAAGGATGGTAAGCTCTCTCAAAATATTTTCATAAGTGCTTACGTTGTAAGATAACTCCAAATTGGTAGTAAATACATTCTTCCATATGCACCCTTAATTGCTTGTAGATGAGAGGAAAAAGGGTTATTTTTATGATGCCTTTATTGGGTTTTATCTGTAACTTGCTAGAAATTAATTAAAGACTGAGAAGAAAATTCATTAGTTTCAGTTCAGGTCATGGTTTTGATAAATGACAAGTGGTGTGTGCATGGTTGCAGTTCACAGTATGCTCTTCGGTCATATTTATACCTTTTATTTCATGAAATTGTGGGTCGACCAGCTTCATGGTGGTTTAGTGAAGACAAAGTAAGTTTCCTGCTGTGTTTAGTTGTTGAATTGTTTAAGATTGGAGGTGGAAGTGTTTATGCTTTTCATGTTACCATTGTCTTTTTTTGTTGTAGGTGAGAGTGTTCTATGCTGTGAGATTCTTTCTGGGTCTTCTCTCTGTCACAACTGACACTGTTCTTGTGGTGGCTCTTTCGAGAAAGTACGGAAAACGACTTGCTACTTATGCACTTGCTATGATGTGCCTAACTAGTGGCTGTTTCTTTGCTAGCACTAGTAAGTGGTCAATGATTTCTTGTCATCATCTTCTCTTGCCATTATGCTACCTACCTTTGAGGGTTAATAAAGGATGGCCAAGTGCCATCTATTTCATGATTCTGCATTCTGTTGGACTTGGTTTTGCTAATGTTCTTCTTTATCAAACTCTTATGATATATAGGTTTCTTGCCGAGTTCGTTTTCTATGTATGCAATATCTCTTGCATCAGGTTTATTTCTTCTGGATAAACCTGCTTCAGCAATTTCTGTTGCTGTTGTTGGTGTGGTACTTGGCTGGCCATTCTCAATTTTGGCTTTCCTTCCGGTGACAGTATATTCTCTATCTAGAAAATTCAAAGGGGCATTTATTGCTGCGACTGTCACATCAGTTATTCTTCTTGTAAGTTGGACCCCGACCCTCCTTGCATCACCTTCTTGTAAATTATGTCTATCATCTAATGTTGAGTACAATATATACTTTTGCTTGCATCCTATGATGTTTATTAAATTTCATATTTCATGTCCTTTACAATAACAGCATATTTTATTTTCTTTTTTACAGGCATTGTCAATAGTTACAGACTTTTACTACTATGGAAAATGGACTTCATCTGTCTTGAATCTTTTAATATACAATGTCGCTGGAGGCGGTGAAAGCCATTTGTACGGGACTGAAGGGCCTCTTTATTATCTGAGGAATGGATTTAACAATTTCAACTTTTGTTTTGTTCTTGCACTGCTGTTTTTGGGGATTTTGCCTATTGCAAGAAAGAAATACGCACCAGACCTATTGATTGTGATATCTCCTATATATATTTGGCTGGGGTTTATGTCTTTGCAGCCACACAAAGAAGAAAGGTTGGGCTGAATTTTTAACCTACTCTTCTGTTACAAATTTAACCAATGATGTGATTCGAGACAGGCACTTTCTATTCACTTGCACAATGCACACACCACGTACAGTGTTATGTTTTATGTCTAGAGATTGAAATAGATATCAATCACTTATTTCCTCCTGGTTTATACTAATCTTCTGCCCTAATATAGCCTTTTTGGCAATCTCTAATATAGCCTCATTTTTAAATGTAGTGGCTTAGATGGTTTTGTTTAGATTTACAAAGGCAGACTGGTATTACCTATGAATTGGTTATAGTTAAGTTAAGAACATTGATCCTTGTTAATCGGTGGACTCGATTATAGTGAATGAGGCACTCTATTTTAAGCTGCAGTGAAGTTAACTACCATATTATGTACACTACTGCAAATTTTCTTTTGCATGTTCGCCAGCTAAGGGAAGAAGTTTGGAATAAGAAAAACTTTAAGTTCTAGTATCACAGGCATCTCTAATGTTTTGAAAGCATGTCTTCTAGATCTTCATTATATTATCAAGCCTGTCATTAATTAAAAATCAGTTTCTCAAAGTTTAGCCCTTTTCTGTTTGTATTGTTTGGATTAGTTGTTCATTAAAGGAGTTCACTTGTAGTTCTTCACTTCTAAAGAGAGGTGAGTTTTGCTCCCCCTTGGTATAAATCTATTCTAGACACTGTGAATCGGGTTTATGATCAAGATTTAGTTACCCTCTTTATTGATGTAGTAACTTTTAAGGTAATTATGCCCTTCAGAAGATAAATAATAGTGTACATGGTATTTACTTGGTATTGCTCCTTAGCTCCTGCAGTTGAGTGAATTAATTATGATTTTTGTATTTGATTGTTATTATAAAATACGGTACATTGACATGGATAACTGATTTTTTCCGCATCTGTGCATGCAGGTTCCTTTATCCAATATATCCGCTTATTTGTGTTGCTGCTTCAGCTGTTATTGAGAGCTTCCCTGATCTTTTCCGTAGCAAATATAATCCATACGAGCGTTCTATAATAGTGACAGTAAGATACCAAATTACTTGAGATGTGAAAAGATCTTTATATTTCTGATATGCAAGCAACGAATATTTTCTGGATATTTCTCTTGCTAAATGCAGGTTGCCAAAGTTATGAGACCAGTGGCTCTTAGCCTTATACTATATGCCTCTCATGCCCGTACATTTTCTTTGATTCACGGTTACTCAGCCCCATTGGAGGTTTACAAGATTTTGGAACACCATGATGCAGAAAACAGTGAGTCAAACATTTGGTGGCTTTGTTTCTATATTTATGAATGAGTATTTTGCTTATAAATGTGAACGAATGGAGTAAATGGGTCATGTGTGATATAGCCAGAGAGAAGTTAGTTTAGATAGTTATTGTTTGGAATAGTTAGGTGGTTAAAGTTGTAGGAATAGGGAATTAGGTTAAATAGGATAAGGGGGTAGAAGAGTGAGTATGCTATTTGAAAACTAAGCCTTAGATCTATTATAGAAAGGTGAAAAACCATTGTAAAATCGAAATTTGAAATTCTTGATACGAGAATGTTCTCCTTAGGTTCTTGTTTGTAATTCAACAAACACCTCCAAAGTCTTTCCTTTTACTTCTCTGTTTTTTTTTTTTTCCTAATTTTTTCCTGAAACTCGAGATGCTATATGTGGGTTCCTCATTACTCACAACATGTCATACCGAGTCTGCGATCTATAAAGAAAATGTTGTCTCTAAAAGGATTTATTGAAGGAGGGAACTCTAGGGTACTTAAAAAACTAAGGCTAATGTGATACTCAAATTTGCATATTCCTTTATGATAATTTTACATTTTTTGTGTCTGGAAACTAAATGTCTTTTAATGAACTTGGATTCTAACTGTCACTTCAACCTACATCATGACTTTCAATTACATTCAATGAATTCATTTCGTGTGCTTGCTCGCTTGCTCTAATTGCAAAATTTTGCAACGTCTTTCTTTACTTTCCTTCTCATCTTTGTGGTTCTGGTGTTGATCTCTCTTTTGCCATTATCTTCTAGTCTAGACTAAATTTTCACTATTTATTGTAAGCCTCTGTATCAAATATCCATCAAATTAGTGCTATTACGTATTTTGAGACAAAAGCATCAGAGGATATGCATCATGAAAGCCCCATCTCAATGGATATTTGATACTGAAGAAGCATCAGAATTATGTATCATTTTATTCCTTCGCATTGCAGATTCTGTACTTTGTGTTGGAAGTGAATGGCATCGTTTTCCATCATCATTTTTCATCCCGGACTATGTGGGACAAGTTCGATGGATTGACGATGGATTCCGAGGTCTTCTTCCCTTCCCATTTAATTCTACTCTAGGGGGAACTGCTTCAGCACCACCATATTTTAACAACAAAAACATGGCATCAAGCGAGCAATATGTATGTCCTCTTTAACTGTCTGTGTGTGTGTGTGTGTATATACATATATAGATGATAGGCAGCTAGCAGTTTTGATCTTCATAAATTTGAAGGGTACTCACTACTCATTGCTTTCACAGCTCCATGATGTGGATGCTTGTACTTTCCTTGTTGAGCTGCAGCTCAAACGGCCTTACCTGACTCGTGGAAGTGACTTGTCAACTTGGGAGGTAAGTCATTATTGAATTTTCTCACTTTCTCTTGTTCAATGCTAATATTTACTTTTAACTCTTCCAATATTGTTTGTGTTTCAGCCTATTGCTGCATTGCCTTATCTGGACAGAGAGCTATCACCCGCTTTGTATAGGTCTTTCTTCATTCCTTACCTTTGGCAAGGCAAGAATGTTTTTGGTACATATAAACTGCTCAAAAGAGTAACCAAATAGTTTTATTTTTGGGTATGGTGGATTAACAGCAAAACCATTTTTGTTAGACAGTAAGCTTGTAGGATTTTCCTCATCTTTTGTTGAATATTTGATTTAGTTCTAATCTGCTTAAATTTCTCCAGTGTTTTCTACTGTCATACTTTTTTCCCACTGAAGCATTCAATTTATTAATCATGTATGGATTCAGTGTGTGATGATGGGATGAGTATTTGCAAACTTGATTTTGTATGATCTTGATTTTGCCAAATTCGGTTTTGTTAAAATTGAATTTGAAGTGACTATGTTTAGAAACTTCTGTTTCAAAAGAAACCATGTGGTGAAACTTAGTACACCTCTTACAGTTCTGAATCCAATACAAAAGCTACTTTAAAGTTGCTTCTGATATAATCACGTTACAACTTCTCCTTTTTGAGACATTGCCCTACCTTAATTCCCACTTGGAGCTTCTAGAAGTGTGTTTAGGTACTTCATACTGAATTGTTGAGCTTACAAGCCCGCGTTAACGGGCTTCCATATATGCTATGTTTGGCTTTAATTTAGTGTTTGATTCGCGTTTATATAATTGATTTTGAATTATCTTGATTTTAAGTAAACGTGAGTTTGAAGTAATGTAGTTTTTTCTTTCTATAACAAGTATTAGAAAAGTGACATATTTGGAAGCTTACAATCAAAATTGATTGAGGTGTAATTTCTAAAATGAGTTTTGATGTTTATATACTTTTTTTTTTATATAAATGACTTTTTGTTTTTTTGTTGATAATTAGGTAAAATCTGCTATATGTTACAAGAATTATTTTACATATTTACATTTTTTTGTTATCTTTTTTTTCTGAGGGTATCTTAAAGATAGTACCTATTTTAGGTAAGGGTAACAAAACGTACCCTAAACTTACCGACACCCATAAAAATATCTGCAATCTTACTTAAGAGTATTTTGGTGATGCCATTTATTTGCAAATTTTACTATGTATAGGAGTTATTACAAACCACTTAATATATATACTACTTTTTTGAAAGAAATATAAGATTTTACATGTGTAAATCATTATTTTTTTTATAACTCAAATGTAAGAATAACTGTTACATAAATATATTTTTACAATATTATATAAATGACTTAAAATTACATTTTGTTTTTAACCTTATGTCTACTGTTTTTTATGTTTTTTTTTTTTTAATTATGTTTGAGTGATATACTAATACATTTTTTTATTGTTTAATTTCTAAATTAAGAAAAAAGTTATGATTATAAAACAATAATATTTTATTCTATGTGTGAGCATTTAATAATTAAGGGTTTTTTGTGCTCTTTTTAGTTTTTATTCATTTATTATGGAATCTCTTCAATTTTTATATTTAAAAGAAGACTTTTATATATTTCTGTTATTATTTATATAAATTTGTTTAGTTAATTTTTGAACTCAAGAAAAAAAAATATTAGTTTAATTTTCCAACTAGGACATGTCATATCCAGAATGGTAAAAGAAAAAAAAATGGTGAAAGGTTTTAGTCGAAAAAAAAGACAAAAATTGGTTACACATATTAGCTATATTTTGTAGTAGAAATGTCTCTGTAAAAAATTATCCAAAATTAAACTCTAAATATAAATAAATATAAATTAAAAAATTAAACTGTATTCCATAAAAAAAAATACCTTTTGAATTATAAGTTGTATAACTCTTAAATAATATATAATATATCTAAAGTAAAGTATAATATTTATCATTTTAAAATATAATAACAGATTTAGTATAGGTCATCATATTGTGTTTGTGTGTGTTTCTTAAATAATATATATATATATATATATATATATATATATATATATATATATATATAT
>Ga0099824_1004248_pt1 | contig 20680 bp, 11 predicted proteins | sample SiratrowhiteBW_FD_76837 | JGI IMG/M metagenome (GOLD analysis project Ga0099824, IMG submission 76837) | Root nodule microbial communities of legume samples collected from California, USA - Siratro white BW | ecosystem: Host-associated > Plants > Roots > Nodule | place: USA: California... | reverse complement strand
TCCGGTTGTCATTTGAAAAAAAATTAACAACCAGATGGCACCTCCATCCGGTTGTCATTTGAAAAAAAATGACAACCGGATGACCTGTTCATCCGGTTGTCAATTTTTTTCAAATGACAACCGGATGGAAGTGTCATCCGGTTGTCATAAAGGGCATTTGCGGTATGAAATTTTTTTATTAGGATGCAGGAAGAACCTATTAGGGTGCAGGAAGAACTTGTCGAAAACATAATTCATTGTTAATTAGTCTGCTACGTGTGATAATCAAATTTAATGGAATTTCCAATCTAAAGAAAGAATGCAATAGTCCTTTAAAAAGAAAATAACTAACAAGATAAAAGTTAATGTAAAATGAAATAAGGTTTAATTAGCCATTAATCTCTATAGATTGTATACATTTCTCCTTAGTACTCTACTTAAAATTCTTTCATTTTAGTCTCACATATATAATTTTAATCCCTTCTATTCCATATTTATATATGCATTCTACTTTTAGTCCTTTTTAGTTTCTGCCATCTAAATTCAGAGGGACTATTAAAAGTAGTCTGTATAAGAAATAAAAGAGACGACTTTTTATTATATGGGAATATAAAATTGTTTTCTGTAGGGACCATATGAGTAATTAAACCATGTAAGTATTTAAGAAATAAAAAGTTCTAGTTTACGAAGTAATTGCATCTTCAGAAAAAAAGTAGGTACAGATGTTCCATTATGGTATTATATTTAATAAAAGTGTGTGAACATTTTCACCCTTAAGTTCCTACACAAAACTATGCGTATGGTAGTGACACTACCTGTATTTCAACCATTACACAACGTAAAAAAGATAAACTGATGGGTGTACAACATCAATGTATAACTTACAAACCAGTTCATTGTCAATTAACCTTAAAATAGGTAATATACAAAAACATTAACCAAACATGACTGTGATATAATACATGTGGTGGTTTCAATGTTCAAGATTGCTGATCTTTTTCGACTTTTATCTAGGCCTAATGGTGGGCATCTTTCCACTGACAAGGTCACTACCAGACACATCTTCTGAAACAAAAGGAGTCCTGGTAGCAGATGATGAAGGTTGTGAACTGAATATTCTTCCAGAACCACTTGTCCCATATTCTGCTTCCACGGCGTTGGTCTCGGGTAACATTGAACAGATGCTTTCAAGCTCTCTAGCCACTTCTGCCATTTTAGGTCGCTCATCTGGTGCATCTTTGCAACACTTTAAGGCCAACGTCAAAAACTTCTCCACGTACTCTGAAGGATAAGAGCCAATACGTTTATCGATAACTGAAAACAACCCACCAGATTCGTATGCCATACTAACCTGAAAAAAGGATTTAAAAATATGTCAAGAGTTATGTTAACTCTATATATATCTTAGAGATGGGAAATCATTAAGGAACTATTATGACAAGTGATACAAATCATTTGGACCTTGCTGATGTTAGATTATTAAATGAATATCAGCATTTACACCTTCTAAATTAGAATGCAATATACAATATATTCTGTTGACTATTAGTCATGATAATTAGGCTGCAATGTAATTTCTAAACACACCTAATTATTACTTGTTACTAGATTGATTGACTCTAACCAAACCATAAATTACAGGGAAGGCACCACTGCTTAACCTAAACAAACCTAATTCCACAAAGGTAAAATGTATATGGGACCTCCTTTTATTGAGATGACAGGAGTTCAGCAGGATAAACTTGAACTCATTGACTGTATGAAGGTAAAGTGTAATACGACTATTGCAACAAAAATTTTGTTGCATTTAGAATATATCTGAAAAATATAGAAATATAATCTTGAAGAGAAACCAAATCATACCTGTCTAATTATATTTTCGCCATGAAAGATTGGCGGCCTCCCAGTCACAAGTTCTAGAAATACAACACCAAGACTATAAACATCACTCTTTTCAGTCAATTTGTGAGTTAAGAAGTACTCTGGATCAATATAACCCTGCATGATTCAAACAGTGAACAAACAATAGAGAGATTAAATTGTGTTTGAACACATAAACTGAACCTAACTTTCATATAAAAATAATTGTAATTATTTAGTTGCCTTTTCTATTCTGTGTTCAGAAATCCAAAAGTCAATTTTATTTCGTAATTCTCTCAAGAAGTATAGGGCATATTATGAACTACTAAGATGTACGTGACTAAATCTAGATATTAGTAGACTGGTGATAAACCAAACAAAAATGAAAATCACTAGGGACGGTTCTAAAGCACCAGAAAGTGATAGTGTTGTATGAGATTGAATGAAGATACGATGGAAGAACAAAATTCATAACACTTTTAAATTTGGGGGTAAAATGTGCAGAAAAAATAACGAAATTCGGAAGAAATTGATACTTTGGAGGTAAAGAGTGAATAAACCAAAAGAGTAATAAACTTATAATGTTTCATATTTGTTCATATTACAACTAAGGACGGATAGAGGTAACAGTCACAATCTTCAAAGAGAACAAACAGAGAGATATTTATGGAATCTGTGGTATTTCTGTTAAAAACTAAACCCATTCATGAAAACCTTACCGGGGTTCCCATTACCACAGTAGATACATGACCAGGCATGTTTCCTTCTGTATCTTGGACTGGGACAAGTCGTGAAAGTCCAAAGTCTGCAACTTTTGCAGTGAACTTGGAGTCCAATAATATATTGGTGGCCTTGACATCTCGGTGGAATATTGGAGGATCTACTTCCGTGTGTAGATACAGAAGACCTTTAGCTGACCCTAGAGCAATCTTCAACCTCATGGAAAAAGTAAGAGGTTTTTCTGAATAAACTGTCATAAAACATTAAGTGCACAGTTCAGAGAGACAACAAGAAAGACGTGTTTTTTCTATAAAGAAAAAACCACAAGTCTCTTTGTGCTACAAAATGGGTAGACAAAGAAAGGGAAACTTATACAGGTAAAACAACACTTGTTTCATGACAGAGTCAAGGATAAAATGTAATTGACATTATATGAAGTTATCAGACAATGCAACAAATTAGATGTGAAGTTACAAGATTTACCAGAAAGGTGATCCTTTAGCGTTCCATTTGGCATGTATTCATAAACCAAAATCTACAAGTCCAAAGTCATAAATCAGATGAGAAAATAAACCACTCATAAAATGAACTAACATTTAAGGGATAGTTATTCTATGCATTTAGAGCCCTTCTATGATGAAATATTTTCAGAAAGTTGTAATCCTTATCCCACTTTTTTGTACAATCCATATCCATATGCAACCAACACGAGACAGCAAGGTAATTGAAGTTATGGAAATTAGAACTTCCAAAAATAAATAAAGAATCAAAGATTACTAAAGCTTTTAGTATAACAAGTTCTGTTAGAGTGTACATGTCTGAACTTTAAACTAAAAGTCACCTGTTCACCCTCTTCATCACAGTATCCAATCAGAGACACAAGGTTGCGGTGATGTAGCCTTGATAGCAACTCTATTTCTGTAAGAAACTCCTTCTCACCTTGCAGCGAACCCTCCTGTGCACGTTTTATGGCAACAACAGTGCCATCAGGAAGAAGACCTTTAAAAACCCTCCCATACCCCCCTTGTCCAATTCGAGCAGAGTCACTAAAATTGTTTGTAGCCCCAGCCATTTCTTCGTAGTAAAATGATCTTAGACCTTCAATTTTTATTGAGATCCTAGATGCTGTGAAACAAATAGAAGTTTATGTTTAATATGTGTCTTGATCACCTCATTCATTACCAGTTAACAACAAAGTAGAAATGGTTAACATTTCTATAGTGATGGTTTTCATTCCAAACTCTATGTACGTAACAGTAAATTTAGCTGAAATCAGATGATTTTAAAGTTTCATGACAAAAAAATAGGAAAAAGTAAATTTACCAGAAAGTGTAAGCTAAATATGTAGTGTTCATGGATGATTATCTGAAAAGGATTTCAAATTGTCTCTTTACATTTGACAACATAACTAACATGTATGGCTGGATAGAGCAGTGGAAGGTTGTTTGCACGTTCTTAGCATTAACTGAGCCCAGGTTCATAGCTCATAACAAGTAAAAAATACTGGTATTATCACAAAAGTTGCACTAAGCTCCTCCATCTCGTTCATCAATTAAATAGTGCAGAAGAGAAGGACCAAAAGAAGTGGAATGTCAAGTATAGATGTAACATTACTTTGGAATACTATACAGATTCAACTAATGAATCAGTTGCCTGACATTATCTAGAACGTCCATTATACTTCTAAATGGATTGCCTATTCTGAATGTCGGGAATAGTCCCAAAAGGATAATGTGAAAATATTGACTATAGTGAATGATGATAAATATAAATTTAGATATGGTTCATTCAAAATAAAATTACGAGCAGTAATATCTAGACTTCTGATTGTGACAGAGAAAGAGCACTGAATACTAGTCAAAGAGAACAAAAAATCATAGGCTAGGTTATTCATACTAAGGTACTCACCTTTTGTCCGTTTGGAATGTGTACGATAATCTCTCAAACGTATTCTCAATACGAGAATGGTAACAATTGCAGAAAAAGTAACCACAAAGGCAATTGCACCTAAGACTATTCCAACCAGTGCTCCTTTGCTGATCCCTGAACTCGAAGAGGTAACAATCACTGTGACAATATAAGAAGTATGAGAACAACAGTAAAACAATTCAAAAATATGACTTTTTGTCTATAGATTATCGGACCTCATCTCAAAATCAATTGGTATTAAGCATCACACTATAAAGTTGCATTCATAGATGAGTTGTATGGGCATTGAATTTCCAATATTAACTGGCCTTGTTTAAACTCCAGACAGCAACACATAATATAACCATGAACTAGGCATTGCATGTCAGTTGTCCAATGTTTACTTATCACAACACTGTACTTTTGTTTAATTCTCATGGTATCTCAAATGAATTAAACTGAGAAAATGAATAAAAAACTTAAATTGAGGAGTAATTAAACATATGATTACTTTTCCATAATATCATAAGCAGATAAATGCTGACAAAATACCTGTACCCCCAGTTTCGGAGCAGTCACTTATCAAATAGCAATATTAAAGCAAAACTTTAGTTCCAAAATTTTGATCGAACTTCGAAGGGTGAGAGACATGAATTATACTAGAGCAACCCTGATTTATTAACAACAAGTGCAGCGATTTGATTAGGAACAATTCCATTAATAGGACTGAAACTTAAAATCCATATACTAATAATGTTTAACCGCCTAAAGACCATTCAACCGAGGTCATATTGTTTACTGTCCAACTTCCGCTAAAATTAGCTGATAATAAGAAGTTTCTGAGACTTACCATCTCTGTAAGGATCCAGGAGAATGAAGTCTAGAAGCTCAAAAGGTCCGAACAAGTCATTAGTTGGAAGATCAAAGTCTAGGAACAAGTTTCTGAGTCGAAGAACCTCACTTGTATTGAAAACATGAGAAGTGTTAATATCAACATACATAGGAAAAAGCTTCAAGTTCATTCCCAACCGAGGACCTTCTTCCCATTCAAATTTGTTAATATAGAACTGATTAATATGTATTTTAAGACCCCTTGACATCATGCTCTGAAATGCATTCTTGTACGTGCGGAAATCTGAAAATCCTGGACTTTTTAACCGATAATTAACAACCAACGGGGCAGCACAGAAACAGTCCACAGTGTATTCATAGGGAGGGGGGCATGCTTGGGTGGGACAGCTAACACTGAAGTTACCATTGATGCTACTGTCACTTTCAGATCCACAGAACTGAGCTAAGGTGTTATTATTTGAGCACATAGGATTTCCCTCAAGCCTGAAAAATAGTAACTTTCAAAGTACAGTTATTGAATATAAATTTTGAATTGCCAAAATGAATTTAATCTTGAACTGTAAACATATTGAATCATAAGTTTCAGAGATACCAAAAAGTAACTAACTACAAATTTACTGGTATAAAAACGTGATAAATTTAAAGTAGGAATGTCAAACTAAAGACTACAAACCAAATGTTAAGACGTAGAATGAAAATAAGTAAATGATAAATCGAAATGCAGAGAATACAGTGAGTCTGTAACTGGGGTGACTGTGTGAAGCCTAAGTTTTAAAGGAATGAAAATTGAGAACCTGGAAAATAAATATGGTGCATAGAGCGAGTGAGTGACTGTGTGAAAACCTTATTTCTTGGTACTCCTAATGACATCATTGTAACTGCAAAAATAAATTCAGAAGCATACCAGAGGGTGACATTTGGAGGAAGATTTGTACTGCCTGATATGCTTGTAAGTTGATTATTTTGCATGTTCCTGAAATATCATACTCCCATTCAGAGAAGAACATCAAAATTCAGTAGCAACTATACAGAAGTTAAAACAAGTAACAAAGCACATACGAGAATACAAGATGTGATAGATTGCACCAAATTTGTGAGTAATAGAACGAATCTTCATTAATGAAGACTAATTCTCTGTCCTACCCCAATGTGAGTACAGTACCAAGAATTTAAACTACTTTAAGAATAGTAAATTCCTTGCTTATCTTAGAATTAGAGAACTCTCCTAGCCTCAATACTGACATACCAACTGAGCATCTTCTACTTTCAACGACTCTTCCTATGTATAGGCTACATACCTTAACCCCACTAGTGCAATCCCAGAAGAGCTTTGATTTCTTCTAGGTAAAACACAAATATTTCTGAGCACCTACTCTCTCAAAGTACTCTACTTTCTCCTATCTTACACCTTGAAACAGATATGATGATGCCTCTGAAGCAGTGTTAAGTCCAATGACTCCATTGGAAATTTTAGGCACTCGTTATTAATTTGTATCATGGGTCAGAACTTTTAGATAAGAAAAAGAACTTAACCTTAGGGGATTCTCTCCCCATTCTTATTTTCGTATTTTTTCTAAGATTAGAGGTATTCTTCGAAGAAGAAAAAAAACAAGAAAGAAATATGGATAGTGTAATTGTAGTAAAATATGCCTAATAATACAAATGTCTTGTGTGATAGAACAAGATCAGATTTATGAGTAAAGTATGAGTGCTTATTTTTGAAGTCTACTTCCCTATCCTGCCATAATGTGGAAACAGTTCACAGGTCTTAAACTGCAAAGAATAGTAAACTCCCTGGCATCTTCCAGAGATATATAACTCTCCCAATAACACTAACTTACAAATTCATCAACTACTCTCAACTCCTGTTCCTATTTATAGGAAACAAGATTTATTAGTTTATTTTAACTGTCTCACCATGACAAATTGACTACAACTCTCTAATTATTCTAGTGGATTTAAGAATATCCCAACTGTTTGGGTCTTAACACACACATGTGCAGTCAATTAATTCAGCTCTCCAATCACCACCTTTTCTGAAATGAAAAGGAAAAAGGACACACAAACGCATGCTCCCAAGTACAGGTACAACAAGAAAGTGGCCCAATTATCATTTCATGTCTTACAAGTGAAGCATTTCTGATCCATTTAAAATCCTGTCCTGCCAAATGGTTGAAGGAACACTTCCGTTCAATGAATTATTTGCAATTGACCTGTCAGAGAAAGACATGCGTTCATGATTCATTGATTTTACAGCAATTTTTATATAAATAGAAATCGAAAACATATATTGATTGGAATAGTTCAAAATATGATTTGTAGCACAAGGTGATATAGACTTAAACAGTTTATAACGTTTGGTTTATGGAATTTAATGCTGTTTGTTGTAGGAAAAGAAAGGGTGAGGAAAAAAGAAGACAACTTACAGCTTTTGAAGACGTGGAAGACGAGAAAAGTAGGATGGAATAGTTCCAATAAGATTGTTGTTTGATAAATCACTGCAGACAATTTCACAAGTCAAACAGTAAAATTATATGAAATCATTATAATCATACTTTGAAGATTATCACACCATACAGTGAACATAAGAGGAATATCCACATTGCAAATCCAAATAATTGGATGAGAGACCGGTAGATTTGTAAATTATTTAAGCAATAGAGGTTCTTACATGGTTGTGATATTGTCTGAAAGCTTATTAGTTGGAATTGATTCATTGAACTGATTGAAACTGAGGTCACTGAAATATGCATAAACAACCGTTAGTAGAAACCGTTAGAGTCTTAGATCTACTGACTTTTGAACAACTACGTCATTATGTGAGGTGCAAACACTTCTCTTTAGAATCCTAAAAATCAATGCATAAACTGAGTTGAATGCAAATGAGATAACTTACAGATAAGTAAGGCGAGGTATTGTGCTCAAATCAGGAATTGGTCCTTGCAAGTTACAGTTCCTAAGACTCCTGATAAAACCAAGTAACCAATAACAACATATAATCAACCTTACACTTTATACATTTCTCCGCATTGAACCACATAATTCATTTTTGACAAGAAAATTTATTAAGTGATGCAAGCGGAAAACATAAAGGCTAGACAAGGTTGTGTACGCTAAAGAAAGAAAACAGAGGAAATAATACTTTTCTAGTACAATTTGGATTCTGATAAATGCAATTGTAGCAGAGCATCACTGTGAGTGATACTGTTAGGAAACAAAGAAGAGAATATAGATAGAAGAGAAGAATGATATTATTGTTTGAATGAAAAAATTTCAGAACAATGGACAGAAATCTCTCCTCCAAGTAAGGGTTTTCCCTTCACAAAGGATTTCTCAGACCATCAAATTTCATAGAATGAATCCCTGGAATGTAATCTCATCCCATTTATAAACATAATCAAATTTCACCGAAAGATTTCTCCTTCTAACTAAGGGACTAATTGACTGTACCCTCATTAACTCTCATATATCCTAACAATTTCTCATTGAATGTTTCAAGATGAAGAAAACAAAATAAAAACGATCATATTTAGTAGTTGATTCAAAAAACTACATTTATGTGTATGACACTAATTCCTTTTTGTTTTGAGTATTCAACCTGTTAATCAACTTTCTAAATATCATTTTTCCACTAAACAATATCCATAATTTTGTATTTTTAAAATTTTTGACCTTTATACTTAAATTCATTGCCAATGTTAAACTGCAATTTCTTTGTACATGAGATCACAGAGATTCTGAGCACCTTAGGTCACTTTGTAGTGTTAACATACAAACAAGGGATCAAAAAAGGAACTTACAGTTTTATCAGTTTTGACATGTTTCCATAAGAATGTGGAATGCTATTTCCACCAAAGTTGTTGTTATCAAGTTGACTGCAAGAACAAAAAGATCCATGAAACACTTTAAATATAATCATAAAGTATGGAATACTTACTAATTTAGTTCATATTGTAAAAGCAACAAAAACAAAAAAATCTAAAACTTTTGCAATGATGTTAGTGGCAACTTTCTAGTATTAAATCTATTAATGCGGTACAAATTATGCTATATGGCACGTTCAGCAAAGCATTCACTACTTTTACTATTTAACTCTAGAATTTCACTTTGTAATACTGCTTTGTAATCGAAACAATGAATTGGATCACCTCACATTGTGAGAAAGTCTTCCGTTGTTAGGCAAACCATGTCTTTGCAGCTCATAACTAGAATTTCTTTAGTCTTAAGGACTAATGTTACAGTACTATAGGACTAAAACGTGGTTAACTCCTAAAACTATTGCAGTGTGTACTATTCTATGTAATTACCTTTGATAAAGATGTTTGATCCAGACGTAGTTAATTCCATAGGGTATTTTCTTACTTGCTTACAAGATAGAAGCTATAAACTCTAAAATCTGGTGTGAGGAGGGAGAGGGCAAAACAAACTTACTCAAGTGCATATTGAACCTAGTCAATGTAGTTATCTACCCCTGCCCTGCTCTGCCACCCACAAGAAATTGAACATTAAAGTTGTTACTTTGGAAAATTTTCCAATGTTTCTTCATTTTCTACCACGAGGTCAGTTTTTAAGTATTACATATTATTGGTGATTTTAAGAATCTCTGCGTAGAATAATTCTCCTTGAGTTGAATCACACTTCAGAAAAAAGACCAACGGCTAAATTGTTCATGGATGGCAGGCAGGGAGCAGCATAACATAAATTCATGGAAATTCATATTTGAAGAATATATTAGAGAGAAAATAATTAATTCCTCAGGTATACATTATATCTGAAATATGAGTATATATAATTTATGTAGCCTGACATGTTAACTACTAAGCTTATATAATCACATATAAGAAAGGACAAAGGAAAACAAACAACAAAACATCAGGTGCTTTATTATGAGAAATAATAATAGATCCTCTTATCATGACGGCTCGTGTGAAGAAAGTCATATAGACAAAGATCCTAAAAAGCTCCAAAGGCCCTTATGACACTGGAGTCCTATTTAGGTTCTTTGTGTCTACCTTTCTCTTTGCACTACTGGTTTGATTCTTGTTGATCTCACACATGCTAAAAGAAATGTGGAACAACCAACAGAGATTCGAACCAACTGGAAGCAAACCGAAAGGTCATCAACTTTATAAAGAACATGTGTCTTATTAATCCAAAACAAAACAAAAACCAGACGAGCTTAAAGACATGCATACACCACACCATGCAACAGATAATAAATCATACAGAATCTTTAAGCTTGGCATCTCAGAGAGCTCAGAGGGAAGTTCTCCTGTAAATTTGTTGTTGTCAAGAAGACTGCAAGTCCAGAAATACATCTTGTCAACAATATATAAGCTTCACAGTGAACGATTAAATAAAACCAAAGAAAAATATTTCGATAACTGCAATCATGTCACCAGTATCAATTAACTGACTTACAGGTGAAGAAGGCTTCCTAAGCTGGAAAGCTGTGGTGGTATTTTCCCAGTGAGTGAATTATTGTTCATGTGACTGCTCCAGTAGGGGAAAGCATTACTTTTATTTCATTTCTTGAGAAAGAGCAACAAAGGTAGAAGAGAAACAAAAAAGGTTCAAGTAACAAGATTTTAAAGCGAAGTAACATTGTAGAGAACCTTACAAATGTACAGTGGTGTTCAGTTTTGCAAATGATAAAGGTATAGGTCCTGTGATATTGTTCTGATCTATTTGCAATCGAATCAGGAAGGGAAGAAAGCCAAGCTCTTCTGGTAACTCACCTGTTAATTGATTCCCATTCAGGAGTCTGCAAAATTACAGGGCATTTACTTATACAATAAATTAAAAGGAATATCCTAAGAAACTAGTAATTTAAATCAATTTATCAAGACAATATTGTTCTGATTTGATTCAATGGCAAGTCTATTTCATGCACTAATATGAGTAAAATGACTCAGAACTACTAGGGTGACAAAAACTACAAAGTTACTACATCATACGGGCCAAGAAGAAAAAATCATTTCAACTTACAAGAGTTTCAAAGGATTGATGAAGCCAATTTCCTTCGGTATACTCCCAGTTATGTCATTCCACATAAAGTCCCTTCCAAGAATATAAAGTAAAAGAATTTTTATTAGAAGAAAGTAATTGCAAGCTGCTACAGGATGTACTAATGGAAATATCCAAATGAATCAATCAATCATAATCTTCAAAAACTGTGGAATCTAGAAATTGCAAAATTGACAATGTTCATATTAGAGCCTTACAACACTTCCAGATAAGATAAGCGGCCAATCTCTGGTGCCAAAGTTCCAGACAAGTTCATGTTCAGTAAATGCCTACAGGAAAATATAAAAGGTTCAGAAAACAAATAGGTCAACTTGGAAGAAAGAAAAGACTCTTTCAAAGTTTACTTATGTGTTCTGCTTGATATTGGACTATTATACAATGCATTAGGTGTATTGACTACAAAAGTAAAAAAAAGGTTAATGAATAAGGCTAACATGTTAAAGAAGATGATGCTTCAAATTTACATTGAAAATATCATTAAAAATGGTGCACTTATAGCCCACAACATTCATTATAGTTTTGAGTATACTAATTTCTCTAATCTAATCACCATTGATTAAAAAATCTGTGGGTGACTACAAATATTGTGAATCTGTTTGAACCTGAGCAAGAAAATGAACACTTATACATGTTAACATGGCTTCTACAGAACAATAAATTTAAAGTGGAGAATTAAAGTCATACAGTTCTCTAACATGTAGATAGCCATCCACTAATGTTGTAGCCGAGCACATGACTCCTGTCCAGTTAGATGTACAAGGATCTCCACCATCCCAGGTGCTCAAATTTCCATTAATATCAATCAAACTTCCCTTTATGATTCTTAATGCGTCAACTGCAACATAGTGCAAATGAAATCTTATATTTTCAACAAAAACCTATGAAAACACATTACACATTATTCCCTCCTACATATTAAACATCATTACGCATTGTGTCCAGTAATTACTCTACTCTTAAAAAATTACACCTGTCTTTCTTGAAATTTCTTGTTTTAGATTTAATTTGAAATAATTTTGAATTACTTATGTTTATATTTCTTCAAAAGTAAAAATCTACTCGGGGAAAGTCTCATCATACTTTCGCTGTTTATTAAACTTCTATAAAGGGTAAATCACTTATTTCGTGCCTGAAAGTTTTAGTCCATATCTGTGCGCCTAACTTTCAAGTTCAAAATAAAAGTAGGATGAAATCTCAATTTTAATCCACAAGTATATGCTTATTTTCTAACTTTAACTTCGAGTTCATTAGATATATTTTGTTATAAGCGTGATTTTTTTTTTCTATTAAGGAGATTTTGTTTTTACAGAATTGAGTATGTTTAGTGAATCTGAATATTACTATTTATAGGAGCCATGCCATAAATAGACATCATGTTTGCAAAAACATATACGTGAACATTACATTTTTATTTCATTATTTAAATTTGATAAAAATCATAAATTTGGTGGATACAGTTTATTTCTAATCTCGTAGTTTTGAATCAATTTTCATTAATAAAAGAATAGAAGAATGTTATTAAAAGAACTTTTTGCCATGCATAGTTGAAGGAGAAAAATCTATTTGGTAACACACATTGAAATCTAGCAGAAAGTCCATCCTGAAAGAGATTATCTACCAGATATCACTTCTAGAAACACAGGAAAAATCATTAAAAAGAATCTAAAAGAATATATACAAACTTGAAAATATGGGAGAATTCATAAACAGAAGAAAAATAAAAGAAGTATACCTTCAGTGGGATCAGTGATCAAAGCAGTAGCAAATAGAAAATAGCAGTAGAAACACAAGCACAGCAGAACAACTTCTTCACACTTACAACCCTTTGAAAGATACATCCCACTGAAACTACCAAAATATATTATGTATTTCTCCTGAACTCAGCAAAGTGTTTTTCTTGCCCTGGTAGCAACAAAACCAGTTAGAGACATTCATGGATCCCTTTTACTCTTCTAATTCTTCAGTTTATAAAAGCTCACCAACTATATAACAAACTAAACTAGAATTTATTTGACACCCTTTTAAAAAATAAGCCCATATATATATATGCATAATCTAAGTGCAAAATGTGATGCACATGCAGCAGCTATGAAACCATAATGGTTTGATGGTTTTACCTTAGGACGGGAAAGAGATCATAAGCTCTTGCTGGAAGAACACAACAGGTGAAATGCAAAATGTTTGTAACAACTTGCAACAAATGTTAGGATTAAAGAGAAGCAACATGTGGATTATAATATAAGAAGAGTGTATCAGCATTGAAAACTTGATAGATAGTGTTGTAAAGGTAAACTTCTGACTTAGTCGCCAATGCAACGTGGAATTGTGAGTGTAGTTGTTGAAGAAGGCCATCACTTTCGTCACTGTGCCTTGCTCTTCAACATGATGTAGAGATAATCTTAAATCAACACTCTATAAAATGGTTGACAAATACCTTTGTCCATTAAAGATCTCGTCAAAACCTCAAATCTATTTCTTTCAGAATCAGCTTCTTGATTGCGTATTTTAAGGAATTGGTGTCTCACATTAGGCACAGAGAGAGGCTACAGAAAAGATTATACAACTATTTCGACTAATTTCGACTAATTGGAGTGTTAATTAATTATTCCCTCTAGGCTTTTGGTATTTTTGTACGTGTAGTTTTGGTTAATATATTACTTAACTATTTTTATATGATCGAATCACACGTTGATTATACACGATTAATGTGAAAAAAAAAAAAACATCACATGTACCAGCATTTACGTACCAAGTACCAAATCAAGTACACACAAAAAATCCAACAACGACATTCACTTTTCCTAGAAAAAAAAAAAAGATTTAAACGAAGTAATCAACTTCAAGTTGGCCAATATATATTTCAAATAATATATCCAATTATCCACTTGATAATTATTATATTTATGATTGAGAAAAATTTATATTAAATATATATTCTATATTTGACTAGATCCATGGAGTTATTAACTAGCTTCAAACTTGATTTAATTTAAACTAGAAAAGTTCAATCTAACATTTTAAATGAACAAGAGGTTATGGGGAAAATTAGCTACCAAGCTGAAATCACTTACTACTGCAATGTTTATACACAATTGAATTTGGATAATTATTTTATTTAATCTTACTAATATCACTCCTAAAAAATTCTTACATATACTTTTTAGTATAATTGATAGTTTTTTTATTAATAATAAAAAATAAATTAATAAAAAAAAAGTATCTGGGAGGTGTTTTAACCTTTACACCAAAAACTACACAAAATAGTATGTTAAATCAATAAATGCAGTGAAAACACTCCTATACAGAATATGTGCTAACACAAGGTAGTGTTTTAAAGAGGAATTAGTTGAGAAGTTTGCATCACTTAGCGTCATCTTTATGAAAAGAAAAAAAAAAGATTTTAAGACGCTATTTTTCTTGAAAGCATTGCATGCATGGTAACATTTTTATAATTTAGCATCACTTTTATAGAGTCCTATCAAGTAAAAATAACTCTTTTTTTCTATTAATTTAAATAAAAAAGTGGTTTAAAATGATATTTTAAAGAGTTTATGAAATAAGACAAGGTAAATTCATTGGTAAATACTTCACAGAATCCATAATCATCATATCAGAAAAACTTTTTTGACATTTACAATTATTTACTTGTTATTATAATTATAATAATTATTATTATAATATTGTTATTATTATTATTAATATTTTTATTATATTATTATTATTATACTATTATTATTATTATTATTATTATTATTATATTATGGATATTATTATTATAAACATTATCAATATTATGATTATTATTAATATTATTATTAATATTACTATTATTATCATTATAAATATTATTTTTATTACAAATATTATTATTATTTTTTAATATTGTTGTTGTTATAAATATTATTATTAGTATGATTATTATTGTTATAAATATTATAATAATTATTATCATTATAATTTATTATAAATGTTATGGTTATTATTATTATAAATATTATTAGTATTATGATTATTAATATGTTAAGTATTATCCATGAATTTTGTCACTAATTTAATGATTAATTTATTGATAGATTTATTAATAGATAGTTTGGTGATAAATTTTTTTGGTAGTATTTTGTTCATAAATTGTCCACAAAATTTTCTATTAATAATAATATTTTACTGACAAATAAAATTGAAGAGAAAATTTCTTTCACATATCCTATAAGAAAATCTAAGTGTGAAAAGTAATAATGCATTACCATTAAAGAAAAAAATCATAGAAATTTAACTATGGAATTATAAAAAAATTGTCATGGTAAACGATAATAAATGAGATCAGTAATATAAAAAAATAAAATTCATTAATCTAATATTTTTTTTAAGTTAAAAGTGGTGATAAAATATCTTACTAATTATTAGAGATATATTAGTTAGTTAATGGTTTTAGATACTGATATACTAATATGTCTACTTAAAAACCCACCAAATTCATGGTCATAACATGATAGTGAAGAATGTTAAATTAATAATGTTAAGTTAAATTAATAATAGAATATTAATCATTATTAATTTAACATGATATTGATCCACTTGATCATTATCTCATCCTCTTTGATCTTAAGATCTATTTGAATCCAATTTTTATTTTTTTTTTAACTTTTTGGAAGTTCAATAAGTTTCAATGAAGAACCTCTAATTTTTGTATCATGATCATCCACAATGAACCGTCTGAACCATTTAAAGACTTAAAGTATGCATACTGGATTGTCAAGATAGTTTAATATTTTCTTATATTTTTCTTCAGAGTTGTCTGTACTAATTTCATTTAACTCTTTTGTTCTTCATGTTTCTGCATTGACTTAGAAAAATTATCTAAAATTTTATTCTCTACTATAATAATGTTCTTAATAAAGTTATGATTTAGGTACTCATCTTGCAGTTCATCTTTTGAAAAACTATATTCATGCTTATCAATTAACATTACAATTTTCAGAAAAAAGAAAATATTTATTTTTCTATTAACACTTAATATTAATCATTGGAAGAGAGTGAGAGCAACAATTATATCCAAATGTATATTAATTATATACGTAAAACAATAAATGACATCTATTAATATTTATTTATAGATTATTAATATTCTATTTATAATAATCCTATGATTAAGAATTAGATTATACTTATAAGATTTGTTTTTTGTCATTATCTCTATTGTAATAACAAATTCTAAATTATAGTTAATATTTTTTTCAAAATAACTGTTATATTAAAAATATAATTATGACAGATAAAAAATTACTTTATTATAAATATAAAATTATCTGGATAGAGTCTTGGCCACACGTATATATTTTTAGAGTTTTCTCATAATTTACATTTGATTTTACATATTGAAGTTGGTATAAAACTCAACGAGTAAAATTATAAATAATAGAAAGGTTTATAATTTTTTTGATGTGATAATGTTTTTATAAGTATTTAAAAAAAATAAGAAAAAAGTTAATTATTTTATAAGTTAGCTAATGTATGAGTTAAAAATTAAAAATTTAAAAAGTTAATAGAAAATAACTTTTACATAAATTAAATTATACATATATAATTTAATTTTAATTTTGAAGTTAGTTTTAGCTTTTATTATTAAAAGTAATTATTGACAAGTATATCAAGATGATTATTATTAATATTTTCTTTAATCATGTCAAGAACTGAAAACCGAAGTAAGTTTGAGATTGATTACTCATCTAATTATTTAAGATTATCCTTGGATCAAGAATTTCAAGGATTAATTTATACATATTTTTTAGAAAATTTAAAATAGTTTATAATAAAATAATTTTTTTATATTTACAAAAATAAATTATAAAATTTTTAATATTCAACAAAAAAATCATAAATATAAAATTCTTTGTATTCTATCTCATCTCTATTCCTCTTATTTTCAATTTAAATCTTTTGATATAGTAAAAATGAAATTATCTTATCTGAATTAAGAATTTTAAATTTAAAAGAAAATTGGACTTTTTATATTCAAATAAACAAACGTAAAAGATTGAAATCAAATCCATTCAAATTTGAAACCGTTAAATTTATTGAAATTTAAAAAAAATTCTAATACTAACACAAGTTATTCCAAGTATTAGAAGGAAACTTCTTTCACAATGTTGACCCTGTTCAAACTAAAGTTATAGCAATATGAGCCAAATCGAACTGAAAAGTACATAAATAATATATAAATATCACCATGAAAATTACCAGTGGTCTTGTGGTAGATTAATACCAGCCACGGTGATGGATTATTAGCTTATTTTAGATTTAAGTTAGAATTATAAATAATATGATGTCATTTACTATTCCAACATTTTGTCCTCATTTCTTGTATATTCCTAACTTGTACAGAGGTGAAAGCAAAAAAAAAAAAAAAATGGAAAAAGAATTTGTTCTTATTCATAAACTCCACAAAAATTAAGGAATGAGTTGCATCTTTATGAATTCTATGCCTTACGTGGAAACTGAGGAAGTTCATACTTCTCTATTACTTATATGTCATCTCATCCCTTCTCAATTTTTTTTTCATTCTTTAAAATTGCACATTCACACCATTCTGTCAATACTGAGTTTTGCAGCAAGGTTGCTCCTAAATTCTTCTTCTTCTTCACATTGTATCTGCACAAATCTTGAGGTACGTTTCTCAATTCAAATCATCAATTTAGTTAGTTTTTCTTAATCTCAATTACTCCTATTTATATCCATCCATGTGAGTACCACCTTTTCGTTTCAATCATTAACAATATTTTGTTTATATTAATCTGACTATTTTAAAAATTTGAACTCAATTTTGATTTTTAATTTGTCATGTACTTTTAGGCTTAATCTTGTTTCTTTTAATACAAGTCTAGTTTCACTTGTTTCTTAGCTTATTTAAATATGAATTACGTATTATAATCATTACATGAATAAATAATTATACTCATCTCTCGTGAACCATATTTGATTCTCAAAATATTGCCGGTTCTCCTATTTTAGTCTTTAATGTTTTGAGACATTTATCTTATTAGTCTCTTGGTGAATTAAACTATTCTAAAAGTTTATTTAATTTCATGTAAAATGTTAAATTAATCCATTTTATCTTCAAATTCACTTCGATTTCTACCTCAAATTTTTTTACGTTAAATTTTGAATTATGCCTTATTTTCAATAAAAAAAATTCTTTGTATGCTTTAACGCTCCAAAATTTTAATAATTTTACCATAAATTTTACGGTGGCCATCATAAAAAAAAGTTGGAGAAAAAGGTTTTAATACCAGCCATGAACTTTTACAAAGGTACATACACACAGAAAAAAAAAATGGCTTTGTTTTTTTAGAGGCTGTTGCAGCATTAAAAGCTGAGACTTTTTTTTTATAAGATTTAAGCCGCGATCATCCTAGATTTACAATTAAGACAATGAAATTAAGGAGAAAACAGAAGAAAAGATTTACTAGGAAGACTGTCAACACATAATTCTTTGCATACTTACATCTTCATCAAGCTCATCATGTAAAAATGAGTATGAACATCAAATTATTTTATAAACTAGTTGTCAACACAAGAAACAGCTGAAAGTGTCAAGAAAATATTTTTCCATTTATCTAAAATTATTTACAATTAAAAAAAGTTTTGTGACACCTAATGGATCCATCAAATTTTATTTAAATTTTTATACCAAGTGGCATCCCATATATGAAGCTATATGGCATCCCATATATTAGTTGGCTATATTTTAGGTATTACATTGAAAACAAATGCAATAAAAGATTGGTTGCTATAGTTTAAATGGCGGGTTGGATGAAGGAACTCAAATATCTTGTAAAATATTAGTCAACACTAGAGTTCATATGTAGTGGATGTTAAAAGATTGAATATCTAACTTCTTTGAACACGATGATAGATGAGATAAGAGAATAATTAAGATATATATAGAAGTTGGTGATGGAATTATCACTATTGAAGCAACTAGCGTTATAAGAATTTCTAAATGCTTGGATTTGGATAGTTTATTTGTAAGAATGAAAATACTAGAGATAAAGCAGCTTTAAGATGATGGAAAATGAGAAAAGAAACATATGAATGAGTAGTAGTAGGATGTGACAAGAATTAACTTAGATGTTGGACATTATGAGTGATATTAGGACAAGTAGTAGTATGATAAATGACTTATCAACTAATTGTCTATTGAAATATTAATAAGATAGAGGGTTTTTAAGGTGGCATCCAAATGACTGAAATAGGTTATAGAAGTGGAGGTAGGATAAGAAATTAAGGAAGTATTTTAAAGGGTTTCTAAGGTTGCATCCAAATGAGGGAAATAGGTTATAGAAGTGGAGGTTGGATAAGAAATTATGGAAGTATTTTAAACCGTTGACAAATGACTTGTTTGAATACATATGTAGATTATTGAAGACAACATATCATATTAGGAGAAGTGATACCAAGACTAATAAGGATTTGCATACATACATCTTCATGAAGCTCACCATGTAAAAATGAGTATAAACATCTACGTTATTTTATAAGTTAGTTGTCAATGCAAGAAACAACTGAAAGTGTCAAGAAAATATTATCTTTGCATTTATCTAAAATTATTTACAATTAGAAGAGTGTCGTGACACCTAATGGATCCATCAAATTTTATTTAAATTTTTATACCAAGTGGCATCCCATATATAAGGATATATGAGATATAAAGATATATGGCGTCCCATATATTAGTTGGCTATAAGGAGAACTTCCTCTATATTAAAATTTTATCGATCAGAAAAGTTCAGAATACGGTCTCCTCCTAACTTAAAAGATCTAATTAGAAAAAATAATAATAATATGACTTTAAAAACTTAGACACTATAAAGATGATTTAGAGAAATAATAAATTTTATAAATGGTTAAAAATATAATTTATATCCTTAAAGATAACTTAAAACTTTCACATTTATTACTTTAAAATCATTCCCTTTTAAATCAGACTTGCCATCAGTATATAAAGTATACTTATTTCTTTAATGGTTCATTTAATTTAAATTATAACAATTATATCATATTTAAATTTATGCTTAAAAATATTTTCCTACTATAATACATTACCAAAAAAAAAAAAAAACGTTTGTTCTTTAATTACTATCTTTCAAAACCTTTTTGCATCTAAAAATTTTCATTTTTTTTTCTCAAAAGTGCTAACCAAATCATTACTGTTGAAAATACTATCTTTATTTTCGAGACAAATGAACACTAAAAATTTGTTAGGGACAAAAAAATGCATTCAAGTTTAAAATCTAAATTAATTTGTTTTAATTATTAGCATCAACATTTCATTATC
>Ga0099824_1004246_pt1 | contig 20685 bp, 6 predicted proteins | sample SiratrowhiteBW_FD_76837 | JGI IMG/M metagenome (GOLD analysis project Ga0099824, IMG submission 76837) | Root nodule microbial communities of legume samples collected from California, USA - Siratro white BW | ecosystem: Host-associated > Plants > Roots > Nodule | place: USA: California... | reverse complement strand
TTAAAAATATTAAAAACAAAATTAATAATTTGAAAAAATATAATACTGATAATAATAATAATTATAATTTTAATAATATTATAACTAACAATATTAGAAATAATAATAAAAACAATAATATTAGTAATAATATTAATAATATTAATAATAATAATGATAATATTATTAATAATATCAATGATAATAATAATATTAATAAAACTAATAATAATATTAATAATAGTAATAAAAATTTAATAATAATAATAATAATAATAAAAGTGTGAAAAATACCAATAATATTAGTTATAATATTAATAATATCAATAAAAATATTAATATTGTTAGTAATATTCACCTTTACTAATTTTATTATTAATAAATCATTATGAAATCATTAATAAGAGATAATAGTAGTTTTATCCATAAATATAAGTTCTTAAGTATTACCCACGAACATAAGTTCGTAGGTATTACCCACAGACATAGGTCTGTAGGTATTATTTACGGAAATAGTTCGTGGGTAATACCTATAGACCAATATCCGTGGGTAATACCTACGGATCTGTGTTCGTAGGTAATATTTACGAACTTATGTCCGTGAATAATACCTATGGACTTAAATCCATGAGTAATACTTACATATATAGATCCGTAGGTAATAATCTGGGGATAAATTGAGTTTTTCTTGTAGTGAATGCATTCCTTAATTAATTAGGTAAAGTTATTATTCATTGTAGATTTTCTGGGGACTCATTTGAAACCGATGTGTGTGGTGTTGTATCAATTTGTATGGCTAGTTAATAAATAGTTATCAGTGAATATAGCTTTTTTACAACAGATATTGGTATAGAAATATTTAAGAGAAATTTCTCCAGAGATTATACTGTCTGTTACTGAGAGATTCTATGACACATCTCAATTTTGTTTTCGTTAAAATGATATTTACTTTTTTTATTAAAAGATATTATCAAACATTTTTGTACAATTTTCTGTTAAAGTTTGTACTTTTCACTAAAAAACAACTATACTATCAAACATTTATATCCTATCATCCTAATACGTATATGGAATCGTAAAACAGATTAATCTATTTTGTTCTAACTTATTGTTAATAATCATGTCATGAATTAAAATAGTATTTTATACATATTAATACTAATTGTTTATTTATTATACTTGGCTTTTTAGTAGTTTGATTTCAACCATTATATTTATTTTTTGAAAAATAATATTGCTACGTTAATTAGTTGTACATTTCAAATATTTTTCATAATCATTTTAAAATCAACATTTTTCTTATTATATTGAGTATCTGACAATTTAAATATTTATTATAATATTTTTTATTATTATATATGATATATAAAGGGTGGTGCACTTTTTATTACGTTTTTTTATTTATAACATAACGTATTATATATATATATATATATATATATATATATATATATATATATATGAAATTATGTAATGTAATGTGTTTTAGAATAATTCTACCAAACTCATTTTAAAAGTGTTATTTCGGGAAGGAAATTCCTATAATAAGGATAATTTATTAATCATAATGGTAAAAAGTAAATTAGAAAAATAAAAAGTATAAAAATAAATGGTTCAATTAAAGTATTAATGAATTTTAATATATCTTTATGATAAAATTAATTATAAATATAGATTACATGGTGAAGTTCTTTTGTAAGAGTTAAGATGAAACAAATTTTAGATTATTTTAATAAAGTGCTTAAATAATAAAGTATAGATCATGAAATACTTTGTTCAATAGTGACATTCTTTTTCTTAACTTTAAATCATGATAAACACAAGTATTTTTTTTTTTTTTGTGATCAAATGCAAATAGCACATGTATTCTCTTTGCTTCATCTAATAAGCAGAAGAATAAGATGATATGAACACAATGTTTAAGCTAACATTCGAATTATCTCAATTCTATACTGGTAGAGAACATATTTATCTTACATTAAACAAAAAGATCTCAAGATGCACATCTACATCAAAGATCTATTGAAAGACGTGTTAAAGGTGCTCATGCCATCAACCATCGTGCATGCTCTTTTGGCCAACTTTAGAAAGGTTATATACCTTATACGATTCCATGCCAATTCAAGAAAAGCACTCAAATTGATGTATGCTTGGCTCGACTACCTTTCAGGATGTTGCTTGAAGAGAAAGATGCACGTCTTACATTTAATACTTTTCTAAGCTTGAATATGGGCAAATGATAAAGAAGACTTTCCTGAAGACCCTCACAATGGCTAAAGGTTTTACAACGAATATTTGCTTCAAAAGCTCTATATAAAGAAGATATTTTTGAAGAAAGAAGATCAACGAAAGTCTTGAAGGCAAGAACTAGCATAAGATCTTAAGCTTCTTAACTTTGTAATTGTAAGGAAGAATATTGTTCGTGTTCTAGGCCAACTTCTTAGCCTTGTAATTGTGAACCATGTCTTGTATACGTCATAAGACACCAATCTACATTTTTATGACCAATCTTGTGATCTTTCATATCACTTTCTTTGTAAACCTGTTAGGTTTTTAATCATAATGGTTGTGTTTCAAATAATACCGTCTTAGCCAAGAGTGACTACATTCTAAATAATATTTAGTGGCTTAGCCAAGAGTGAGTGCATTCCAAAGAAAATACTTGGGATTTTAGTCAAGAGTGATTGCAGTACAAATAATACTTGGATTTTTAGTCAGGAGTGACTGTTGTTCAAATAATACTTGGGTTTTTAGCTAATAATAGTTGTGTTTCAAATAATACTTGTTTGTATCTTCGCTGCGTTAGTTTATTTAAAAAAATTCAATTTGTTGATTAAAAATTAGGTGTATTATTTGTTAATAAACAAACTAGTATAAAAACACACTGTAAATACATCTTTCCCTCATCTCTTTAGATTGCATATTATTTAGCTGTAACTAATCCTAAAAAGAGAGATTAGCCAAAAAAAAAGTTTTGAAAAATGTTTTTTTGACAAGATATTGCGAAAAGATTTCAAAATATTTTAAAACACAATTCAACACTCTTTATATTTTAACTTATTTTCACATTCTCTTTTAGTGAACTTTCACTCAACTCATACAATCTTCTGTGATTATAATCCAACAATAACTCTCTTCATTATAATAATAACTATAGATACAGTTCCCTATTTATAGATCATAACTACCATAAATTTTTGTAAAAGAATCTTAACTAACATAAAAGACACATTAACCATTTTTATTATTGAGATGGATTATCACTTAGGTGGTTTCTCCGTACAAGTAGTCTTAGTAGAAGATAAGACATTATTCATTCTATTAAAATTCTATTAAAAAATAACTTAGCAAAACTTTACTACGATTTATTTATTAAGAAATTACCGAAACTTAGCACGTTTGTAACCTCTATTAAAAAAATTCCTGTTAAAATTAACGTAGTGAAACATAGCAATTTCTTTTATCAACTGGCTCCAGACTAAATTATTGTGAAAACTTGAAATGCTAGTAGAACAAATGGGTCTCATGTAATCAATATCTTCTAGGTCATTCACCTATAAAGTTTGAATTGAATTGATATGCACTCTAGAAGGTGATGGTTTGGGGAGCAAATTAAGGTTTGAGATTTTAAAATCTGAGAGGATGAGGTCCCAATTGCTTTATCCAAAGACATGGTTGAATTTTCATAGGTAGGGATAGTTAGGGATGAAACCGGTATGATGTTAAATGGTTGAAGTTAATAGTCACTTGGTTGACTAGTTGATGAATTACAATTCGGAAAAATCATGAACACAAAATTTTCAGGATAAAAATATATATAGTGTGTGAATTGTTGTAACACAAATAAAAAAATATCACTTTTTCCATTGAGAGTTTGGCATTTTATGCAAACTGTCTGTGCGCTTTTTGTGTATTAATTATTATATACTAATCTTTCTGAAGGCTACAAGCAGCTTCATAGCTTCTACACTGTAACTGCCATTTGATAAGATTATGCACTTCAATTTTCAGTGTCACTGCAAAGAAAAAATAGATGATCACCATCTCGAATGACACTAATATCATCTATCTCTGCATTCTCTGTGGTAATTACTTTTGTAAGCTTGGTGCCTCCAAATTTTTGTCCTGAAATTTCACAAGTTCAAAGTCAGAATGAGAAAAATAAGAGAAGTGCATATACCATTCTGTTTAAAGAATGATACTTAACACAGAAATACAACACTTATACTTTTCTGTGCATATAGTTAAAATTGAAACATCCTAATTTTTTTCCTTATTTTCAGGTAGTTTTTTTAAATCAATGTTTACCAGCAATATGGAGCAGCTCTTCCATTGAATCTGGTAGGATTATCAACTTTCCATGTTCCTGTGAGGTAGTTTTGTGTTGGCTTAGAAAGTGGATGGTAACTCTCCTTTTGAAGAATCTTTCTGTTTCTCTCTCAGTTCTGTGGTTGGAAGTACTTGAATAAGAGTTTGAGTATAGTTTTCCTAAAGGGTAGTTGAAAGGAATTTCTGGCTCCAAAAAGTCTATAATATGTTCATCTAATATCTTCCTATTTTCATGGTTCATTGCAAGGTCAGAAATGCTCTTGTTTTGTTGCTGGTCTACAAGAGTCTTCTGTTTCCATCTTATAGGGCCTTGGTTCTTTTCATTTTCTTCCATGTCAGGATGATGATTATGAAAAGTAGCATTAAGATCTCCTTTTCCATCCTCAGGAAACAAGTTATGCAATCTGGTTTCCCCTTGAGAATTGTTTGCAGATGAATCAGGAAAACTTCCTCTTGGTGAATATTCAAAATCCAAGCCTTCATGCCCCTTTAGCCTCTGCCAACATGAATAACAAAGTTGTTAGCATCATAATAGTATTTGGACTTAATCAAAACACACCAACATTATAAAGTTTTTTGTACTGTCATCCAATCATAAATAGCTATATAATTTGAAATTATGAACTTTCATAACAATTTCCTTTCAAGATTAAACTAGTAGTAGTATATGTTTTAGGGTGGTTGTGTGATGAATGAAAATGAAGTTTTGTAATATGATCATTACCATGAAGATGTTCTTCATTATGATTTGTGCAGCTTCTGGATATGCATGTAAGGAGTTCATTAAGGAAGTTCTGCTGAGTCTTAAAATCTGAGAAAGCTCAGTGGTCCGAACAGTGAAAGGCTGTGGCCTACAGTACAACACTCCAATCTCTCCAAATGTGTCTCCTGCCTTAGCCTTCTTCACAACCTGAAATTGAATAACATGATCTGTTAGGTTCTGTAGTTTCAATGTGTACTAAAAGTATAAAAGACAAAAAAAATGGAATGCTTGAATGTTACTTATAACATACTTGATCATTGCCATCAACATAACGAATGAGATCCTGCAACAAATAACCATTTGAAAGCAAATTTTGTCAATTAGAGAGCATTGTTTGAGATTCATTCAAGGTTAGTTTTTTACTGATGGTTTAGCTTACTCACCACTGCTCCTGAAACCAGTATGTAGAGGTCTGTGGGAGACTCATTTTGTAGTATCACATCTTCCTTTGGTGGGAAATACTCAGCTTCCATCTCTGTAACCTATTCACACAAAGTTACTTCCATTAGTTCAATTTTAATCAAGCAATTATTTTCATACAAAGCCTTATTTGAAATACGGATACAAACACAGAAATACGAGTACTCATACAAACACAGATACCGACACAGACATAAATATTGAAACAGATACTGATACAGATACAAATACTAACATAGATATTGACACAGACACGAATACTGATACTACAAATATAAATATTAATACTGACACAGATATAAATACGACACGCACACGTATATCAATTATTTATAAACTTCAATCAGAATCTTCTTAAAATAAGCTAGAAAGAACTTGGAATCTAATTGAAATGCAACCACACACGACATCAAATGTGAGTGTACTTTTGTAATAAGTATGATTAAGGTTATTTTAAAAAAGGGTAATTTTCTTATAGTCTTCACTAATACTCTTGATCAATGTAAAAATCAGTTCTTTGACACTAAGTAGTAGTAAATAGTCTTTTTTTCTTACATTTCAGAAGAAAGAAGTGGATGATGCAAAAGGGTTTTCACAAAAGAAAAAGTTATGGTGGTAAGTGAAGTGTGAGTGTTAGAAGTACCAGTTGGAAGAGAAAATCATCTGATACTCCATGGAAGAGGTAGAGCCTCCGCAGAACAGGGAAAAATAGTTGGTGTGCAATGCTTGCACGAATTGCCTTTGGCATGCTATTCAGTGTCTCTTGCTGCTTCAGTCCTTCTGTCTTGAACTTCAAACACAAGTGTGACAACATCTGTTCCTGTATGTGATGTGGCAGATGGTTTCTTGATGCAAATTCTGAAGCTGCTCTCACTGTGTCCCTCTGTGCAACCAAAAACATGCTTCTCTTTGTCAGAAGAGGAAACTAATACACTTCCACATTTTTCCTTAGTTTTTTTTTCTGACTCTTTTTTTGTTATATATTCATATCATAATTTTTACAACAGAATAACTGTAATATCAGACATATCTTGCTTTTCTTCTCCATTTTCTTTCAACAAAAAAATTGTAAAGGTGAAGAAGATATGTACCAGCAGACAAATGTAAGTGGCTATGGTGTGTGGTTGAGCCACGTGTCTCCACTAAAATATTTTTTCTGTTCTTATATTCATAAGCTTTACCACCTTTGCCATTTTTTTTACAGATGTACAACCACTAAACGACAAAAAAAAACACACACACACATACATATATATATATATATGCATCTTTGAAATGTTGATGGGCTTGTTTTGAGACCAGCATCTAAATGCATGGTTTAGTGATAAGATACTTTTAGTGGGACATTAGAGCCAGAAGATACCTTATGTAGAATTTTTGTGGGTAAAGATTATCTGGAATGTTTTGGGTAAAGATTATGATGTGGAATTTAAATATATGATAGTGTATAACTCCCCATTATTGAATAAACTATTTAGAAAAATCTATGGTATGAAAGTATGCAATGAATTATACCAATGATTATTTGTGATTTGATTGATAGTACAAAAAGTTATCACCATTAAATTTTAAATTATTTAAAATTTTCAAAATATCACTTAATTAAAAATTTAAAAGATCAGTTGAACTTTAAATTAAAAGTGGTAAATTAAATTAAAATATGTGAACATATAAGTATATAATAAATATCAATTTCCAGACGTCAATTTATTTAAAATACTTTTATATTATATTAGAATAATATTTTTAAAAGCTTTAGTTTTAAGTATTTTTTATTAAAATAAATAAGGTACCTTCGATAGATTTATATTATAATTTTGTACTACAACAATGATATTTGATGAGAGTTATAAAGTCTTGTAAATATAATAAAAAGATCGATAAATAAATATTTTTCATAAAATAATGAGACTAAAAGGGAGAAAATATAATAAATTATGACCTTATAAGCTGAGAAATAAAATGAACTTCATCACCAAAATTATGACCTCAAAGCTAAATTATGTATACACTTATAATTATAAGGAGAGATAAAAACTTGGAAATCATAGCTTTTTCTCAAAAAAAAAAAATAGTTGATTTTACATCCACATAAAACTACAAGAAAACAATTAATATTGAATTGATCTTTCAAAATTATTTTGATTACATGTTAAATGTTTTTAATCATTTGTGCGTTTTGGTATTTATTTTAACCTTTTTCTCACACTATCAAAACATATTGGTTGGCCAATAAACATTGAAGCACGAGGAAGATTACGCGTGGTTTGATGCTAAAAGTACTCGCGTTGAACATTGATTAAGGAATATTTATTAATTATTAAAAATAATATCTATCTATTTATCTATATATATATATATATATATATATATATATATATATATTAAATAACTCTATTCTTTTCCTTATCTTCTACTACATTTTTTTATCTATTTCTTTAAAGGGTATTCGAAGTCACTTGTTAATATTTTTCCAAAATGAAAATGTCAGAATCAAAACCTTTCGACTTTTGTTAAAGTACTTGTTAAGTGAATGATGATTAAGATTAGGGATTTATTCTAATTCATGTTCTACAAATTAAATTAACAGTGTTAGACAAAGAGAGTAGGTTAAATTACTGAATAATTTATTTATTTATTTTATAACTTTTTCTTCTTTTAAGTATTCCCAAACAACTTTAGTTAAAAGGGTTCAATGTGATAAAAAAAAATAGAAACAAAATAAATTATGAGTACTAGATAAGTATTTGAAAAGTTGTTCAAAAAGTTTTGATCATCATTTAACAAATAAGAATCAAAACTGAAATAAAAAAAAAAAAACAACAAAAAAGCACTATTGTGATCAAAATAATTTATATTGAAAAAGTCTAATAACTTTTTTAATATTATAAAAAAATTTAAGCATTCTTAGTCAAATTTTTTAACAAGATGTTGATATAGTTTTTTACGTTATATTGATGGTGACAATGTAACAATAACACATGACATGAATACGTAATAATCATAATACAAGAAAAAGAGTATAAGATTATTGAGGCTTAAATTGAAGTAAAAAGCATAAGAAGCAGAAGTTTAAGAAGACGTACAAAATTTCTGGTGCGGCTTGTCCAATGGACTACAAGATTTGTCATGTTGCCAATGATGTATGAAGTTAATCCCAAGTTGAACAACATGTAGAAGATGAAAAAGAGCATCTCTCTTGGGTTTTCAGCATGCAAGTCTCCATAGCCAGTGGTTGTAAGAGTCACAATGGACCAATACATGGCAGTCACATATCTGTCCCAGAGACTCATTTCTTTGAAATTTGGATACACAGAACCAATCCATGTTGATTTGGCATCAGGGTACCTATCTGCAATCAGATAGTTGAAGCATCCAGCACAGTGCACAACAAACAATGTCACCTGAAGTTTCATACAAAAATACCAAGACTTGTCACAATCATACCTGCTTAAAAATAAGTTTCTTTAAATGAAATTTCCATAGTTGATGGAGATCTCACGTTAATTACAGATAAGATCTTTTAATAATATATAAGTGAAAGCAAATTACACTTTATCAGTCAGATTTGTAAGGTTGAGCCAGATTTAAAATCCAATTCTTAAGATGGTATTATAACTTATTTTAACAAAATTGTTAGACGACCACTTACTATTTGACTGTTACGAGACTGTCCTTAAATATATAGTTTTAGGTATGAATTGAGATAGTTTCGGTGTAAAAAAGTGTGTTGAAGATCCTATATCAACTAAAAATAAAGTCTTTCAATAACATATACATAAGAACAAATATCATTCTACAAACTAATTTTACATGGTTAAATTAGACCTAAAAGTCTACATGAAAAACTTATATTAGATGTTACTATAAATAAATTTTGACATTCTTGGAAAAGAGAGAGGAACAAGTACACACCCAATTCACTTTAAATAATGTCCACAAGATATAGTAGGCTTTATTTAGAGGCTTACAGCAATGAGCTTGGAGCACCTGGTCCAGAAGTAATTGAAGCGAATGTCCTTCTCAAGTCTGAAGGAAATCAGAGGAGCTAATAAGCATTTTCAGTTTGTGAAGTGTTGCAAAATCATAAGAGTGAGTGCATAACATAATGTTGGACCTTGCAAACAGAGAGCTGACACGTCTCAGGCGCCACAAACGAAGCATGTTCAGAATTTTGAACCCAATTTCACTGCTGTGATCAGTGAATAGGAGGCTGATGGATTGAAATGGTGCAGTTGAGCAGACATCAAAGATAAACCAGGTAGATATGTACCTATATGTTTTGCAGAAGGACTACATTATGTAAGCAAAGTATTTGAAAATTAGCCTCAGAGGAAGAAAATGTCAAGAGGGTCTACTGTGACAATCAAAATTTCTTCAAATTGTTGTTTGATTAACACAGAGAAACATTTATGCACAAAATAGTTATAGTAAATTGATTTGAATAAGAGCAGCAATAAGCACATTTATGTACCTTAATGCAATTTTCTTTGGATCATCAACAAGAAGGTAGGAATGGCTATCAAGATATGCAACAAAGAATGTGAGGACGATGTCAATTGCAAAGAAGGCATTGACAATGTTGTCTATGATGAAGAGTGTGTCTTGTTTCTCAGGGAGAAAGGCAAACTCAAAGGGGCAAATCCATGCAGAGTAAACAACAAGGACAATCAGCAACATCTCCCAAGCCCTGCAACAGTAGCATGTGAGAAGAAGAAACACAAGCACTTATTGATACACAAAAGGGTAAGGTAATCAAAGTGAAAAAAGCATCATCATTGATCACCTGTAACGTGGATCAAAAGGGGAAACTGTGCATCTTCTGAGCCTTGTTTCTTGGTTGATTCTGGCTCCAAGGGATGGCAAGAGATCATTGGACAGAAAGCTGCTATATGGAAGACTTGCCATTTGGAATTCATCAACACAGAACCTCTTGAAGAACTTTTGGCCACGGCAAAATGGCATGGTGATGAGTTTGTTTGTTTGTTTGAATCCTAAGGCTTAAGCAGCAGCAGTAGTTGTTGGGGTTGAATTGAATTGCCCCTGGAAGAGAGTGACCACATTTATAGTGTGGTTGGTTTGACTCAAACGCGTTGGTTTCAGAATTTGGACCTCTTTTCCCCTACCTTTTTGTAGAGATGCCTGTGACATGGCTTAAAGGAATAATAAGTAAGTTTGGAGGAAAAGGTAGAAAAGGGTGTGATAAAACTGAGGGGGTAAAATGTTCCATCTTGTGTTGACAAATAAAGTTATGACAAAATAGAAGAACCGAAAGATAAGATGTTTCTGAGATGTTGCAGATAATTCCGTGTGTGAATTGTGTTTACACAACTTTTTACTCATCAAACATCAGATATGTTTGTATCCAAATAATAATTACCAGTGAAGTGATGCAGTTAGCTATGATTATGTAAAAACCAAGGTAGTTTCCTTTCACTAAACCACTATGATTGCTGATTCCATTCATAAACCAAGAAGCTAAGTAAAATGGGTAAAGCATGAAGATTCTGTATAAAGAGTTACAGGCACCAGTTTTAACTAGTGACTCTTGGGTAATGGGAATGAATCATGGATGACAAAAAATATGAGATTCTTCACAATTGATATAATCAAACTTTGTTAATATATATATATCTTCACAGTTGTTATTTTCTTAAGAAATAGCAACGAATATTTATATGAAATATATAAACTAGAAAAACAGCGAATATGATTGTTATATTTGTATCTTTATATTGTTTAATATAAATGGTGGTATTTATTGATATATATATATATATATATATATATATATATATATAATTATAAATAAGTAGAATGTTTCTATTTAATATTAATTTTTTATTTAATTATTAAAATTATATTTAAATGATACTAATTTTAGAAATTCAATTTTAAATTAAATACACTTTTTCGTATCATTCAATCATCGAATATTATAGTTTTTTTATTATTATAAGTTTAAACCTTAAAAAAAATATTACTAGATCCTTAAAATTGATAATGATTAAATATATTATATTAAATAAAAAAATATACATTAGTCGATTTATTAATTATTATTATTAGAAGTAGTAGATGATGTATGAGGAAAAAACAGTAACATATGAAATGGAGAATGTGGATATAATGTTTTTAATTTTAAAATAAATATATTCAATATACAACTAAAGTATACATTGGTTAGAAATAGCAAAATTTCATAATAAAGATATAATGTTTGTTTAGATATTGATAATCCGAATCACATCCTAAAAACAGTAGTTTAATTATTTTGAAAATCTTAAAATTTTCTAATAATATATTTAATAATGTTAGATACTAGTCCAAAATATAGTTTCCATGTCAATTTTGTAAATATTCAAAATTTACAAATTAAAAAATTGTGATTTTTTTCTTATTCTCGTTTCTTTTACAATCGTTGTAAAACACGAAAACAGATTGGGTACACCTTTCCCTTTTACAATTTATATTTCGATTTATGCGAAACATATCTCAGTATAGCAGAATCAATATAATTACTCTGAAAAATATAAAAATATAATTTAAAGATTATATATATATATATATATATATATATATATTCATGAGTATAGTGTAATTAAAAATAATATAAGATTTGATACCTTTTCTTCAATATCACCATATCACTGCTAATTTTTCTTTCAGAATATTGTTGGAATATGCGTTTTGCTACAAATAGAAGGCGTTTTATTGGAGATGATAAGAATATTAATTTTGTGGTTATGATTTTATTTATATAGTTGATAGTAATTATATACTATATTGTTATGTTGTTGTTATTATTTGACTGTTATGATATTGATTGTTTTAAATGTATAATAATGTAACAATTTTTTTATTATTTTGAATTATATTACTGTATTAGTATTTGAGTGTCATGATATTGATTTTTTTAATGTATTTTTTTTATAGTTTAAATATATAATTATTTGGTATCAAAATGGTGCTTTTATAGTTTTAAAAAGGACATCTGTTTTATTATGTCCATACGTGAATACAAATCGGTAGTTTTTTTATAGAATGAAAATTAGTTTTAAAATTAACAAATGTTACCTACATAAGACGAAAGGTGAGAAGCTTTCGTGTCTTGTATAAATGTGTTATATTATTTATTTAACACTATGTCTAGATAGATTACAAATTTATAAATATTTTAATTTTAAAAATAAATTTAATGGCTAGAAAAAGTTCTTGTTTGTTTTTATATATAATTACGTTTAAGGAATGCTATATATTTTCGATTTTTTTTCTAAGCAATATATTTTATGGTTATTATGGAAAAGGATGAATATTTTTAAAACATTCAATTTAAAAAAGTTTTCCAAAATATGAAAACAGTAACTAATTCCAAAATAAGTTTATTTATTGGATACACTATATATATATATATATATATATATATATATATATATATATATATATATATATATATATATATATGTGTGTGTGTGTGTGTGTGAATTTTAAATAAAACGAAGCATGTAAAAAGAAGAAAATTATATCAAAATTAAAGTTTCATCTTTTATCATAAGTTATAAATATGAGAGATTTGAATCAATTATTCCAAAAATAAAAAACACGAATATCAAGAATATCAAGAATAAAATAAGAAGCCAAAATTTTAACAACATTTATGAAGAATAAAATAAGAAGCTAAAAATTTAATAACACGTGTGAACATGTATATTAAGAATAAGATAACTAAGTAAAAATAGTATATGAAAGTCATTATGAATATGATTGATGAATAAGAAATAGAAGTTGGTGTGAATATAAAAAGATAAACAATTAACAAAAGAAATGAAAGAAACAGAAAAGGTAAAGAAGACTTATGACATAAAAGAATAAGTACTTGAAAGTAATAAAAGAAAAATGTTATTTAGTTTTACAATGTGAAATATATGCTTGTTGTATATGTTAAATCAACAACTTTTATTTACCTATTGGGAGGAAAGAAGGGTTTTTATTTCTCTCTCTTTTTTTATTCTTATGAGTGATGGATGAACATTAGGGTTACATCTTTGAATGGTCCTTTTGCGTGACAATGAGGCTAAATTTTGCATTGGCTTTGTGTGAGAATGAAGCTGAAGTTTGAATCCTCATGAAAGGACAAAAAACAAATAAGGTTATTCTTATTTGATTCGAGGAAGAAACCAGCAAGGTCGAGTCCCACACACCATGTCAGGACCATTCAACAATTCCCTACATTTTTACCTAAGTCATTTCATGGGAATACAATTCATGATATGATCTTAAGTCTTTCAACTTTTTAAAGCTAGTTAAATTATATTTTCTTAAATTATAGGGTTCTTCTTTATCACTTTTATGAGTTTTTGAAGTGTTTAAGTTATTGGCAATTGGGTTTTCTGAAAAAAAAAAAAAACCAACCTAACACTTTAACTTGATTTTTCTTTTTCCTTTCTAACTATGAAGTTCTACTCTTAAATATTTTTTTTCTTTTTCTATTTTAAAAATTAAATTAAATTATTTTTTTTATAAATGTTCGAAGGTTACTATATTACTAAATCGACCAGTCAATCATTTTAGACTAAGCAATCACCGTTATAATGTGAACCAACCGACCTCTCATGATCTCAATTGGTATTGACATCTTTTTACAGTAGACAATTATTATATAGAACACGCAAAAGAAAAAAGAAATAGGGAGTCTACAAGGATTTGGGTGTCTGTCATATTCATTGAGAAGCTCGTTTAAAAGTTTATAAATAAAAAATAATATCAAGATACTAATACTTAGACGGCTAACTAACTTGAATGTCGAATACAAAATTACAATCAGATTAAATATAAGACACTCGACCGAAGACCTATTGATTAAGGAATGGAACGGCTATGCAAAAACAATTGTAAAATATACAAGAAATATAAAATATTTTAAAATGTAGATCTAATAATAAAAAACTTGTAAAAATATTTATGAAAAATCAAATTTGATTAATTTTAGAAAAATAGATTGAATCATAAGTTGTTCAAACTAGACAAAGAAAGTAATCAAATTCAAACCTTTCAGTTCGACCAACATATATGTAATTAACATGAAGGAGATGTGTGGATGGTAGACTAATCTTTTACATGGTTATTTATTCTACTCATACTATGTTGCGAATAAATGGATTTATTTATTCATTTACTTAATATAGTTATACATTTTTTATTAGTCTTTATATTTATGAACATTTACTTTTAATCTTCTTCAGGCATATTTTAATCATTTTAGCTCTTATATACATCGTTTTAATATATTTTAATCAATGTATTTAAAGACTAATTTTTAACTATAAAATGAAATGGTTGTTAATTGTGATCAAAATAGTTATTAAATTAAATTTTGATTACTAAATAATTATAAAATATAAATTTAGTGACCAATTAAATCAATATAATTGGTATCTAACATTAGCTACCAAAGTTTTAATAACCTATACTATTAGATTCTAAATTGGTATCTAATTAAGTTAGAGACTAATTTAGAATCTAATGGTGTAGATCACTAAAACCTTGGTAGCTAATGTTAGATACCAATTATCTTGACTTAATTGGACACTAGATTCAATCATTACTTTTATGTTGTAATTATTTAGCAACCAAAATTTAATTTGGTAGCTATTTTGGTCCTACTTAGCAACCATTTCATTTGATAGTTAAAAATTGGTCTCTAAATAGTTTTTTTAGTAATAAGTAATGTTTTTTCAAATATTATAGATATATTTGTTATGCCTAAAATACTTTTGTAAACGGGAAAAATAGTTTAAGGGAAACTCAAAATCTCACCCCTTTTCGAGAGGAAAAAATTAGTGATAAATTTTATTAAGGAAAACAATCACTACAATGTTAATTAATGGAATTGGTTTTTTAAAATTCACATAATTCCAAGAATTAAATATTTCAGGTCTAATATTATTCAAAAAATTAAACTTTCTAAAGGGAATACTTTTAAATATACAAACTAAAATTAACTACTTTTTAATTATAGAAACTAATCACTTGATCCACAACTTCTGCTCGCAACAAATTCTTATGCCAATTTTTGATGTTTATGACTTCTGTTATCAATTCCCCTTTTGAAGAACAAAATATTTTTTAGACTAGGTGCATAAACATATTTTATTTCTCTCTAAGTAATTTACTTGTATTTTTTTTATCTGAAAATAATAGGAGTTTGCACAATTTTGGTAGTTCAATTTCAAATTGAGATGAAGCTCTTGATGCCTTTGCAGCTTGGTTGACCAATATAGCCTCTGCTTTGAAAGCATAGATTCTGAAATGAAAATAGTGATGATTACCATTTGAAATCTGACCAAGGACCATGAAGAAATAGAAATTTTGATATATTTCAGAACAATTTTTATTTAAATTTTTTATCAAAATAAAAATTTAAATATAATGTTTCGCCAAGTAGACATAACACAAATGCCCATTTAATTCCACATTATAATTTCATTAGACTTTAAATGTTCAAAATTAAAAACACTGATTGAGAGTAAGTGAGTGTAAATTCAGGATTTGTCAAACTCTTGGTGATATGATTTTTTATTTTTTATTTTTGAAAAAGAGTAAATTAAAAAGAATAGTATTTAGATGAGTGAGAATAAAATAAGATTGTTTTAGGGTGCGCCACGTGGACGAATAAAATTGTCACACTTGTACAGACTCTTTCCCCCTAATTTAATGCTGCTGATTCTCACCGACCTTTGATTCGATGTGGCCCACTGATATGATTAGTTCATGATATATTGCCCATGGAATTAACAATTTTTTTTTTCTTTGAAACCTTCTAGATTTTTATTTGATGAAACCTTTTTTTTATTAGTAGATACTTCCCTTTAATACTTATTGAAAGGGCAAAATGTTGTTTAGAATTTTTTTTTGGTAATGTGATGTTTAAGTGTTATTTTGAAGTAAAGGGTAGTGAGTAATTTAAAATTTTAATGTTTACTATGGGCATTTGTTGTCATCATTATAAGCTTGGATGTTTATAATGTGTATTATGAGAAATTTAAAAATTTTAATATCATTTGTTTAAGCTAATATAATGACATTTTGGTTTGATTAAAATACTTTTTTTCATATTTTTAAATAAAAATATTTTAAGACTTGTATTAAATATCATTTTGTTTTGAAAGTTGATGTGGTTTCGGTATGTAATTGAGGGGAGTGGATCAGTTATACAAAATTGCAAATTATTAGAAATAAAAAATTGGAAAAAACTTTTTCTCACTTGAACCATTTTTACTTGCTTCAGTGATCATGCTTCTTATAATTAAGAAATATTTTCACACTTGAGTCAGACAACTCTTAGAATTGGATTTTGGTTTCCTCTTCACTTAAACACTTTTTTTTTTTGCTTGAACATATTCGTAACATTTAAATAATATATTTATTAAGCCTCTTTTAACTTATTCTAGAACATTAAGTATATTGCTTCATCAACACTCATGGATTAAAACATAGTTTCATAATCATTATATACCACTTTATTGCTTAAGCACCTATAATAAGCAATTAGGATAATAATTACATAACACTTAAATGTTGCTTGAATAACTCTACTGCTTGAGTGATATTAAACCTAAGAGGAACATTTTTCATTTAATAGATATATCTCCAATGAAATTAACATCCATAACTTACACTAATTCAACTAACTTATCAACTAAATTGATAATAATCTCTAAAAGAATCACTAATATCATATCCACTTTATATTATTCCAAAATCATATACAAAAATATACCTATCAACTTTTACATAAATAAGAATGAAATTATCATATCATTCATACGTATAAATAATCATTCTATTAATTAAATACTGATATCAGCTTGCATTACCATATAATAATGTGTCTACTGTCAACACAGCCCTTCCTTTATTATTTTTTAAAGAATTCATCATAGGTCCAAGTAAATTTATAAAAATCAAATCTTACATCACCGACATTAATTTGTCCTTGATTGCATAATGTGACACAACAATATCTTTCATTGTTCTCTAAACTTAAAGAAAGTTTTAAAAAAATAATTTAAAAATTAAAATTCATAATAAATAAAAAATTATTTACATCCTATTTATAAATTTAAAATTTTCCCATTTAAAATGTATATCTACCTAAAATTTCATTCTTACACATGTCAACTATTTTTTTTTAATTAAAGTCTATAATAATTCTGTTTTATATATCCAGATATAGAGTTTCTTATCAACGTTGTGCAATGATAAAGGTTTCTTATTTATTTGGTCTCTCCAATTCACCACTTAAGACAACATTCACTCTATAGACTCAAATAGAAATTGAATCACTCAAATAGAAATTGAATCACTTTGACCTGCTAAAAAAGTTAAGAGACAAGATCTACCCACAGGGATGTGCTAAACGACACGTGTAAATGACAAAGACTGTAACTGTAAAATCACTTTCCAAACACAATTAGGTCTCTTGGTCAATCAATGGTGCAATGAACCACAACATTATACATAAATAAGATTTACAATTACATCCTTTCATGCATTTGAAATCCTCTAATTAAAAGAAAAACTTACCATTGTATTTCAACAGAAATTTCGTATTTTCTTTAAAGAAGTTTAAATATATTAAATTTGAATTATTTTTATTTCAAATTATTTAATTTTTAACTTTTAAGAAAATAATTTAATTTATTATATTTTCATTTTTTTATTTAGATAAAGTATTTATTATTGTTACTAAATATAAACTTATTTTAATATTACACATTATTTAATATTTAAAACACATATTTTATTAGTGTCTTTTTGTTTAATATTTTTCGTATAGTGTCTTTCAACATTTTCATGGTGATGTCGATTAGATTTTTTTTTTCTTGGTTAATATTAACTAAGCTTATTTCAAAATGATGGGATCACAATTATTTTGATTAATAAATATTAAAGTTTTTTCTTTTTCAATTTTGTTGAAATTGTTTTACCATATTTGTTATTTATATCAGTTGAATAATTTTTCTAACTAACATTTATGAGAAAAACTAATCTTAGTCATGGTTGGTTAAAAGTTTTCTAAACTAATTTTAGAAAAATTTAATATTGAAGATGTTATAAAAAATTGTATAAAAATATTCATAAAGAATAATCATAATATACTTCAATTGAAAATAGTTGACATTTACCTAAAAATAGTTTCGTTAGTTTGATAATTCTAATTTAATTTAGCCAAGAAATAACTCTACCCTAATTTGATGGATGAATAATATCAATAATATTAACTGAAAAATAATCCTTATCATCAATTAAAAAAAGCTTAACTTATATGGGCTGAATAATAATTTTATTAACATCAATAACAAAATCCTGACAACTATTCATAATAAAAAACAAATCTATTAGTGTTGTTTTAGAAAATCTTAATCAATCGTGGTAAAAAATAATCCTTATCATCAATTAAAAAAATCTTAACTAATTATATGGGCTGAACAATAATTTTATTAACATTAATAGCAAAATTCTGACAACTATTCATAATAAAAAACAAATCTATTAATGTTGTTTTAGAAAATCTTAATCAATCGTGGTAAAAAAAAATTAATAAGCACACTTGTTTTAATCAACATTAGGCCACTTATACAAAAAATACTACATCCTAAACATGATATTGGTTGGAAAAAACCAATGTGAAAAAATAGAGTAACATTTTTGTAAATAATATAAAAAGTAAATATTTCATCTAATTTAATAAATGAGATGGATTGAGTTATGAATGAATAATCTTTATTCATCTAATTTATCCATTAAAAAGTTTAAAATAGATTAAATTAAATTCATTCATTTACTTTTATGACTATTAAATCACCCATTCACTATTTTTTTTTTTAAATCCAACACATCTTACAATTAATACTTACCATTTTTTTTTCAAAAATAGACTTTTAAAATTTGTTATGCAAATTATATTTTCAAAATTGTTTAAAATATATTTTCAACAGTTTTCAAAAATAACAAATAATTAACTTGTGATATATATTACTTCAGCCCTTGTATGTAAAATCCAAAAAACAAGAAATAACATTAATTGCTAATTCATTTTGCTATTAGTTTCTTAATGAAGAAATTTACTTCAATAGCCATTACAAAAAGGAACCCTAAACATGAATACCAAATGAAGTGCTTTTATTTAAGTAGTATAGCCTTTATGGTGTGTTTGGATGGTTTCCACATATACCATACCCACTAATTAACAAGGTATCATCTTCATAATACTACTATTTCCCTTCATACTCATCTTGTTCCTTTAATCCCATAAGAATTTTGCACAATTTTGTCATGTTTTATTGAATAAACATTTTAATTGTATAAATGGACCTACTTATATGTAATTTTTTTTTTCAAATGTGGCATCTTATGCCATATCTATTTCATGTATCGATACCATGTCCGAATCCGTGCGAATGTACATCTATAAAGTCTAAGTGGTACAACATAAAATGAAGTAATGGTTGTGATGTGAAGTATGAAGCAAGTTACGAAAAAGGAATAATGCCAAAAAAGCTTTTTTTACGAATTCCATGGAAAAAGAAGAAGAGGCATAAACCACAAAGGTTGAACTTTGGTGAAAGGTCTTATTTGTTCTGCATTTAAGAAAGATGGTCTCAATCAGAGTACTGGTCACAATGAGTGTGTTGCAATCATATTTCCCAATCCACTGTTCAGCCGAAAGAAAATTCGTTATCAAGCATAAAATCACCAAGGACTTTTGCTCTTGGGAATTGCTTAGAGTTATCTTCCTTTTTCCTTTTTCCTTTTCTTTTTTGGTAAAATTAATAATTCATATTTTGACTTTTTTTTATCTCTGATTTTTGTTAAGGTTTTGTTAAGTGTGTTTTATGATAATTAAAATTTTGCGTATTTAGTGTTGATGGTGTTATTTCAACGGATATGAAATCAAAATATTGATGTTCTTGATAAGATGAAAAGGTAATTTTAAAGATAAATTTTCCTTCTTTTAGTTCTCAATTCGAGAGCTTATTTTTATACAAATACTCCTATCTTTTAAAAATAATATCATAATAAAATTTCAAGTTTTAACATATATATATATATATATATATATATATATATATATATATATATATATATAATTTATAATATAAAAATATATTTTTTTTAATCTCTTTTTTATT
>Ga0099824_1004244_pt1 | contig 20686 bp, 15 predicted proteins | sample SiratrowhiteBW_FD_76837 | JGI IMG/M metagenome (GOLD analysis project Ga0099824, IMG submission 76837) | Root nodule microbial communities of legume samples collected from California, USA - Siratro white BW | ecosystem: Host-associated > Plants > Roots > Nodule | place: USA: California... | reverse complement strand
CAATTTGCAATGAATTAAAATGTCTTGTTTTTCAATCCAACTAAATTTAAGCATATTTTAATAAATTAAATATGTTTTTAATTCATTAAAATAAAACTTAATATTTTAAACAAAATTTAAAACAGTTCTCGATGAACAGTACTTAATCTAAATAAGAAAAAAATAATAATCACTTATAATACAATAAAACATCCAAATTACCGCTAAAAATCTAGATAATTGAATGATCAAAGTCTTTTAACACTTAAATGAAATATGTTAAAAACATCTATATACCAAGCTTATTTTTCAAGTTTCTATTTCTACCTATATTAATAGTTAGACATATATATAATATTAATTCAATTAAACAAAGGTAGATTTTCACATTTAAAACGTGATTATCTAGGACAGAGAAAAGTAATGTGTGGTTGAAAAAGAAAAGATAAAATTGTTTAGAAATCATAATTTTGAAAGTTATCGTGTCTCATACCTACGCTTGATAGATACAGATGAAAATAAATGATAGTGAATTTGATTGGTAAAACGTTGAATATGTATAAAAATGGCAGACATGCGTGGAACTTAGAAGGTCTTATATACATAAATGCATTGTCATAGTCAACTATGCAGGCATGTTTCTTAGTTCTGCATGCAAACAAAATTCACCGATAATTTGTCCTATAAGAAGACATTGATATGTGTGGAATTAATCCAATTGTTTAAAATGTTAACAAATTAACATCAACGCATTAATTTATCATTGAGATGCTGAATTAGGTTATAAAAACAATACTACTGTATTAGCAGCTGCCTAATACAAAAAATTTGCCTATCTCAATGCATAGAGTAGTATTAGCCGCTGCCTAATACAAAACATTTGCCTATCTCAATGCATAGAAAATGGTGATTAGTGAAATGATCAGGTTACATCCCAAGGCTTATAGGCTTCTGTAACACAGTAGATGCTGCTGAGATGCATTAAGAGGATCTATCTGTCTTCTAGAGGATCCAAAGTTATTTATAACAACAAGTGTAATACATAAATTCTGTCATTGTCACTGCCTCTGATGTTTGGATTAAAGTTTTATATCGTTTAATGCATACTAATGCATGTCTTTGATCTGTCATAGTATAAGAAATCCGGCGACTCTGCCTGTTTGGATTAAAGTTTAATGTCGTTTAATGTATACCAATACATGTCATGGTATAAAACATCCATCGATAATGTTTCTGATGTTTGGGTTAAAGTTCTATGTCGTTTAATGCATACCAATGTATTATAATATAAGGAATCCACCGATAATTCATACTAATGCATGCGTTTGATCTGACAAATGTTTTTGGTGCCACCTACCCTCTTGTAATGTAATGCAAGAGGAGCATCACCTGCAACACTTTCCATGCATCATCTGCTCAATCTGACAGTAATTTGAATTTGAATCTGCTCTCTGTATGTTTGTCATATGTAAACAGATTCAACGTTGTACCAATCAAAAACTCCTATATATTATAAAAGGTGATTATTTATTATAAAATATAACTTTTACTAATGAACTCACAGACACCAAAAATATTACTTTTCTTTAACAATTTTAATGTAATTATTTCTTGATGAGTGTTGATAGGAAAATCCGTAATACAATATTACTTTAACAATATTACTTTTATTGTTTTGTAGCAGTCTTGAGCTAATAACCTAGTTGAGTACCAATGCTGCATTAATGCTTCGATGTTAATTTGTTTAAAAATAATTATTAATTAATAAATCAGATTATATATTATTTGCATTTAAGTAAAAATTCAAGAGATGGAGCTATATCGTGTGTAAAATCACAGAAGAAAAGTTAGACGTAGATATTTCTTTCGGGTGTTAGATTCATTATTTGGAGGTCGAAAATGAATGAAGATATTTATGGTGAGTGTGTTTTTAGTTTATTGTTTCTACAGTTTTAAAACGCTTGAATTGAAATGAAAGTTTCATTTGAGTCAAGTAATAAGAGTACAAGGCATTTTCATTGGAAAAGAAAATTTTTAACACTAAATTAAGAGTACTACAAAGGTCAAGCATCAAGTAGAGGAATCAACCCTAAAACCAAAATTACTATAAATATGCAGATGATAGAAGTGGTTATAGTGCCAACAACGTTCACATTACTAATAACATAAACATTATCATCAATTTGCTAGCCATATTGTTTATCTATATAATAACGTGATGTAGTAAAGTCAAAATATAATCCTAATTAAGATATATTAGTGGGATTTTGTATACCTCCTATCAAGTATATTGTCAAAAGAATAATTGTGAACCATTTTGACCTAATGATTAAGATATATTAAATTTAGTATTAATCAATTATTGGAAGATGAATTATAGAAATAATGATGAGAATTTATAATTTAATTAAAATAGGCTAATAAATTTAAATCTTTTTGTTATTATAAATATTAATAAATTAATTAATAATTTTAAAAAATTAACAATGATAATGTTTCAATCCTATTATTACTATTTTTATTATTGGGATAATAAATTTCAATCTTTTGCTATTATGAATATTAATAGATTAATTAATAATTTAAAAAAATTTAACATCATAGTGTTTCAATCCTATTATTATTATTAGACCCACTAATATTTTAATAATATATTTTAAAACGAATTAGATTTGATTCTATAAACATAAGTTACATGTTCAATTTTAAGATTAATCCACATCATTTCATTTTCCCTACATTTTGTTTAATTCAAAAAACGATTATAACACTAAGATTTTTGGCAGATTAGGATTCCATGGAGTTGATAAAGGATAAATCAATATGGACTTATCATAAATTAATTTTCGAAACTAGTTGTACTTTTGTTGGTGTTTGATGTCCTTTTCTAGTTGTCTTCATGGAGGATATTAAAAATGTAAAACATATATAAAATATATAAAAAATGAAGATTGAATTGTATATTAAATTGTTTAAAAGATTTTCATGATATCACTGTAAAGTTCTTTTTGCAAGATTAATGATTAAGATAGTCAGATGCAGTTTTAACATCGCAGACATATTATCAAAAGTTTTCACACATCTTGATTAAAAGTGACTTCCGTTTTTTAGTTAGTCACATTTCAATAATATGAAGCTTAAAAATATTAGCATAAAGAAGTATTTATGTTTGATATTTTTTATATTAAATCTTAAACCCTAAATTCAAATTATGTTTATTTCTTTGATCAACTTTCTATTGATAGACTATATATTAATATAAAAGTAAGTCGAATATTTTTTAGACCCCGATTAGTCGTGATTATAATTTAGCATTATGTGATTGCAACTATTTCTAGGTAAGATTAAATATCGTTTGAAACGCAATCACTCCTAACTAAATAACAATTTATAAAGAATATCTAAAATATGAATGTGGTTAGTTTACTAAAAGTGGCGTTGTGTTTTACCACATATACAAGATTAGGTTCAATCTTCTAAATAGTTAGAGAACACAATTTATTGATGAGATGAGGTTGGGGGCTTAAGTTTTGCTCTCTATGCACTGATTGTAAGTTTGTGCCAATGATTGTGAGAGTTTTCTTTCAAAGGCATATATGTTATATATAGAGACTTATGAAAGAGTCATTGTAAATCCTTTTTTAATTGGAATGTAAGTGAATGTCTTTTCCTTCATGTTGTGTCTCTCTATGTTCATGTGTATAAATGCATTAAATGCTCTTTTCCTGTAACATTAATTACATATTTCTTTTTCAAGTAACAACTTGATACTTCACATAACTTATGAAACTTAGGTCAAATAGTTTTTATCAATATTATAGTAAAAGGAAGGATAATAAGAGATTGATAGTCTTTGTAGAGCTTCCATTCGGTCATTTTAGAAGGATTGTTAGCGTGAAACAATATTAACACATTACTCAAGAGATCTTTCATGTAGAAAAATCTTCATGATATCTCTTATGAGACCAATTAAAATGAGCAATCTCTGCAAACATAGTAAAAACATAAGTTAAGAGCAAAATTATGTAAGCTTTCAAACAAATACAGATATGAACTCCTAACGAGAAGGGATTATATGGCCAACCAAGTATAGCCAAAGCTTAATACTATCCCAAGCATATAAACAAATGCAATAAAAATATTAATTGTATTGTTCCTTGTATTATTATTAATTATATTCACCATACCTTAATATATTAATTAATATTTAATTTAACATGAAACATTTATTATTAAATTGATAATTTTTTTAGTACAGTTTTTTACTACTAATCCTAAAAAGTTGTTCGTATATTTATGCATATTTTTAAAAAAAAAATACTATGTCATAATTTATTTGCACACTTCAATAAATTGACTTACTAATATTGTGGCCACCACTTGGGAGTTGTAGAAAAGCAACAACGAAACCATATGTTAAATATATATTGGAATGAAGCTGCCGAGGAGATGGACCTTTTTGGGAGATCAGGCCTGTTGAGTCTTCTCCTATGTATGACTGCTCGTATCTGGACCTTAAGTCCATTGTTAAGGGTCTCCTTCAGCAGAAGCCCTCCTAGGCTCAACGTTAGTTTTTTTTTTTTAATTTATTTTTTCCTTTTTTTTAATTGAAAGGCCTTATCTGTGTGACGTGGGATCTTCAATATATGTATGTTATGTCCTAAGTTAATGATGTTTCATTTAATATTTTTTTACTTTACTAATTTATCGGTTATTGTGGTTGAGTTAAAGAAACACAAAATTTCATGATGATTATTATCACATATGTGTATAATATATTACATGGATATGAAATGGACAAATACAATGAAATATACAACATAAACAAAAATAACCTTCAACTACATGAACGTTATAATTAAAATTTCTATTGTGCCCAACCTGGAACCAAACTATCCTAGTCCATTTCATTACCATTTTAAGGTGGACGTGTATTCAAGAATGGAATTATGGATGACGAAATATTCTGTCTGACTACTATTAAAGGGTAATCTTGGTTTAAATGCAAAATAACACGTCCATGGTATTTTTTTTTCCAATTTTGGAGTGATTTAGGCTCTATGTGATGTTAATAGAGAGACCAATTGGTTTTATAGAAGAATTAGGTGGAAGTGTGGCAATAGTAACAAGATTAGATTTTGGGAACACTGGTGAGTAAGAGACGGTTCATTAGTGGATAAATTTATTATATTATATTCGGTGTCAAATGCAAAATACAAGGTGATCAAGGATTTAGGTGTGTGGACTAAGATTGGTCCTTTGGAGGGTTCATTTGGCACATCCCGTGAAGGAGACAACTGTTTGAATGGGAGAAATGTCTGGAAGCACAATTATTGGAGACTGTTTTGTCTGTTAAGTGGAATAAGAATATGTCTTATATGTGTTGTTGGCAAGGGAAGAAGGAAGTTGGATATATTGTTCAATCAAGATATAGAGCCTTGAGGGAGGATCATCATGGTCAACATAGGGAGTGCTTCAGATATTTATTGGACTTCAAGGTGTCAGGGACACCTAAGATCTTTGGATGGAAGGCCTTGTTAGACAGGCTCCTATCTAGAGCCAATCTTGAGAGGAGAGGTGTGGGGGTGGGGTTAAATCACTATCCGTTGTGCACTAAGGAGGTTGAAACTATTTAACATCTGTTAATTACTTGTGAGGCTGCACAATGATTGTGGGTAAAGTGTGATAAGTGGTTAGGGATTTCATCGACGAGAAGCAATGAAGTTGACAGTCATTTTGTGGATTTTTCTTAAGTTTTCTCAGTGTTAAAGCCAATAAAGTGTGGAAAGGAATGTGGTTGGTACTAGCAAAGGAAATTTGGAACCATAGAAATAGGTTGATCTTTAATAATGGGAAGGTTGATGAGGTAGAGATCTTTGCACTAGTACAAATGAATGCTTGGGCCTAGGCTAAGTTTAGTGGAGTTAGAGTGTAAGGGTCACTTTCGGAATGGTTCATGAACCCTTTTGAATTTTTAAAACAGATGTAGTAGGATGTTGGCTGTGATAGTACCTACATTTGGGTTGTGGGGTGGGATCATAGATGGTTAGTAGACTATGCGTAGGAAGAATATTGGTGTTTTCTTTTGTGCAGGTTATTTGGTGTGTAATAGAAGACCCATCAAGGATTTTTTGGAGAAGGAGCAGATTACATCTTCAGGATTTTGCGAGGTCTTCTGCTTAGAGGAGATACAAGATTCACATTTCTTTGGAAGGTCAAAAGAATTTAGATGCTTTAGGAGAAACTAGCTGATTTAGCACTCTTACTACCTTTCTACTTATATCTATATAGTTTGTGGAGTTTTCTTGTTGTAGTGTGTTTTTTAACAATGGTGGATAAAATCTTGGCTGTAGGACAAGTGCATTGCATGCACTTACATTATTTCACTTTGGTTGGGTATTTGTGTGTGGAGGATTTGGACATAGGATAGGGATTTTGTTTTCGAATTGTGCTTTTGTATTAGGGTTGAAGCACTCCTTAAACGCTCCTATTAATTTTATTTTTCGTTGTTAAAAAAAATATCTAGAGTGATTAGTTTAATGGGAGGTTATGTTAGGATCTTTTGAAGTTCACGGGGTTTTGTACTGAGGTTGTGAACTGTGTGTAGGGGTTTGAACTATGTTGCCATTATAATTGCCCTTTATACACTCTTGAGAGATTTTTTTATTATGTTCTCTATGGGGGAATGAGTTGGGTGTAGTGTGTTTAATCTAGTCTAGGGGGGAGTGTAATCTAGTGGTTGCAGGGCTGTTGAGAGGAAGTGGTTACAATATTCATACCTTAGAATTAGTGCATCCTTTGTATTAATTGAGAATGTGAGTTCTTTGTGTGAAGAGGAGGATTGTGCTAACAAGTTTTTCTGTTGCACGGTAGTTGGTTTGAATGAATTCAATATGTCAATAATTGTGGGAGAAGAGGTGTGGAAAGATGCATCAAACATATCACAGGAATCAACAATTTGAGATAATAACTATTGTCTGAAGAAGTTTGAGTAGTTATTGTTGTGGTAGTAGAAAGTGTTGTTAAAATACTTCTATTTATATTACTTTTTTGTTTTAAAAAAAACTATTTTAAAGTGGACTCAAAATCATCATAATTTCTTTTAACATGTCTCATAAATGTATCATGGTATTTAAACCAAATTCTATTTTCCACGTTCAATCAATTCTTACCATGACTTAGTGCAAACCATCAGGTTAAAACTAATTTAAAATAAATAAATTTAATTAAAGTAAAAAATAGACACATGAGATACTTTTGGTTAATGGACAATAATCATATCGAATTTTAAAAATTATTGTGCTATAGTTGGTAGTTAAATTACATACATGGATGTTTTGTAAATTGAGTATTGTGTTCTTTTTTTAACAGCAAAGAATGAAAATGGGAGTACTTCAGGAGTACTCCAACTTTATTACAAGAAGAAAAATTGTACACGAAAGAGCACCAAAGACAAGATCAGATTATAAAATATAATGAGCTACACCCTAAACACCTACAATTCCAAATGCGCTGATTATAAATCCTTTCCATTGCTGTATTACACTCTTCTATGCATACAATTGGATATCTTGCAGATCACATTTCTATCCCCCCTCTCACGGCTGTCACAACTATCATTGGAAAGTGTACTATGCTTCCTCGCTCCTTCTTTTGTAGGAATGCTGCTGATTAGAGTTGTCATGTTGTACCTACAAAAGAATACAAAACAAACCTTGTACCCTTTCTACCTACCGCAACACCAACCCAAGAATAATCACTCATCCAATACTCTTCCTCAAACACTACCTAAGTTGTACCAGACATTCTCGTGGGTTAAGACACCAATCCGAAAAAGAGTAATGTACTTTTTGCCTGCCAGTCTTAGTCCATTGCAAAGTACTCACTTGTGCCATTGCAAAAATCTCAACATCATCCACTATTCCATTCCTAAAGACAATTTTATTCCTATGTTTCCATATTTCCCACACTATTGCCAACGACATCCCCTTCCAAACTATGTTAGCTTTCTTACTCAGACCAATCGCATAAAATTTTCGAAAATGATTGATAATGTCATTATTCCTAACAGTGGTTAATTTAACCCACCTATCACACTTATCCCACACTCTTTGGGAGACCTCGCAATATGTGAAGAGATGTTGTATTGTTTCCTCCTCCTTCATACACAGTAGGCAGAGGTTGCATTGTATATTAATCCCTCTTCTCGCGACATTCATCCTAGAGGGCATTCTACCCATTAATATTTGCCAACCAAATACCTTTCCTGAGCCAGGTATATTGAGGTCTCACACTTCCTCGCACCCTTCAAAATGTATGTTTACATCTTCTTCTAACAGAGCCTTATAACCAGATTGGGGCTGTATACTTTTGTATCCTCCCCCATCCAGCACCACGCATCCAGAGCAGCTTTATTTCATTGCATTGTGGATATCTCACTCACTAGCTGTCATTTCAATCCTTGTTCCCACACAAACAATTATGTTCTCTAATGATAACATCAATATGAACTTTTCCCTATTCTCGTTACTAATTTAATCACCTATCTCACTCACTACCATCTCTTTGCTATCTGAGACTGAGTACAATTTAGGAAATGATTCCTTAAGTGGCCTATCAACCACCCAACAGTCTTTCCAAAATTTTATAGTACCTCCTTTTCCATGTTTCCATCTTATCCTCCTGTCAAACAAATTAGAATCATTGTTTACTTCACATATTGAGCATAAATCTTTCCACCAGTGAGAACTTTTTCTTTCTACCATAGAATCTTTCATTTTCTGCAAATTCCCATATTTAGACTCAATTACATCTCTCCAAGCACCCTCTTCTCCCGTCCCTAACCTGCATTTCCATTTTGCCAATAAAGCATAATTGAATTTTTGTAAATCCTTAACTCCCAAACCACCATTTTCCACTGGTCTACATACTCTATTCCATGCAACCCAGTGTATTTTCTTCCCTTCAGAATTCCACCCCCATAAGAAATTGGACTATATTGTTCTTATGGTCTTACATACCTATTTAGGAGCTTTAAAAAAGGATACGTAGAACAGTGACAATGCAATAATTACTAATTTTATTAAGCAGAGTCAGCCTGTCATGGATAATAGTTTTCCCTTCCACATAGATAGCTTAGCCTTGATCTTGTGAATAATTGGTCTCTAAAAATCCACCTTCCTGGGATTTCCTCCTATACTAACACCCCCGAGATACTTAAATGGAAGTACATGCTAGCACAGTTCAAGCATTAAGAAAATATGTTCATATCCACAATTGAAATTCCTATTGCACCCACTTGGCTTTTATAAAAATTAACCTTTAAGCATGAAATAACCTCGAAACTTCTCAATATCGCTTTAATTGCTAGAATACTCTGATATTTAGGGACAAACAAACAGGGTGTCATTTGTAAATTGTAGCAATGATACCTCCACCCCTTTTTGTCCCACTCTAACTCCCTCTAAAATTCAAATTCTAGTTACTTCTCTCACTAGCCCCTACCAAGCCTTCCAACACGATTAGAAACAAAAACGAGGCTAATGGATCACCCTGTTGAAGTTCTCTTTTTGGTTTGAACTCTCTAGTCAGGCTCTCATTGATTAAAACCGAAATAGTAGCTGACTTTAGGGTCATTTTCATCCAATTGATCCACTTGTAATGAAATCATAATCTACTCATCATATATTCTAAGAACTCCCACTCCACCGAATCAAAAGCTTTTTCATAATCTACCTTTACTATCACTCCCTTCAACCTTTTTTCCTAAGATAGTCTACTATTTCATTAGCTACTAACACACTATCCAGAAGCCCCCTCCTATCAAGGAACGCTGACTGCTTCTTGTCAATCACATTTTCCTGCACTCCTTTAAGTATATTAGCTATAATCTTTGCTATCAATTTGTAAACACATCCTACCAATGAGATTGACCTATAATCCCCTAAAGTAATTGGATTCTGTCTCTTAGGGATCAAGGTGATGAATGACGCATTGCACCCTCTAGGTATGTATCCGGTTTCATAAAAGCACTGTATAGTCTCACTTATATCAGCCCCTATAATATCCCAATTTGTTCTTATGAAGTTAAAATTGAAATTGTCCGGGCCTGGGCTTTTAGAGCCTCTACACTGCTTAACTTCCTCAAGAATTTCTGCATCGTTGAATTTATTGCACAACCTTTCATTATCTGCAACACTAATCTTTCTAAACTAAACTCCATCTAAATTCACACCTAATTTCGCTTGAGGGTGGAATCTGTTTCCAAAATATACTAGTGCTTCATCCTTCACCTTTTGTGGCTCTTCACACCACTTCCCATTAATGTGTAACCCATTAATCTCATTATTTAGAGATCTTCATCTCATTCTAGCATGAAAGAACTTTGAGTTCATGTCTCCCTTTTCAATCCACTGTACTCTTGATTTTTGTTTCATCATAATAATCTTTGTTTCTGACATTCTTTTCAGCTCTCCTAACAACCCCAATCTCCTTTCCTTGAGATCTTCTTGTAAGTTCCCTTCATCATCTCTTTGGTCTAAGTGTTCAATTTCCTCTAGAATTTTCTTTTTTTTTTCTCCCTCTCACTATTTACTACTTGCTCCCTCCACTGTCTCAAAGCTTGCTTAAGGCCTTTCATCTTTGTTTTTACCTTCTCCAAACTATTACCACTATAAACCTCTCGCTCCCATGCCTGTTTGATAACATCTTTGTATCCTTCTAGCTCAGACCAATCATCAAATACTTTAAATGGCTTAGGCCCCCAGTCAACAATCCTATTTTTAACCACTAGGGTGCAGTGGTCAGATATTACTCTACTCAGTATATATTGAGTAGAGCCAGACCAGATTTCCAACCACAAATTAGATACTAAGGATCTATCTAACTTACTTCTAGCAATTTCGTTTGGTCTATACCATGTAAAAGTCCTCCCACTGCAGGGACGTCAAACAACTGACTTCTATCTATAAACGCATTAAACCCTTCCATTTCTGACCTATTAACCCTTTCTTGGCCGATACCCTGCCTTTCACTAGGGTACCTAACTGCATTAACGTAACCTACCACACACCGAGCTAGGCTATTGTTAGTGTCCTTTATACGTACAATTTCTTCCCAAAGTGCCATTTTCTCACTGTTAAGACAAGAAGAATGTACATTAATGACCCCAACTTTCACTACATGATCACCCTCCTCAGTTTTATACTCTCCTATGATGATAATGAATCCTTTGCCCTCCACAGTCTTAATGTAATTGAAAATCTGATTGTGCCACATAGTGAGAATACCCCCACCGTCCACATCCACAATCGTGTACACCCAATTGATATTATTAGACCCCCAAAGTGCATAACATTTCTAACTATTAATAGACACTAACTTAGTTTCCTGGATGCAAATAATTCATGGTTTTTCCTTCCTAACCAGATTATGCAAATATTCCCACTTAATGTCCCACCAAATCCTCTAATATTAATGTTGAGTAGACTCATAACATTTTGTTCATCCCCTTGCCTCCCATTTCCTCAAGGAGTTTACTATCCCTTTTACTATTGCTCTGTTCTAGCTCCCTAAATCCATGTTCTAGCTCTCTAAATCCATGAATGATGCTTTCTTCTTTTAGTGAGCATACCACCCCCAAGGAGTTATTGTGTGATAGTTGATACTTAAATTAAGTATATGTATTTTTTTTTTTAAATTTTTTCTATCAACAATAAAAATATTATAAATAAAAATATTTAAGGATACATCAATCCTAATATAAAAAAATCACCATTGTAGAGTTTCAAATGTATCATCAAATAATTATCAACTTCACTCTAAACTACATGATGCATGCTATAAAACCCACGTACATAAAATGCTATCAAATATCCAACCACACCATTTGAGCCCCCAATCTTGCAAGCCTTTTCTTCTGTAACTTTTATACCCTTTCAAATTTTTATCCATGGTCTCTTTTTGCTTAAGACCATCTCTATTTCTTTAGTTTTCTTTAATCCCATACATTCATTATTACATATTTCCATCAATTATATTACATAAAGTAATTATAGTAAAAGTTTAATACATAAAGTAAATTTTTTCAGTATAAAAAGTTGAATATGATCAAATATGTTCATTATTTATATTTCTATTTGGAAATTTTTTATGTTACTATAAGTTTAATAATTATTTGTTTAAATCTATATATTTTTACAATTTTAGACACGTTTCTTTAAATATAATTAAAAAAAGTTGACAGTTATCATTGTTTGATAATCCTTTATATAAATTAAACATTTATAAATAATCATCTCTTTTTTATTAGAGAAAAGAAATACAATATTATATAATTTGGATTAAGTGTTAAAAAAATACATTATAAAGTTGTATGCTAAATGTTGAAGGAGCAGAATATGCAAAAACTAAATTTTTAGTTTGATTGATAATAAAGTACTACACGTAATTTTCACTTTGTTTGATAAGTGTTGATGAATATCAGATGTGAAACTCATGCAAACTAACCAATCCATCTAATGAAAGATTTATTATGAAAATAAATAGATGAACAGAGATGAACAAAGGATATGAGAATGAAACATTCTCTCTATTTTTGTATTTTGATCAAAGGTGGTAGATGACTGAATATATACAAGTAATGTACCCCATTCTGGATATAGCTAAATAAAAATATTACAATTTGATAATGCCATAAAAAGAAATAAACAGAATTTATGGTAATTTGATCCTATCATAAATGTCATAAAGACAAAATCACATAAAATTAGTTCCCTTCTAGAAGCCTTGTATCCATATCCTCTGAAACCCCCAAGCTAGGGAGCAAATATTGATGAGATCCAGCTTGGAACAAATATTCTTGAAAGACTAAGGACCAAAGGCTTTGGCATAAATGTATGCTAGTTGCTCTGTGATGGAAATGGGAAACAAATGGATGACACCTTTTTTCAATTTTTCTCTAACAATGTGACAATCTATTTCTATATGTCTTGTACGCTCGTGAAACACTGGTTTGCTGCAACAAAATATTAGTTCCCTTCTAAAAGCCTTGTATCTATATCCTCTGAAACCCCCAAGCTAGGGAGCAAATCTTGATGAGGCCCAGATTGGAACAAATATTCTTGAAAGACTAAGGACCTAAGGCTTTGGTATAAATGTCTGCTAGTTGCTCAATGGTGGAAATGGGAAGCAAATGGATGAGACCTTTTTTCAAATTTTCTCTAACAATGTGGCAATCTATTTCTATATGTTTCGTACGCTCGTGAAACACTGGTTTGCTGCAATGTATCTTACTGAGTCATTGTCACAATATAAAAGAAAGAGATGGTTGCTCAAAAGGAACTTCGAAATCTTGAAGAAGATAAACTAGCCATGAATTTCACTCATAACAGTGGCCATTGCCCTATATTCAGCTTCACAGGAACCCTTTGATACTGTTCCTTGCTTCTTTGATTTCCATGATATAAGGGAATTTCCAAAATACACACTAAAACTAGTCACTGATTGTCTTGAATGACTGCATGTGCCCCAATCACTATCACAAAAGGCTTTTAAATGGGAAGAACTGTTAGAAGAAAAAAAATAAGCCAAGACTTGGAGCTCCTTTAATATATTTGAGAATTCTAATTGCTGCATCATAGTGAGCAATTGTAGGCTTATCAAGAAACTGAGAAAGTTTTTGAACAGGAAATGTGATGTCAGGTTGAGTATTAATGAGATACATAAGACTTCCAATCAAGCTTCTATAGGCATGAACATCAGTAAAAAGCACACTTCTAGTAGAAGACAATTTAACAAGATTATCCATAGGAGTGACGGCAGGTTTGCAGGCTAAAAGACCTGCATTTGTTAACAATTCCAATGCATATTTCCTTTGATTCATCATTATCCCTTTCTTAGTTCTTGCTACTTCAAAACCAAGAAAATATATTAAATCACCAAGATCCTTGATCTTGAATGTCTTGTTCAAAGCTTCTTTGACTCGGTCAATCTCTTCTTTATCATTTCCTGCCAAAATTATATCATCACATACATCAATAATATTGTAAAATATCCTTCAGAAGAATTAATAAATAAGGAATAATCATTCATAGATTGAGTATATCTCACAGAAATAAAAAATGATGACAGTTTAGCAAACCGCTCCCTACCAGCTTGCTTAAGGCCATATAAAACCTTTTTTAATTTACAAACTTGTCCTGGTTGAATAGAAGTCAATCCAGGAGGAGCAACCATATATACATCTTCTTTCAACTCTTCATCTAAGTAGGCATTATTTATGTCTAACTGTTTTAACTCCCAGTTATATATAAAGGCTAGAGAGAGAAGCAACCTTATATGGTCATCTTTGCTACTGGAGAAAAAGTTTCAAGGTAGTCAATGCCCTCTATTTGTGTGTATCCCTTCACCACTAATCTTGCTTTATATCTTTCAACAGTCCCATCAACATTATACTTTTTTTTAAATACTCATTTGCAACTTATGACAGTTTTGTTCTTGGGAAGAAAAACAGTCTCCCATGTTTGATTTGACTCCAAAGCAAATATCTCACACTGTATAGCCTTTCTCCAATAGTCATATTTCACAACTTTAGAATAAGTGTTTGGCTCAACATGTAAAGAAATAGACATAACAAAAGGTGTATAAGAAGGTGATAATTTATCGTAAGACAAAACAAAATTCAGAGGATATTTAACTCTAGAAGATGTATTGGAAACATTGAGATTACAATGATAATCCTTTAGATACTCAGGTGGTGTTTTTGGTCTGATACTCATTCGAAAGGACTATGTTGTTTCATGATTTTCATTGAGGTTTTGATCTTTATGGGAACAAACTTCTTCAGGGATTTGAATTTCTGATTCATGATCATTATTAACATTATTTTCAATATTATCACAGGGTGTAAAAATGACTTGTGATGGCTGATTCAAAATAGGTTGATCTTTTGTAAAAATATTTTGATCATTAATGTTTGGACTGTTAGTTTCATTGCTAGTATCTTCAACCCTTTGATATGGAAAAACATATTCATAGAAAACAACATCCCTAGACACAAAAATTTCTCTTGATTGAATATTCAACAAAATATATCCTTTTGTCCCCTTTTAAAACCAATAAAAACACATTTTGATGCCCTTGAATCAAATTTACTTCTATTTGTTGGCAAAGTGCTAGCATAGCATAAAGATCCAAACACCTTTAATTGATTAAAATCTTTAAAGTATTTCTTGAGGAGAAAAATCATTTAATACAGGTGTGGGAAGCATGTTTATAATATGTGTAGCATGTATCACAGAATATGACCCATAAATTTTGGGCAAATGAGATTGTATCATGAGAGCTCTTGTTACATTTAATAAATGACCATGTTTCCTTTCAACTATACTATTTTGTTGTTGAGTATTGACACATGAAGTTTGATGCATTATTCCTTTGTTGATAAAAAAATTAGTCATGAAAAATTCAGTCCCATTATTACTTCTTATTACTTTTTGTAGTGGGTTTTGGTACAATCCCTTTTTTTCTTTTTGATTTTTACTGTATTCACATTTTATAATCTATATTTTGAAATATTACATAAACAAGGACTTGGTACAATAGGATAAATGATTATAGGTTTTGTAAAAAGCTTATTTGAATCCACTTTTTAGGGAAATAACTTTTTGATAGTTTCTGCTATGTTTATGATCTCTTAGTGACTAGAGATAATATGATTGAGGATTTCAAATAAGAAATGATGCAATGTATTTGTTGATTGAAAAAAAAAGTAACATTCTTTTTAGCCTGAATTTTAATATATTATAATCTTGTTGATTTTCATACAATGTAATAAGAATCTTGTTTAAAAGAAAAAGAATTTCGTTGATTTTCATACAATGTAATGTTTATCCTTGTAGAATAGTTGAAATCAAAAGTGAATCCACAGGCAAGAGCTTTAATGTCAATGGACACCGACTGAAGCCATTTCTTAGAAATCCCTCTCGCTTGGATACAATCGTGGAGGAAATCTCTCTGCTTGATCTAAAAAGTAACTCCAATTTCTTTTAAACAACAAGATTCTTTTTCTTTTAAACCTGAATTTTAATATATTATAATAGAACTGGTTCCCACTTCTCTTATTTTAAAATTCCCATAACATTCTTTTTAGATCAAATTAACATAATTATGTCATTAATAATAATAATAATAATAATAATAATAATATTTTTATTCCAACATTCATTATGTCAATAATATTTTTTATGAATCATTTCAAACATTCTTACACTTTTTAATGTATTATTAAATATCTTAAAAAAATTCTTTTCATTTTTTTCTTGACATTCATAACATTTTTTATCATCATACACATAACAACAAAAATTATTAACTTAATTAATTATTATTTTCAATTTATTATACCACCATAAATATTTTTAAACTTTTTAAATCACTACTTTTATTTTTAATACACGAAGGCAAAATATGACTTGGCTTTTCCTCCTTCTTACATTTGTTTAGTTTCTGATTCTTCATAAAAGAAAAAAATAGGAGAGACAACAAATGAGGATTCTATATAGCAATTATAAAGTTCTGCTAAGTTTCAAAACATACCTAACGTTGGTTAATGTATGAATGATGTCATCGTCCTTCCATCCTTATCCGCATATAATCAATACCAATCATTTTGCAAGAAGCATCCGTTAAAAAGTTAGCTCCATCTAACTCCTTAAACATGAGAGATTAGTCCATCTTAGGATTCATGTGAAAATAACATTTAGATTTCAAAACCCAGTTATCAGATGCTTGTTGCCACAAGATAACAGATAACATCAACTCACCATCATGCAACTTCACCTTTCAAACTATAGTTTCTACACTATATTCCCATAATCTTTGGTGATCACTGCTCCAATGCTCCAGTTTCTTACAATACCTAAAATGACTTTATGGTCAACCTTGACCTTCTTAGATTGTTTAAGGAAAAGTTCCACGTATAGAGCCTTAATTTAACTTTCATTAACACTACAAGAAAAACTGAAATTATCATGAAAATTATCAATGATTTTTTATTTGTCAGTAAAATTTTTTATTGTCATTTTACTGACTAATTTACCTATACTTAAAGAACTTACCAAGTTCTAGTAGGAATATAGGATGGATGCAAACAAAATGATTGTCACATTTTCACCATCTACCTTGAAGAATATGTAGAGCTCCATCAAAATTGAATTAAGCTCTTTAATATGAGCTTTCGATAACATACTCTCATTCATATACAGTTTGAACAACCTCTTCTCCAAGAAACATTATTACACATGTACTTCATCATTAAGAGCATATTTATCTTCAACCACAGTGTTGCAGAGGTTTTATCCTCCGTAACCTCATAAAGTACCTAGTGTGACAACGACATCAAATGAAATTTCTCCTCCATCTACTACTCTTTGAGCAAAACCTTCATCTGATTCTTGAAAGGTTAAAACTCTTTTTTTCATTGAACAGAAAGGTTTAAACTCTTTTTTTCATTGAACTTCTTGATATTGAAAGTGATATCAATTATTTCTTTTATTAATATTAGTCTCCAATAGCTCAAAATTGATATTGATACCAGTTTGTTATGCACAATGTGTCAAATTAAGTCCAAAAACAATGAAAGAAGACACTAGTTATGAATTGCACATTTTAAGAGATAAAAAACAAAGAACACAAAATAAGATAGAATTTAAATTATGTCTCGTGTTATTAGATATCATCATTAAAGTACATGCTCACCTGCTAGTGCGGTAGCTACTATTATAGAGTTTTACAAGACAAATATATGTTTGTTAGAATGCCTCAAGAACTTCCAACTAACTGAACCAAACAATTAAACATAAACATATAAATTTTACACCATTTAATAAGAGTCAACGCGATTAGATACTCTAACCCAAGTTACTGATAAGTAACAAGCACTATCAGACAATCAAATCTATCAAATGTTGAATGCTTTATCATCCTAGAAAGTAGTTTAGTACACAAGATTCTACAATATAAATATATTTGTATCTAAAACTAGATATGTTGTTGTTGAATATATGAGTACACTCTATTTTTTTACTGTTGAAAATATCATTATGTTAACGATTAATATCAAGTGCTCTTATAATTTTGAGAGATCTATTAGAGAATTGAATATAATAGAGAAAATCATAAATATATGAAGAGAGCCTACTTTTATAATACCCAACCTTTTAAATGGTCTCAATAATGTATATTTACCAACACTTCTTGTATTACAGGAGTTATTAACTTTAGGTTGTGAAGAAGAAAGCTAAAATTAGAAGTTACGATATCTAGGAAGTGGTGAAAACTGGTCTTGAACACCTCTTTTGAAAGGATTCTCATTTTAATGTAAATGAAGTTCCACAATGTGAGGAAGTTGTCAAAAGAGGTAAGGTTATTAGTGTCAACACCCGATTTCGTCCAGTAACTAAATTAAAATTAAGAAAATAAAAAACGTGTCTACAATTAATTGAATAATCAAAATAAAAAATGAATAATAAATAGAAAAAATATATACACTTGATTACTTGAGGTTTTTATTAAAAAATAATTAATAATAAAAAACGAAAATAACAAAAAAATAAAAATATAAATTGAAACAACAGAACCTAAAAATAAGAAAAAAATATAAAATAATAAAAAATAACAAGAAAATAAAACTGTTTTCAAACTGTTTCCTTCATTTGCACGTTCAAGATAATAAAAATAAAAAAAAATAAGTCAATCTACTCTAAATTCCCTCACCCTTAACTCCATGTATTATTTGAAAAAAATATATAAAATAACAACTTTGAAACTGCTCAGATAACAACCCACCTTCTCCACTACATAAAAAAATTTTAATAATAAAAAAAAGAGATAAGTCAACCTTAAAACTGCTCTGAACCACCCATTTCACAATAACAAAAAAATATAAAAAATAAAATATGACCGTTCTCAAACTGTTTCATCTCACGTTCATCTACACTTCATCTTTAATAATAAAAAAAAAGAAAAAAGAAAGAGTCAATCTTTCAAAACTGCTCCGAACTACTTTCAAAATAAAAATAAATTAAATAATAAAAAAGGAGATTCATTTAAGGGGTAATGGCTCTTACGTTAGAAAAGAACGACTCATCACTTTGAGAGGAACGAAGATAAAGAGAAAAAAAGAGAGAAAAAGTAGAGAAGATTAATTCTCCTATCTTACTATCCATCTACACTCAGTTTAAAACTGAGAAGCAAGAAACTTTTGGAAAGGTGACTTTCATTTTTGAAGAACGCTCACAGGTATGATTTGTAAGGTTTAAATTTTCATATGGATCTTGAAGTTTGAAATTTGTAAATCATGTGTTCTTATCTTCCTGTGATGTTTTTTTTTTATTTCTTCATCATTTCATTTTCATAAAAGATAAAAAAATATAAAAAAAGGAGGTCCTTTTGCTCTTTACGACATTTTTTTTTCTTATTTCTTAAATAGTAAAAAAAATTCATCATCTTCCATCTTCCATACATTCTTCTCTGTATTTTGTCCATGTATTTTGTGCTCCCAAAATAACTTCAAAACAGCCCCAAAACGACTTTCGCCGTCACCCATTTTTTCCGCGCCGCCGCCACCATACCGTACCGCCGCCGATGGCCCCACCATCGCTGCCGCTCCTTCCTCATCGCTGCTGCCGCTTTTGGTTCATCATGGGTGAAGAAAGGTGATGGTGGCTTAGGGTTAAGGTGGTGGTGGCTTAGGGTTTAGGAGTTGGGCCATTCTATTCGCAGTCCCCTCATTTACCAAAATACCCTCAACATTAGTTGGGTTTTTGGTTAGTGGAGGTACTTCCTGCACCCCCATTAATTAAGATCTACACTCCAATTCTTCTTAATCCCCAAAATGCCCTCAACCCTGGTTGGATTTCTTTTTAGTGGATCTACTTCCTGTACCCCCATCAATTAAGATTTACACTCTAATTCTTCTTAATCCCCAAAATGCCCTCGACCCTGGTTGGATTTCTGATTAGCGGATCTACTTCTTGCACCCCCATTAATCCAGATCTGCACCCACACTCTTCTCAATCCCTAAAAAGCCCTTGATCATGAGTGGTTTCTGACTAGTGGAGCTACTTCATGCACCACCCCAATTAGTATTTGCACCTGGTACCTTATTCAAAGCCAGACTTTAAACCTGGCACCATTTCTCAAAGCCCAGGCTTTAAACCTGACACCTTATTCAAAGCCCAGGCTTTAAACCTGACACCTTATTCAAAGCCCAGACTTTAAACCTGGGACCATTTCTCGAAGCCCAGGCTTTAAACTTGGCACCTTATTCAAAGCCCAGGCTTTAAACCTTACACCATTTCTCAAAGCTTAGGCTTTAAACCTGACACTATTGCTCAAAGCCCAGACTTTAAACCTAGCACCTTACCCAAAGCCCAGGCCTCACTCAAAGCCCAAGCTTTAAACCTGGCACTGCTATCCAAAGCCCAGGCTTTAAACCTGGCACTGGTGCCATTCACTTACCTTATTTTCAAACACAAGCTTTCAAAAATTTCAAAAAAAAAAAATATCAAGACAACCAACAATCTTATCAACAAAGAACTACGTAACCCTGATTCTCCATCCCTGATGGAGATACGTAGGAGCAAGGTCAAACCTTGTCGGGCTCCCTAAAACCAAAAAAAATATTTTGTTTGTTTTATCTTAATCT
>Ga0099824_1004240_pt1 | contig 20699 bp, 13 predicted proteins | sample SiratrowhiteBW_FD_76837 | JGI IMG/M metagenome (GOLD analysis project Ga0099824, IMG submission 76837) | Root nodule microbial communities of legume samples collected from California, USA - Siratro white BW | ecosystem: Host-associated > Plants > Roots > Nodule | place: USA: California... | reverse complement strand
TCAGAAAGTCAAGATTGCTCTGTTCAAGCATTCCAACGGCTAGTTTCTAAAAAGCTACATATAGAGGAGCAAGTTCAAGTTGAAGAATATACAACAACAATAAGAAGAAGAGACAAAAAGAGAAATACATCATATAATACATTGAAGAAAATATACTGAGTGTCTATTGTTAATCTGCTATTGAGAACATCTAGAGTTTTGGGTTGTGTGAAACCATTGTGTAATTCTTTACCATTGTGAAGTAAACCCTTGTGAACTTTCATTGTTCTCTCTTTTGAGAGTGTTTATTTCAATCTTGAGTGGTCTTGATCTCAGGGGAATTGGGACTGGTATAACCTGGAGAGGTTTGTGTACTCATGATAACCTGGAGAGGTTTGTGTACTCGTGATAACCTGGAGAGGTTTATGTACTCGTTGTAACCTGGAGAGGTTTATGTACTCGTTGTAACCTGGAGAGGTTTATGTATTTGTTGTAACCTGGAGAGGTTTGTGTACTCGTTGTAACTATTTGCTGAATAGTAGAACCTCTTGAACGGTTTGTTCAAGGGAGAACTGGACGCAGCCCAAGAGATTAGGGTGAACCAATATAAAATTGTTTTATCTGTGCTTATATATTTTTGCCTTGGTTGGTGGTTTCTATTTATAGCGAATTGAGTTCAGGCTTCATTCAACCCCCTTCTGGAGCCAGCTGTTCTTAAAATCCACATATAAACTATATAAGTTTAGAGTCGGCCAAAAAATAAAAATAAATGACGCTATTTGAAAAATTAAGCTAGAAAACTAATGTTAAAAATATGAAAACTAATAAATTAGTCTTAGATTTATATATAAATAATATAAAAATATATAATTTTTATATATTTAATATATATATATATATATATATTATATAAATTTTATATATGAATTATAAAAAATATATGTTTAAATATTTGTAATGGAAAGATATATACATATAAATATGTGTAGGATAACAAATAATTAAAGAATAACATAAATTATTATTAAGGGTGTGTTATGATGCATGGACATGATATGTGACTGATTGTTTTATATGAATGGATAGAATTTACACGCTCCTGTAAGATGGAGGAGGGAAACCGAACGTCAATCTTGTCTAGAAGAAATACATGGTGAGAGTGAGACAGAGACTTGGTAGGTAGATCAACTAATTGATGACTTGTTGGCACATGAGACATTTGAAGTTTCTTAGAAACAACCAAGTCACAAATGTCTACCTTCCTTCTATTAAAAATAACTATATTTTTAAGGTTCCAAATTCTCACTAGTAGAAAAAGGACATTTAATCGCGGTTGTATAAGGCTTACAAGTGTAATTGTACAACAGCGATTAATTCAACCGCGATAAGAAGTACTAAAGATACAAATGTGGTTGTACAACCGCTATAAAAGGTATAACATACCACCACGGTTCTTCAGAAACCGTGTTGAAAAATGGTACAGAAGGTGCAAAAATATACAAAAACTAGCACATACAAGCGCGGTTGTAGAGAGAACTGCGCTGGTATGACACATACAAACGTGGTTGTTTATTAATTTTTCATACTTTGAAATGATTCCCTAATGTGAAAATGTTGAAAATTAGCCATAGATTGATAGTGGTGCTTTGTGCTAAGACCCACCCATTCATCACACATATTCCAAATTCTATTGACAACAGTACAATTAAAGAAAAGAGATGGTTGGTGGTTTTCTTTTCACCCGTGAACATCTCGTAAAGAACATTTCCCATCCTTACCCCTCTTCTAGCCAAATTTGCCTTAGTAGGAATCCTATTCAAAAGTACTCTCCACCCTAATATGTAAGCCCCAAAGTGTTCTGAATGTCTCACTATTCTCCCCCTCAAAAGTGTAGTGCAGAACCCTATGAGCAGACTTACAAGAAAATTCGCCATCTCCTTCATCACCACAAAGTCTTGTGTCCTTAAAATCTCTTTTAGGTGTTTTAGCTGCCACTAATTGCATAAACTCTCTTTCCATATCAGTTCCCTACATAAATTTATCCGTTCTCCAAGATATGTTATGATATAAAGTTCCCTCTTACCACGCTCCCATTTTCTTAACTGTTTTACCATTAGAATTATAGATAGTAGCAAGTCTAGGGAAGTGTAGGTTAAAGGGTTGATTTCCTATCAAAATATCTTTCCAAAATTTAATAGTTTCGCCCGACCCTAGTTTCTAATGCATCTAACTATCAAACCAATTATCTGGTTGCCCTTCCCCACAACTCTTGCAAATATCCCTCCACCGCCACGAATCACACTTGTCTTTTAAATGCAATCTAACCTTACCCATAAGCCCATAGTTAGAATGCATGATGTCTTTCCATAAGCCTTGATCATCCTCCCCTAAGCGTTAGAGCCATTTAGCTAATAATGCATTATTAAACTACTCTATATCCCTAACACCCAACCCTCCTAATACTTTTGGCTTACAAATATCTTTCCACCTAATCGAAGCAATTTTGGTCTCTTCATAACCCTAACACCATAAAAGGTTTCTCTACAGTTTAGTAATCTCCTTACAAATGTTTTTACCGTTCTTTAAAAAACAGAAAGATAAAAAAAGAGGAATAGTTGAGATGACATAATTGATGAGACATACTCTATCAGTCATAGATAACATCCTCCCTCTCCAAATGGACAACTTTTTTCTAATTTTATGAAGAACATCCATCTATAACTGATTCTTCTTAGGATTTTCCCCAATTAAGAATACTCGAAAGGAAAAGAAATATAATCACAATTAAGAATCATAACATAGTTAACAAGAACATTCAAGTCTAAACTTGTCCCTCCCACTTTACTCTTATGGAAATTAACCCTCAAACTTGACACTGTTTCAAAACACCTCAATATGCTTTTGATGACCAAAATATTCTTAACCTCATCCTTACAAAAAAATATAGTATCATCTGCAAACTGAAGTAAATTAATCAAGACTTGGTTAATCCTTATTTTCATTCCCTAAAGCAATTGCTTCTTAGTGACTTCTCTAACTAAACCAGCTAAGTCATTTGCCACTATGAGGTATAAAAATGGAGCCATTGAGTCCCCTTGCCTCAACCTCCTGTTCGGTCTAAATTCGTGTGTTGGACTTCCATTTACCGACATTGAAATGGAAGTCGACTCCATACAGTCCCTAATACAACCAACCCATTTATTGCAAAATCTAAGCCTAATTGTCATATAATACAAAAACTGCCATCTAACTGAGTCGTAAGCTTTTTCAAAATCAACCTTAATAATAGTGACTCTCTTATTTTCTCTCCTGCACCCTTCAACAACCTCGTTCACAATAACAATACTTTCAAACAGTCCTCTTCCTTCGATGAATGTTGATTAAGAGTTACGAATTATTTTAGGCATCACCCTTTTCATCTTATTAGCTAAAACCTTAAATATTATCTTATAAACACAACTTACAAAAAAAATAGGCCTAGAATCCTCTAAACTAAGCGAATTATCTTTTTAGGAATTAAAGTGATAAAGGAGCATTGCACCCTCTAGGAAGTTCACTAGATTGTTGAAAGTGTTGTATAGTATTAACAATGTCATACCAAACAATATCCCATTTATTCTTAAGAAAATAATAATTAAATCCATCAGAACTACGATTCTTAAAACTACCACATTGACTCACAACTTCCTTAATTTCCAGCTTATTAATGGGGCAAGTTAACATGCTATTATCACACCAAGTAGGAAATTTTATGTTATCTAACTTGATCAAATTTTCCTCCGTTCCACAAAATCTATCTTGAAATAATCATGCACTGCATTTTTCACCTTGAAAGGTTCCTTACATCAATTACCTTGAATGTTAACCTCTTTAATTTCATTTTTCATTCTCCTCCACATAATGCTAGAATGAAAAAAATTTAGAATTAGTATCTCCCTGCCTTAACTACTTACATCTTACCTTCTGTGCTAAAATAGAATTTTCAATATGAGCAAGCTGGTTGAGCTGACTAAGCAACTGTATATGTGCACTTCTCCTCACTTCATCGAGACCTTCACTATCCTCTTTATCCAATTCTTCAATCTGCACGCTTCTTATTTAAATTCACATGACCAAATATCTCTTTATTCCAATTTTTAAGGTCACTTTTCAAATTTTTTAATTTTTGCTTAACTACCACCATACTATTCCCATGTTACAAATAAGAATTACAAAAAAATTTAGCCATTTCTCGAGCACTCCATAGTCACAAGAATCCTATCAATCTTACTCTTGATCGTGTCATTTCATCTAAACCATGTGTACTTTCCCCCATTAAATGTACATCAAGCAGTTTAACCATGTGTACTTTTTTCCTATCAATGAACCCATTAAAACCCACCATTTTTATGTTATTGTGCCTTTCCTTATGAACCCTTTTCCTCTCATTCTCTTTTCTAACTGCATTGAAATCTACCTCTTATGATAATTTTATGTTTTCACAATGTTCTGTTTTATGTTCAGTGAATATGTTTATTTTTTTATCCTGTTTTTACTATTATTGTATTAAATAACTTTGGTTGCTTAATATAATATAATAATCGGTACTTTATATTTATCCGCCTTTATTTATAAGTTTAACTTTGATCATATTTTTAAAAGTTTTTGTATATTTTATTTAATTGTTTCAGTTTGAAGGAAACGGATGAATGAAATAGGTTCCCATGCAGAGATATTGAATACTTGTATTAATGTTTAACTAGTTTGAATGATTAAAACTTCTATTTTGATATCTTTTAGAGTATGTAACTTGTATGTTGAAATTACATATTGAAATATATATTTATATATATATATATATATATATATATATATATATATATATATTAGTTTTATTATTGATTTTTATTCACATAATTATTATGCATATTGTGCATTTAAACATAACTTATATTTTGGGTATACAAGAAATCACAATATTTAAACTTATGTTATTATGTGATATAAATATATACACAATTTATAAAATTTAAATAAATGAATAATTAAAATTTAAAAATATTATAAATGGAGATTTTATTTAAACAATGAGTAACCCTTAAAAATATATTGTCTAAACATTATAGATAAAATTGTTGCCTCAAAGTTATCTAAAAAATATGTCTATTATAGACAATAGTTTTACAAAAGAGGTTGTCTTAGGAAAAAAAAAAAAACTGTTTTATATAATTTACAACAACCACATACTTCACGTTAAAAAATCTATTGTCAAAGTGTTGTCAAGTTTAGGCTAGATTACTTTAAGTTTAAACCATAATGTTTTTAATGTTGTTTAAAGAAAAAAATTGGTGTAGTTAAGGTTTTTGTATTATCATTTTAAAGTCTAAACCCCACTTCCTCATGCATTGTTATGAGCATCGTATGATATGATTATCTAACCCATCGTCTCCTCTCCAATATCCTTCAAATTTGTTACCACATGACCTCCTCATCTTTATGGCACCCCTTACATATTTGCTCTTACTATTAGAATAAAAATTATTATTTACTTCATTTAAATCTTACAAGTTCCCATCACATTAAATTTTATAAGTTGTGGATTACTATTAGAAAAGACTCTTCGCTGTTAAAAAAAAAAAAAAATCTATTAGAAAAGACTATACTAAGAACTGAATATAGGTCTATTTACTAGGAATGTTTCCTTGTGTAAGTCAATAAGATGACAATAAAGAGGATTGTATAAAATATTAAATATGAGTTAAAGATTATATGTTGTATGAATAAAAATTACAAATAAAATATAATATAATAATTATATATTGCAAGACAAATTGATTTTAGAAATCAATTTAATAATCTTTAAAATGTTAAAATTAGTTACTAATTTAGTTAAAGTTTGATTTAGAATCTAATAGTATAATTGACTAAAACATTGATAGTTAATGTTAAATATTAATTATCTTAATTTAATTGTTCAGTAAATTCAATCATTACTTTTATTTTATACTTATTTAACAATCAAAACCTACTTTAATAGTTATTTTGGTCACAATTAATAACCAATTTATTAAGTGGCTAAAATTGATATTTAAATTCTTTCTTTTCTTGTAATGATATTGTATAATGAGTTGGAGATATAATAAAATATCTTATATGATATAATTACTTATCAATTGATAAATCTAATTTTCCTAGGTTTAGAGTGTCTTCTACTAAGCGGTTACACTATTAAAAGTATTTCATCTTATAATTATGAAAGTATATAATTCCTTTTTATTCATATTCCACAAACTTTAAAAAGAATGTGTAATATTTGTATGACATTAGTTTTAAGCAAAGAATGACTTCGTTGTTATTGAACGAATATAGAAAAACTGTCGGAATAAGCAAAGAATAACCTATTCCGGTATGTAAGGTGTACTAGGGGAGAAAGGAGATTGAGAGAAAGGGAAAAAAGTGATAAATATAAGGTAGTTATAGCTCTTTCAAATAAGAATTTTTGTTTACATCAAACACATTACATTTGATAAAGTGATACCAATAAACCAGGTAGTACCTCCACTCATATTTTCTTTAATTTTACCTATTTTATTATTTTCCTACAATTTTAAATTTGCAGGAAATTTCAGAAGAAATCTATGCAAATGAATACATGATAGAAGATTCTCCATTTCCCCATAAATAGGTTTTGTTTTTGTTTTGTCTTTCAGCCCCTCATGTTTGCTTTTTTTCTTCCTCTCCTCATTCAGGTACTTTTTTTTTATTTAAATATCTTCTAAATTTGTTTTTTGAATCTCCTTTTAAATCATCAGAATTATATTGACGTATTCTATTACAAATGGATTCATTTCATCATCAAACAGTGATTAAGATGAATCCATATTTATTTCAGGCACTTTGAAAGTAGAAGTCATTCACTTCAGGTACTTATTTTCTCTTATCTGTTATTAAATTCATGAATTTTACCTTGGTTCTTATTTTAAATTTTAATGGTTAAGACTTTCCTTCTAACTGATTTCTCAAATTTCAACTTTCCCAATTCCTCAGTTATATGTATATGCATGCTTTTAGTAGTTTTAAAAATGCAATTTCAATATTGATTAAGGAGTATTATTGATTCAAGCTTATTGTTGAATCAATATTACTTCATGATGTGAATGAATTTTTATTTTAGAAATGGAAATGAGATCCTTGAACTTTTACTGTCTCGTCGCATTGTCATTCTAAGATCAATATTAATTTAAATATATACTTAAAATAAATTATATTAAAATCAAGTAAAATAACATTAACTTAATAAATATTAAAATTAAATAAAATTTATCATCAATTTAATCAATATTAACTTAAAAATTAAATATTTTTTTAATAATATTAACCTAAATAAATATCTAATGTTATAACAAATCTAATATACTAATTTAAATAAATATTAAAAATAATTTATATTAATTTTAATTAGATTCAAATTAATTTAAATAAATACTAAATAATTTAGATTATCATCATCTTATGATTGACATCTATGACATTATAACATTCTTCCCCTTTTATCTTCTTCTCTTCCTTCCTTGACTTTTGTGTTTCAATCTTTCTTAGCCTACATAAAAGAAGCAACAAGTGAAACACCGAAATTTGATTTGGGAAATCAAAGTATGCGTTAAAGGTATATGTTTCTTTATCCAACATAACATTATGGCATCAATAACACAGGACACTAAAAACAACATGCCTTTTCCATTCATCATCTTTGTCACATTTCAAATATAACCCACATGACATATTTTGAATTAAAGGTATATATAACTTGCATTTGTTTATATTTTTTTTCCAACTTTTCGGAATTTGTATTGAAATTTTCATCGGACTTAGCTTTTGTTGTAACAAAATGAATGTATTGAAATTTGTTGTATTGAATTTGTTGTATTGAAATGAATGTATATAAGTTAATTATACAAAATGTAAGTATTGGTTTCCTTGTATATGGCTAGCCACTCACACCCCCACCTATTTTTATTAAACTTAGAACACTCTTAGTCTTTTCTATCAGCAATAATAAATATATAAATAAAAAGAATGAGACATTAGGATGTTACAACCCATATATAAAACCTCACTCAAAATTACATCCAAATAACTATGTATATGAATATATTGTTCTTTATATATGAATATGTTAATTGCCGAAAAAAAATTATGTACATTGATATCTGAGGATGACATATCAATATCTATAGTATATTAACACAGCATAAAAAGAAAGAAAATGTCATATAGATGCAATAATTGTTGTTGTATATAAATTTTATATCAACTATATAAAAACTAACTAATATAATATTTCTTTTTTATTTATAAAAATATCATCATGTTTCTTTCAATATCGGTTAAATGTAAAATGATGAAATTTCTGTATTATATAATTTTTTCTCCAGTAATAAATTAAATAATCTTATTCTGTCAGCATTTTAAATACTGTTCAATTTGTTTTGCTCATCACATCTTTCTGGTTTCGCCATTATCTAAAAGAGGGTGATCCATTTACTACAAATTTTGCCTTGCTTCATTGAAGTTATTGCCTCTATCTATTATCGTATCCTAGGTTAAACTTTTATTAACTTCGTTGCAGACACCAGCACAACAACAAAGGAAAGAAAGATCAATTGGCACATTGTTTCAAAAGATGAAAGCAGCAGTGGTTGCACATCAGCTGGGCAACCTAATTTCCAACAGAAGCATTCTGGAGAATCTGAAAACTGAACTCCTGAATCTGCAAGATCAAAAGAAAAGGGTGCAAGAAAATCTTACTTGGGATGATGAAGAATTCCAGACTCAAAACGAGTGGCTAAAAGGAGTGGATAAGATTCTTGGACAAGGGGACAGATTCTTGGGCTACCATGAAGGAAGAAGTACTTGCACCAATTTTTTGTGCCGGTACAAGGTTGGTAAACAATCAAGAAAGATGCAACAAGTTATTTCACAATTAATTGAAGAAGGAAATTTTCATCTATCTACGAAACATTACTGGGGACCAAAATCAAGAGATGGTACTATAAAAGATATTATGGAAGCCCTAAAGAACCCTAGTAACCAAGCAGTTGGAGTATGGGGGCTGGGTGGTTTAGGCACAACCTCATTAGCCAAAGACATTAGAGAGAAAGCAGAAGAGGAAAAATTATTTAATGCAGTGGTTGTCATAACTGTAACTGATAAGCCAAATCAGGAGCATGTTCAAAATACTATTGCACATGAATTGGAAGTGGAGTTGACGAATGGAGAAAGTCTTGTGAAAAGAAGAAACAAATTGCGCCAGAGAATAAAAAAGGAGCAAAATTGTCTCATCATAGTTGATGATAGGTGGGGGGAATTGAACCCACAAGAATTTGACTTACAGGAATTTGGAATTCCACCGGGTAATGAACATGCAGGGTGCAGATTATTGTTGACATCAGGAAATATGAATTTCATACAAAATTTGAAGGGTGCCTCTGAGCTTAAAGTGTTTCAATTAGAAGTATTACAAAAAGAAGAGGCTCAGATGTTGTTTGAGAAGATGGTTGCAGGTGTTGCTGAAGATCAGGCAAGTTCCGTTGTAGAAGAAATAGTGAGAGCTTGTAAAGGTTCCACTTCTTTAATTTATGCCATAGCAAAGGCATTAGAAAATAAGGGCCCAGATGCCTTGATGCAGTTGAAGGAAAATATTTCACCAACAAAACTATTGTCCTATTGTCTACAAGAAAATGAGGAACTCAAATCATTGTTGTTGCTTCTTACTATTAGGGGAAGAAGGTTTATTAACAGGTATAGCATCTATATAGACATGTGGGCAGGTGTATTTGAAAATGTCAGAACAGCAGATTCTGCAAGAAAAAAGCGTGATTCACTGATTAGTGATCTGAAGGCCTACGGTCTTGTGATTGAAAATGGAAAGGAATGGGTCAGAATAGATGACTACATATGGCATACTGCTAATCGAATGGCCCTACAAGATCGAAGAGCTTTAGTGATTTCTAGAGAATGGCTAACTGAAGAATGGCTAAAAGATGTAGACTTCTGCAACATACATCCTGTGAGTGTTCCAGAAAGGTTGCAGTGTCCAAACTTGAAACATCTTCTGATAAGTAGGGACAATGCCACAACAGATGTTCCAGATTCCTTTTTTGAGGAGACTAAACTTCTGAAAGTGCTTGATTTTGTTTCCTTTGATTGTCCAAATCTGCCAGCTAGTTTTGTTTCTTTGAAGGACCTTGAAGCATTATCCATGTATAATTGCAAATTGGGAGACATTAGTGAAGTTTGTGAGCTCACAAATCTCCGAATGCTTGGCCTCCTTGGAAGTAGGATCCAACAATTGCCTGCTCATATTGGACAGCTTCAGAAGTTGCTATTCTTGGATTTAAGAGACACATATCTCCAAGTGATTCCATCCAATGTCCTGTCCAACTTGACAAGCTTGGAAGAATTATATTTGAGAAACTCGTTCCGTAATTGGAAGACTGAAATGTCTACCATTGAATACAACTACGCAAGCTTGAAAGAGCTCACATACTTGAAACACTTGGCATATATAGAAGACTTGAATGTTCCTGATCCTCAGGCATGGCCTGTGGAAATGTTCTTTAGAAATCTAAGATCATATACAATTTTCATTGGTGATGGGTGGGACCAAGCACATGATTGTGATCATGAATTGAAGACATTAAAACTGAAACTCAACAGGAGGTTTCAGTCAGAGGATGGAATAAAAAAGATGCTGAAAGAAGTTCAGGTTTTGCACTTGGATACACTGAGTGGTGTCCAGAATGTTCTTGATGATTTGGAGGGTGAAGGGTTTCCACAACTGCAGTCTCTCTTTATTCAACAAAATGCTGAAATCAAATGCATAGCCACAGGGTCAGGTAATGATCCTCTTGAAGCATTCCCGAACTTGGAGTCACTTTCTCTCAGCATTCTAAGCGATTTGGTGCACATATGCCATGGTGGTCTTTTAACTGAGAAATCTTTCTTCAAACTAAGAGTCATCAAAGTAGAGAAATGCAATGCAATGGAATGTCTCTTCTCAAAATCCATGATCAATGGCCTTCCTCATCTTGCTACTTTGGAAGTTTCACACTGCAAATCCATAAAGGCAATTGTTCTTATTGAAGGTGCAGAAGAGAATCCTCCCATAGAGTTTCCTGAATTATGCTCTCTAACCTTACAAGGACTCCCAGCATTAATCAGTTTCTGCTCAAGTGAAGGATCCTCTTCATCCACTGATACATCTACACTTTTTCATGACAAGGTATTAACATATTTCCAGCACTCATAAGGCATTAAAGCATTAAACATGTCTAATCTGTAGCACAATTACTCTACATTCCATTCTCACATATACACATATAACATATACAAGTTTGTTCATTAATTTATGGAAAATCTTGTCATCATCATGTAAAAATTGATGAACCTTTGTAGTCTTTTTCCTGACAAAACAAAAATAGATTAGTTACACAGCTCATCACTTTTTATATTATAATAATATGGTACTCTCTTTAAATGAACAAGGCACAGAAAACTTACAACATTAAATACAAATTTTAACTATTCATTTGGTTTTGGATACAGCTTAATTTTTTTGTTTTGTTTTGGTAACTATATTTATAAATTATACTTGTCTTAGTCTTTATACAGTTACTTCTAGTTATATCTTAATCTCTATCATTAAGTCTCTTAAAACCGTTAGCAAAGTAGCAACAAAGTAGAAATTGGTGATGTAAAATTTCTGTAAGTATTACATAGAAACTAACAAATGTAATCTATAAATATAAGAGCCAAAAGCATAGCAAGATTAAGTATAATACTTAAACCTTTAATGTAAGTAAAATACTTAAACCAAGCATGGCAATGATGTAAGTATAAACAAATACTTAAACCCTTAGATAACTAGAACAGTAATTAATTATGTTGTAAAAAATTGCTAATAGTATTCATTAATGTCATATTATTTATGCAGGTTTCTTGCCCTAATCTGGAGACAATGGTGATTTCCGAGGTTAGTAAATTGACGACGATATGGAATGAGGGGTATGGTGCTGAAAATTCATTTTGGAAACTGAAAAACGTAAATATCAAAGATTGTGAGAAATTGAGAACTGTTTTTCCCGTTAATCTTTCCAAAAATCTTGATAATTTGAAGATGTTAGAAGTTAGAAATTGCAGCTCAATGACAAGCATTTTTACTGTGATGGGGCAAGATAGCAGAATACCAGGACTTCAATTGAGCATTCCAATGTTTCAAATAAATTTAACTCATCTTCCCAAATTGGAGTATGTGTGTGTTACTGTCGGATTTGAACACTTGAAGAAAACATTCGAGCAAGAATGGTATGCTGGCCGTCCCGCATTATCAGCTATCGAACGTTTTGGAGCCGAAAGAATATTGAAAAGATATTTGGAAGAATATATAAAAAAGCAGGTGCTTGGAGAATAGCATGAACCTTAACTTGTATTTCATTTTATTCACTCTCAACTTCAAACTAAAGTCATATATGTATTTGAATTTTCTTTTTAGGTTCTTATTTTGTTGCGTATTTAAGTTTGTTTGGAATGTTTTGGAGTCTCACTTACAAAAATTTCGGCAATCACCCTAGCTGTATAAGGGTGTTTCAGAGGCGCAAAGTGATTGTAGTTTGTTAATATAACCACAACTACCATAATGACTTTGAACTCTCTTGATTTTTGCAAGCCTTATAAAATCAAGACTTATGTCCTTCCAAATCCTTTTTTGAATTGGAAGTCGATGCAATAATTCCAAGAGAAATTAAGTTGCCCTATACTTTTGATGTTGGCATGTGTCACAAGATCGAACTAAGCCCAATACATCCTATATACCAGTTGGCTGTCACATGCCTAAACACTATAAAATCCTCCTCAGTGTCTCTTGTGGCGTAGCATGGAACTCCTCCAACAAATTGATAACACATTTTGTAGATATATAGATTTATTGTACATTTACGGTTTTATTTAGTGAAAGCACTTTTTACATGTTTTATTTTCGGTTACCTCAATAGTAATAAATTAGATTTTGTTGTAATATTTGTTTTAGTTGTTAGCTCCTAATACTAGAGGTTATTCTCAAGAACAATCCAGGAGGAATGATAACCTATATTGCATTTTAGAATTCTAAGAGACAAGAGAAATAGAGAGAGAATTCCAAGAGACAAGAAAGATAGGGAATGAATTTTAAGAGACAAAAAAGAAAAAAAGGTTACACACATACTTCACATATTGGTATCTTTTTCCTCCACCTCCAATATCTTGAAATTTTCTCTGTTTTTTTACTGGTGTCCCAACTTTTTGTTATCTTAGATGTCCTTTGCTTCCAACACACTTTTGATTCTTCCTCTTTGATACTTAGTCCTTTAGTCATTCTTTCTTTTACTTCTTTTATAAATATTATTTTGGGTTTTATTTCAATTGTATTGAATTCTAAATTTTTAGGATTTTAAAATTAACATATGGTTATGGATTTGGATTTTTTTATTATTTTATAAGATGTGTTGAAATTTTTTAAGATGACGAATGTGAATTCCATTGTCTTTGTATTAGATTAGACTCTTATAATTAGACTTATTAATCTAGTTAGAGACTACATTTAGGTTTATGTTTACTTCATATTTTATAACATATAGTCTAAATATCTATTAAACTTGTATATATAAATGAATTGTCTGGTTTTCTAGTTTTAGTTTGTCTCTTCACATTTTTTTCTATTTACTCTTAACTTTTGTTTTAGCTATTCCTTTTCTTTAAAAATCATTTAGTGTTCTTCATCCATGAAGAATTAATTATTGAGAATCAATTTACAAAATTAAGAATAAACGAGCTGAATTAAGTTTTACAGTTATCTTTTCACACTTTTGTATTACTGGCACTCGAAATAATTGGGTGGTTACACCGTTACTCAAGATATGCGGGTAACTGACCCAAACACCTCTATACCCACATGTAGATTCTGAATAATTCGGTAATCACAATAACCAAGTTAGTTACTCATTGATCATGGGCAGAATAACCAACTATATAACCTAGGCCCAACACATTTTATAAATATCATTTCATTCCCTAGGAAGTACTCACTTCACTTCACTCTTGCTTTTACGTTACACTCACTATATAACCCACTCACTCTTTACTTAATCACATAACCATCCACTAACTTGAGCATTGGAGTGTCTTTTGCAGGTGGATCTCCTTAATCCTCCAATCTTCATGCTCAAATCATATACAACTTGAAATCGGGTCAAGTTGGTTCCAGATCACCTCGGAAAGGTCTGTACTCAGATCTTGGTAAGAACATTTAGCGCCTACTGTGGGGCCAAGTAAAAATTTTTCCCGACCAAAACATATAGGGTCTACCAGAAGCCAAATCAACAACGTTGCTTCACCATCATTCGAGATGGATCCAACATATCTTCATGCTATTAAAATTCAAATGGAAAACATTGTCTAGACCAGTGTGCACAACGTCATTGCTAGCATGAGTGATGAAGTACAAGCTCAATGGCAAGATCTGCAAACGTAAAAGCAAACACAACGTTAGCTAAAAATATCATTTGGTAGCTAAAAATTAGTCTCTAAATAGTTTTTTTTTCTTGTAGTGAATTATGACCAAAATAACCACCAAATTAGGTTTTGGTTGCTAAATAACTACAAAATAAAAGTAATGATTGAATTTAGTAATCAATTAAGTCAACATAATTGATATCTAGCATTAGCTACCAAGGTTTTAGTCACTTATTAGATACTACTTTAGAATCACATAGTATAAGTGGCTAAAACCTTAGAAGCTAATGTTAGACACCAATTTTGTAGTTATTTAGCAACCAAAACCTAATTTCTTTGCATGTTGACCTTCCATTAGGTGCATTTGTCTCATTTCCTCTGTTCTCCAGATTTATCTCAGTGACCATCTCTTCTGGTGACTCCACTGTTATTTCCTCCACCGCGTCGGTCTGGATTTGTACATCATAAAATTTGGAGGGCGAACTTGTGGAATCATTGAGATCCAAGTGAACTTTATTTGAAGATGAATCACATGATGAATCGTCAGCATTCCTCTCCCTCATTCCACTTTCACACAACCAATGCTAATTCTTCTTCTAGGGTGATTTGATAGATGGCACCATTGATTTTCATTCTCCTTACTATCTTTGGGTCTGAACCAAGAGGATGAATGACACATAATCTGACATACTTTAATTCTTCCCAGTTTTCCATTGCCTTATTAGATGTCATTAGAGTCCCTACTATTGTTGTCATCTTTTGTAAGCAGTCTCATCCCCACATTGATAGATTCACATGTAGCTTTTTATTTTTTTTTTATTTTTTTTTAACAACAAAGAATGAAATTAATTAAAGGGAACACTTTAGAGGTGTTCCAACCCTATTACAAAGACACAACTGACCTTACACTTAATCAACCCTACAATATGATTGACAGAAAAAGCAATGCCATAGTCCAAAGTTTGCATAACAAAACACAATACAACAAAGTATGTATCAACATAGAAAAATAATAACCGTGCACAACATAGATAAAATTAGTTCATGCACTAGGTAACACATTACTTTCCTGCCTCTTAAATCCCCTTCTCTAAGCAATCATATAATCCTTATGGCTTCAGATTTGTCATGAGCTTCACTATATCGAGCTTCCACCTAGACTTGCCAATATCAGTTATTGTTCTGCTCTTACCCTTACCTACAAATTAAGCACAACAAAGTCCTAGTGCCTAGTCAACCTCCCTATGCACGAACTCCTCCATCCCATTATTCAATTTCAACCATTAATGTCATCACGTACACTCCAACTATTCTACCTAATCTTTGATAGACATACTTTTGGACTAATACACCATTCCGGAAAAGAGAAATGAATTATCTGCCTATCAGTCCTAGCCCAAGACCAAGCTGTCAATTGTGTCGTTGCAAAAGTTTCAACCTCATCCACTCTCCCGTTACAAAATATTACTTTGTTCTTATGTTTCCAAATTTCTCTTACTATTGCCAACCACATCCCTTTCTATACTATATTTGCTTTTCTACTCTGTCCAATGACATAAAAATTTCTGAAGTTAACCCCTCCAACTTTACTCTTATAAAGTTAACCCTTAAACCGGAAACTACCTCAAAGTTGCGTAATATGACCTTAATCGCTAAGATACTTTGATAATTTGGTTGACATACAAACAAGGTGTCATCTGCAAATTGTAACAACGTTACCTCTACTTCTTTTTCACCCACCTTGATCCCCTCTAATACTCCAATTCTTGTAGCTTCTCTCACCAGACCGGCCAAACCTTCTGCCATGATTAGAAACAAAAAAGGAGCTAAAGGATCACCCTGTCGAAGCCCTCTTTTAGGTTTGAACTCCTTTGTCGGGCTACCATTAACCAATACTGATACAGTAGCTGATTTGAGACATGTGCTAATCCAATTAATCCACTTGTTAACAAATCCTAATCTTCTTATCATATATTCTAAGAAGTTCCACTCAACTGGGTCATGCTTTTTCATAATTCACTTTTACTATTCCCTTCACCCTATCTTTCCTAAGGTAGTCTACCGTTTCATTGGCAATTAACACATTGTCCAACAACCCTCTCCCGTTGAGAAATGCAGATTGGTTCATATCAATTACATTTTCCAACACCCCTTTAAGCCTATTAGCTGAAATCATCGCAATTAGTTTATAAACGCATCCTACTAGCAAGATAGGTCTATAATCACCTAAACTGATTGGGCTTTCTTTCTTAAGGATCAAGGTTATAAATAATGCATTGCATCCCCTAGGAATGTATCCAGTTTCATAGAAGCATCGAATTGCATTAATAATATTGGCCCCTATGATATTCCAATTTCTCTTAATGAAATTAAAATTGAAGTCATCTGGGCCCGGGCTTTTTATTCCTTCACACTGGTTCACTGCTTCTAGAATTTCTTCATCATTAAACGTGTTGCATAACCTTTCATTATTTGCTGCACCAATCTCCCTAAACTGAACCCTGTCTAAATTCACTCCAAAATTCACTTGTGCTTAAAATCTCTTTTCAAAATAAGAATGTATTTCATCCTTCACCTTTTGTGGTTCTTCACACTAATCACCATTAATATATAATCCTTTAATCTTATTATTTAAGGACCTCTATCTCATACTAGCATGAATAAATTTCGAATTCATGTCCCCCTTCTCAATTCACTATTGTCTTGATTTTTGTTTGAGCATAGCAATCTCTTTTTCTGTCATAGTTTTCAACTGACCTAATAGCCTTACTCTCGTGACCCTCATATCCTCCTGTAAAGACCCTTCATCGTCCTTCTGATCTATCTCATCAATTTCATCTAAGATTTTCTATTTTCTAACTTTCTCACTATTGACTACTTGCTCTCTCCAAAGTTTTAGTAGCTGTTTGAGTCCTTTCAATTTTGTCTTTGCAATCTCCATTCCTGACCACTGTTTACCTCTCGGTCCCAAGCCTGCTTGATCACATCCTTGTACCCATCTACCTTAAACCAAACATCAAATGCCTTAAAGGGCTTGGGTCCCCAATCATAATCCTATTTTTGATCACTAAAGCACAATGATCAGAAATAGACCTACTCAAAATATATTGGGTAGAATCAGGCCACATTTCAATCTAAAGATTCCTCCCTACAACTGGAATGTCAAACAGTTGACATTTATCAATAAACGTATTAAACACATCCAGTTCAGCTCTATTAATCCTTTCTTGGCCAATACCCTTTCTTTCACTGTGATGTCTGACTGCATTAAAATCACCTACCACACACCAAGCTAGACTATTATCTGTGTCCTTTATATTTTCTATATCTTTCCAAAGTTCCATTTTCTCGCTAATTAAGCAAGAAGGGTATACATTAATAATGCCAACTTTCACTACTTGCTCTCCCTCCCATATTTTATACTCCTCTATGATCACGATGAATCCTTTACCCTCCATAATCCTTGTACAATTAAAAATTTGGTTGTACCACATTGTTAGAATACCCCCTCCGTCCACCTCCACACTTCTATGCACCAATTTGATATCATTAGACCCCAATAAAGCGTAACATTTTTTACTATTAATACTTACCAGTTTGGTTTGTTGAATACAAATAACTCCTGGTCTTTCCTTCCTAATAAGATTTTGCAAATATTTCCACTTAATCTCTCCTCCCAACCCTCTAATATTGATACTAATTAGACTCATAACAATCCATTCACCCCCTCGCCTCCCTAGTCCAAAAAGAGTTCACCATCCCTCTGTTCCAGCTCTCTGAACCTCTGAATAATTTTGTCTTCTCCTGGTGTACTTAGTACCCCCAAATCTCTTGCGATACACCACAATTCATATTCTCAGAATCACTGATTCTATTCTTAAAATATCTATTGCAGTTAGAAATATTACTATCATTGAATTATAGCAATTTGGAGTAACTGACCTGGGTCAGACCAATAGAGAATCCGAAGACCTTAAGTTTATGCATCTATACTTTCACTAACATTGTGGTTTACTTGATTCCCCCTTCCATAATGGTAATCTCACTTCAAGCTCATTAGGATTGATGATACCCAAATAGTTATTCTCGAATTTTTCATCCCTATAATTTTTTTTCCTCTCATTAAATTTTCTATATATGACTACATCTTTATTTCCAAAAGATTTTCCACATGTTGTATATATTCGCCATAGTTGATTGAAAAATGCGAGAAAAAGAAAAATATTCCTTTCATAAGAAAATTGAAAATAAAATAGCTATGGGTTATATGCTCAATTCCAAAAAGCGTAAAATAACAAAAAAAAAAACAATATAATGAACGAGTGTCAAGTAGTAGATATAAGTAATTTGGTATTTTTCCTAGTGCTTTATTTTTTTAGTTCTCTTCAAATAATAATATATAAACTAACTCTTCTTTGATATACCAATAACTCTTTTTCTCAATATAACTTTTATTTCAATACATCACTTTTATTTTGATAGAAAATTATTTCCTTAAGTATTTCGTATTGTGCTTAACTCATTTCTATATTTTTCACCTATCTCAAGTCAATATATTTGTTAAACATTGATAAAAAAAAAGAGACATGGATGTCCATTTATTCATAAAGTATTAATCCAATTCATTTTAATTTTTCTTTCTTTAATTTTCTCTACCATAATAAATATATTTATTATTTTTCTTATTTTGTATGAAAGAATTTTGAATTAAAGTTGTTGTATAATATCAAATCAATCCAATGTCGGATGCATAAGGTAGAGATTTGTACAGTATTAGGTTTCTCTACAAGTTATAGTTTGTGATGTTTTTTTTATTCTGACGTTAGATTTAAGTAAGGAATCACTAAAACCTAGGTTTTTGGGAAAGAATTTAGTGAAATTGCCAGAATCTTACTTTTTCTAAATGTTTGGGAGACTCATATATATTCAAAGCATTTTGAAGGGGTAAAGAAATGATTCATTCAGTGGAGATATAAATAAATGTTCATTTTTCTTCTGCATCTATCTATTTATCTTTGTACCAGCAATTCAATAACAAAGAAAATGTCACAAACCTACCCAGCATCAACCAGGTAACTATAACTGTTAATATTTCAATATTTTTCAATTTTAAAATTATCCTCTGCCACAAATAATTTATTTCATTTTGCATTATATACTTTTCAACATGATTTTTTATATTTCTTTATCTCCTAATATTATATATTCAATAATTGTTGAAATTAATTAATAATACTCATATTAAGCAGATAAATAGTAATTAATCTCTAAATTGAATAAAATAAGAGAATATATATATATATATATATATATATATATGTTATTTATCTTATATCTATTCGTATTTTAAATTATTAAAATATTTTTAGTTTATTTATTTTTGCCGGCAACAAATATATTATATACATAATATTTTGGATACTCCAATGTTTAATATTTATCAAGTTCTTTTCCATTCTAAAGGTATTTCTTTCAATATTTGTAAAAGATAATCTTATAATTATTATGAAAATTCAATTATATTTAATTTTTAATATTTTTATAATTACTTAATATTTATATAATTTTTATTTTAAACTTTATTTTAATATTTATATAAATCCTTTTCTTAATGCTTGATATTGAAAAAAATAAAATGTACATAATTTTATATTGAATCATCAATAACATTATATTTCATGTTTTTATTTTTTTGTAAAAATTAAATTAATATTTAAAATAATATATAAATAAATATAAAAAAGAGTATATGTATATCCATTATTCTAAAAAATAAACACAAATTTCATATCCGTTAAAAATTAAGAGGAGAATGCAGATGATATTTTTATTTCAAATATAAAAATAAATATAATCAAATTCACATATAATATTCCTAGTCGAGATTGATAATATAAATTTTTAAACATATTTTTTATAAATTTAATAATATTTTTTATTTATAAATTTATTATAATAGATCTATATCATCAATAAATTAATAAAGGTGTATTATCATTCTAACAATTTTTTAACACAAATTTTTACCATTTTATATCCTTTGAGTTTTATAACTTTTTATTTAATCACTTATAATAAAAATTTAAAAGTGATTTACTTATAAACATATTTTTATAATTTTAGTAATATATTTTACTTTTTAGCGTTAAAAAATGGATCACATAATGTGTTTCCATTGATATATATATATATAT
>Ga0099824_1004235_pt1 | contig 20719 bp, 10 predicted proteins | sample SiratrowhiteBW_FD_76837 | JGI IMG/M metagenome (GOLD analysis project Ga0099824, IMG submission 76837) | Root nodule microbial communities of legume samples collected from California, USA - Siratro white BW | ecosystem: Host-associated > Plants > Roots > Nodule | place: USA: California... | reverse complement strand
CCTTTTTTCTTTTTTTTTTCTCCTTTTTTTCCCCCCCCCCCCCTCATACCTTATCATCTACACTGTTGCCAACGTAAATCTTGTATTATAAAACACATATTCCAGAAAATAAAATCTTATTACACTAGTTTGATATTTTTTAATGTAGTTTCTAGTATCTGAGTTTATTGTAGCATAATTTATTATAATATATTTATAAAAAATTAATAGAAACAGAAAAAATTAATTGCTTTTAGTCAAGCATGTTCTAGTTCGACAACGAGGAAATAAACACATTGTTAATCATTTGTTCAATTAATCACTTGGTCATCACGACAATTAAATATACTAGTGGATATTCTTTACTCGTTTGGTCAATTTTATGAAAACTAATTGATGTGCATTGCATTTTTTATGCCATATTTTGATAAGTAAAACATTCATTTGTATGACTTCTTTCAAAGATTAAAAATTAATATACAGATATTATATTAAATGAAAGTAAAAAGAAGCTCCGACAACTAGACACGTTTCTTAATCATTTAGTCAACATAACAATTAAATACAATAGAGTATATATTTTAATTATTTGGTCAATTTTATGGACACTAAAACGTGTATTGCATTTTTTGTCATATTGTGATAAGTAAAGCATTGATTTGCATGCCTTATTTCAAACTAGTTTTTCTTCTTATATATATTATTTTATTTTTATATTTTTATTGAAACTGAATTAAAATTCTCTGAAGTGAATTACAGTTGAGTTTTACAAAATCGAGAGTTTTGATTGATTTGAATTCTTTTGAACAATTAGTGTTGAACTTTGTTGAGTTGAAATTTATTTGTAGGAAATTTTTTGACAGATAAGTTAGTAAAAATTTAGAGAAACATATGGTAAACAAAGTGAGTAATGATAGGATTAAGTAAACATTCTTTTATATTTAATTGGTAAATCTTATAACAAAAATAAGTTTTAAGTCTAATTTAAGTTATTTGAATTTGCAAAAGTAATTATATGATAGTATTTCAAACAAATAATATATATATATATATATATATATATATATATATATATATTAATATATCTTAGTTATAATATATTCTTATATGTTCTGGTACTTTATAGTAAATAAGTTTCTAAACTTAACATTATTCATAAATAAGGTTAATGTTTTAATTTCAAGTCTGAATGTCACTAAATTCAATCCCCGTATTTAATGTATTGTTTATTTTTAAAATTTGAAACTTGGTCACAGTTTAAATTTTATCTTTAAAAGAGGACTTTAAAGGTTAAAGAAAATATGTATTTAAATTATTCTTTACTTAATTACTGAACTTATCGAAATAATTTTAGTTTTTATATTCTTTATAATTTTCTTTTTCTCTCTATACTTTTGAAATTAAAAATTATATATGATTTAAGAAATAAACACTTGTAGTTCACCATAATTTTTCTCAATTTTTAATTCTTTTTGTTATATATATGTAATTTATTATTTAACTATTTATTTATTCCAATCTAACTATTTTTTACCTTTATTTTCAAAGTGAAACTCAATATTTTCCTTTCAAATTTGTTATTAATCAAAAATAAGTTTTATAAAAATTTAAATAGTTGGCATACAAATTTAAAACATAATTTACAATTTAAATATATTTATATTTAGCAATATCCTGTCCAATACACATATACATTAATTATAATTTGTGAGAAAACTATACTATTGAGAATGAATAATGAATATATACAATTATCCATAAATATTTAAAAACTAAAATTATATATTCACTTAAAATAAATATATAAATTCATTAAATTTTCGACATAATTATATGTTTTAATTAATCCATAAAATGATATAATGTAGTGATAAATGTTTTTTTTTATCTCCCTGTTACATTATATGTCCCATTCAGAATATAATATATATATATATATATATATATATATAATTGCTAAAAAAAAAATAGGAGGACAATAAACAGTCAGTCAAGTGATGAAGCAACATGGATGATTAACACATGACTACAAAATTACATAATAAACAACCTTAAAAAAATCACAAAGGATCATATCGACAATTGAAGGCACTTTTTGATGGCTTCATGTTGGCAAGTGGACAACAACAATAATCCTCCAACTTTAGAGGAGCAATCATAAATAGTGTATTTTATTACTAACAATATTTTTTTTTACATATTTTTAAATTATTATTTCTCAAAAATTCAAACAAAAGCTACATTCTCTCATCTATCACAATCCATTATTGTTCATCAAATTTTCATATTTTATAAAAAATATATTAATAAAGTGCATAAGGAAAAATAAATCCTGGCACCAGCTATTTAAATTTGAATTTAATTAAAATTCAGAAAAATATATATATGATGGTACACGAAGATGGTTGTGATGCTATTATTCATTCATCACTTGTAAACAATCTTTCTCCCGCGATTGAAGGTTGTTTTTGGTCTCTCTCTATTCGATCTTCCTCTGTCTCGTCGTTCCCGATTCTAGGGTTTCCGTTCTGATAACGATTTCTCCAATTCGATTTGGGGCACATCACTAGGGTTTCTGCGCTGCCAGATCCGTTTTCGGATTTCCGCTTTATCGATTCCCAGTCATTTATTCAGAAATTCAACATGTTTTGGCGGATGGCTGGTCTGTCCACGGCGTCGCCGGTGAGTTCCCCGCACTGTCATTTTTCGATTCTTGGCGCAAGCTGTGCCGACACTGATTCATGTGTGTTTGTGGTGGTTTCGGTTCTTTCCTTGATGCGGTGTTTGCTTGGATTTGATTTTCGGTCCGTTTCTCGGGAAGTGTGACTATGTGGAGCGTTATTGTCTTTAATTTACTCTTCGGTGATGCCAGTGTCTTTTTTCTCTAATTTGTTTAATCAATCGGATGTTTTGAATAATTGAATTGGTTCATGTAACTGTGTACCTGATTGTGAAGCGATGGCTTGCGATGTCTGGCCAGTTTGTAGTTAGTGCCACATCAGGTCGAGGACACTGGGGTAGTGTCTGTATTTAAGAAATTTGAAAGTGATATATGAAGATCGATAACAGGAGTGTGCGTGACTGATTAATGTAGTAATGAGGAGGAATTAGGAATTTTGTTGTCTGTGTATATATTGAATGAAACTAATGTTTCCTGTTTTTACGTGGCCTGTGGTGGTCACAAATATCAGTTATCTTAAAATAGGATAAAGATGAGGAACTGCCATTTATTGTCGAAGTATTTGATTTTAGCAATGATGTGTATATCTTTTTAGTTGTACAGAAATGCCCACATTTTTATGCTGTTTATTTCTCCTTTTGTGAAATAGTTTTGTGTTCTTGACCTTGGTTTGGTGTTATATGCATTGTTTCTGGACAGTTATTTTTGTTTTTTTCTCATAATGGATATGTGAATATTTTGGAGGGCTTGTTGTCGTTGCTTTTATTTGTATTATTTGTTGTTAGGAGGATTTCTTATTGTCTGCTGGAATTTGTTAGAAGGCATTGTACCACTGCTCACAAGTAACTTGAACATTGTAACATCTTCTTTGATATTAGTGTTGACTAAGTTATGCCTTCTTTCTCTTCCTTCCCTCCTATCAGTAAATTATCAATGTGAGGATTTTTATTTATTTTTTGTAAAATTAAGTTTAGTAGAAAAAGAGCCTGAGTAGTAACATCTGTAAACACTATATCATCCAAAATGGAAAAGAGAAGCATATTAGAGAACAAAAAGAAGCAAGAAAGAAAATGAATATGCCCAATTCTTATGCTTACATGTGAGTGTGTCCGTTGTGATGGTTTTGAAAGGCTTGAAACCAATATTTTTTGCTTGCTTCTTGGGGGCTAGAATAGATTTATTTGATTTAATTTTAGTAATATAGGTGCCTATTGGTATGGTGTTTTTACTATTTATTTGGTGTATTATATTGCAGGTGGAGACCATTTTGGATAGGGATAATTTTACTTTGGATGAACTACTTGATGAGGACGAAATTATTCAGGAATGCAAAGCACTCAATAGTCGCCTTATAAAATTGTAATGCTCTTCTTTTCTTCTATTACCAACGGATTTCATATTTGAAATTATTGTAGTGTATTTTTTAGTGCACGCTTTGATAACTGTTGCACCCATTCTAATATTATGTTTGGCATAAAAGATACGAAAAATATTTCACTCTATAAGTACATTCAGCATCCAAAAGTATGTTCAGAACAGTATCCAAACATGCACCCGGTTGCTTTCCGTTTTCTGCTTTTGTTTTTCAGAAACTATCATTAAGAAGTGAATTATAATTTATTTATCAGAATCATAAAAACTGATTTATGAACGAGTACTTTTTGGCTTAATATTATTGTTTAAGGGTGAAGATGAGATCAAGTAATGTGCTTGAATTCACTAAAGCGAGCTCTACTCTGTTTTTTAACAATCTGGACTTGTGCCTCTACGTTTAATTAATTAGATTAGGAAACAAAATATGACTTTGATTTTCCATTTTATCCTAATTTTACTTTGATAATCTGATTCAGAACTTAAAAAATTATCAGCTTGGTGGTGATAACAAATAAGGATTAAGGGATATACTCGTTTTGCATGTCTTAATAGTTATTAGTGTGAAATAGCTAACCATGGAAATAATACTCATTTAGTTGCCTTTGTCTTAAAGTAAGTCTTGTTCAGGAATCAGGAGAGTGAAGAAAGGATGGAGAAATTCTTCTTATAGTATAACTCATACTAATGTTAAAAGTGTAGCCCTGTGCATGAGTTTTTCATCATAGTAAACGTATGAGAATCACTATCTGTTATTTTTGTAAGCAAAATAATTTCATTAGTAGAAATGTTTGGAAGTACAATTTTATAAATAAATGTCTTTTTGTTACCTGCATTTAATCATCATCATAATAATAATGTGAAATGTATAGCGTGAAATTATAGGGCTTTATGTTTAAGGAGAATAGAGGCCAAATACTCTGAAGTTAATGTTGATATGGTTATGTTGTATCACTAATACTTAAACATGAAGAGATAATTTTTTTAGTACTAAATCATAATCCTGGCTAAACAAGGAAGTAGAAAATGAAATATTAGGAAACATGGAAAATGAGGAAATAGGAAAACTAGTCCTAAGTAATACTTGAGAGAGAAAATATGGAAATAATGCTTATTGTTTCATCTCTTAGCTGATTATATATGTTTATATGGGTTCTTATATCAGAGATTTACAAAAAAGATATGAACAACCTACAATTGCTACCAATAGGTAATAGAAAAGATAAGTTAACCTATTCTAACAAGTTAACCTATTCAAACAAGTTAAACAATTCTGACACTCCTCCTCAAATTGGAGCATACAAATTGTATGTACCTACCAAGCAGGAGTATACAAATGGTATGTACCAAGCAGGAGTATACAAATTCTGATACTCTTCCGAAGACTTGTCAAAATAGTTGCAAGTTGATTATTGAAGCTGACAAATTTCGTGCAAATTTCCTTGGACAACAAATTCTCTCGAACAAAATGACAATTATATTCTATGTGTATAATTCTCACATGAAATACAGGACTGAAAGCAATGAAAATAACTGTCTAGTTATCACAATACACATTCATTTGATAAATTTCACTAAACTTCAGCTCTTGAAAGAATTGTTTTATCCACACAAGTTCACAAGTGAAGGATGCTATCGTCCTATACTCAACTTTGACACTAGATTGAATAATCACATTTTGTTTCTTGCTTTTATGGGAAACAATTTTGCCTTAAGTGAAAGCACTATACCCATTAGTGGAACAAATGTTTTTAGGAGATCTTGCCCAATCAACATCACAATACCCGATCATATGAGTATTTGCTTTATTTTCAAATAGTAGTTCTTGTGTTGGAGCCTTTTTTAGTTATCTGACAATGCGAAAAACGACATTTGAATGATTAAGATGAGCAGCCTGCGAAAAACAACATTTGAATGATTATGATGAGCAGCCTGCATTAACTGGTTAACCACTCCAACTACAAAAGATAAGGCAGGTCTAGTACGAGTGAGATAAATAAGTTTTTCAACGATTTTTCTATATCGTTTTAGGTTTGAGAAGGGCTCGCTCTGCATTGGAATTAATTTCTGATTTGGATCCATATACAATCAATCATACCTATTTCTTTTAAGATATCTAAGGCATATTTTATTTGAGAAATTAAATTCCTTTATGCAAATTGATGCATAGCTTGACACTAAATTTCTTCAAATTGATTCAAAACAATGTCTTTCTAGATTTAATTGAGTTTTTTGATACTTATAATTTTGTTATGTTAGTTTTAGTCCTTGTGTTGTCAATTTGTTCTTTTTAGTCCCCCCCAATTTACCACCTGGATGACATATGATTTTTCACCTAAATTACTTTATTAAGAATATAAATGAAATATGTTTTTATACTATTGTTCAATCACAAGTCATCATATTTGTAACTTCGTTAACTTTTACAGTTGTTATTTTAAAAGTCATCGAAGGGACTTTGATTCGCTAACTGTGCACAATTTTTTACACTAACATTGTGTCACAGTTACACGCTCCCATTAAACTGTGAGTGACATTGAATTTTTCCATTGATCACTGATTATACTCTTTAACGAATTTTCCAGGCAATATTCATTTTCACAAATAGTTTTGATGAAAAGCTGCTATAGTGACATCATATGTTATTGGCAAATTGAGGGGCTAAAATCAATGAATGGAAAAAGTAAGGACTAAAATTAATACAGAGGAGTAATACAAGCATGAAAGAAATTTTAATTGACCTTAGTTTTTAATAGACATTCCTTTTCCCACTGTGTTAAAGTTTAGACTTTTAGCGATTGCACATCATTCTTTGTTAATTGTTATAGGGCAAGGGTTGCCTCTTTGGTGCAGCTCTCAGTATCTTTCTCTTCTAAAAAATAAAATTGATTCATCTCTGATTTCTGAAGTATTTAAAAGATTAAGATAATTGGTTGCACACCTAATTTTCCCACTTCAGTTTAGTTGATGGTTGTCTGGAGTATCTTTTTGTGTGCTAGGTTTTAAATTATACGTTCCCTTGTCTTGGATACTGATAGCATAGTTGCGTTTGGGATCAATTATTCCCCTCCTTCTTTTCAATGTGATCTCTTATTGTGTGATTGTCTGACCACACTACCCTTTTAATTAATTTTGACTGAACAATGTTCAATGTTGTTTGTTGCAGTTTGTCTGCAAGAGCACAGGTTGAGCAACTGATACGATACATCATCGAAGAAGCTCCAGAGGAAGCTGAAAAGAAGCAATCTTTTAAGTACGATGACCAAAATGAAAATTGACTAAGTTCCTTTTTTACTGGATGTTTGCTGTGAAACCTTATTGCTATAATTTTTTAACAGGTTTCCCTTTATTGCTTGTGAGATTTTTACTTGTGAAGTTGATATCATACTCAAAACTCTTATAGAGGATGAGGAAGTAAGTCATCACATCTTTTAAATCCTTTTTGGTTAATATTTTTAAGTTGTGCTTACCTCATTCCTTTTTTGGCAGTTGATGAATTTGCTGTTCTCCTTTTTGGATCAAAATCACTCCCATAGTAACCTACTAGCAGGATATTTTAGCAAGGTACTCATTTATTGAATTTTGAAGCTTACTGCATGTTTAGTTAGGCAACAGAATTTCTTTCGGGTGGACACTGTCCCAAAAATAAGTCTGCTGACTAGAGAGTTAACTTTTGCCCTCTGACTCCAAAATTATTGACCTAAAAATTAATCCCGGTCGACTTGACCAGTCATTTCCTTTCCCATTGATATCAGGACTTAGCATTCAGTTTAATTTTCCTTCCTTCTATTTTTAATTTAAGTATTTGTTTTCAATTTCAAAGTTCGTTTTGCAAATAATCTTGACCATTGTATTTATTAAGTTCTTATGCTGCTAGGTAGTTGTATGCCTGTTGTTACGTAAGACAGTTCCGTTCATGCAATATGTTCAAGTAAGTCCACAACTTCTTTATTATTTTATTTAGACATATCCTTCTTACCATGCTGTATAGTTACACATTGAACTGTTGTGTAAAAATGATTATTGCAGATAATAATGCATTTCTGTAAAACACAAGTTGGTTGGTCTGAGGAACGAAAAGTTTTTTTTTTGTCATCTTCTTTTGATAACATTATATTATGATTATGTCATGAATCTGAAAAAAATAGAGGTGTGCTATTGCTTTATTAATTCATATTCCTCAAGTCTGTTAGTTATTTTGATTTAATAAGCCATCGATAACAAATACAGATTTGTATATGTAAGAAATTGTCCTCTCACACTCCTCTCTGATTCAGTAGCCAGCACCCACAATTAGCCTTTGTTTGGTTGAAGGAAAGAAATTGGGGGAGTGGAAGAGAAAAGAAAAGAATAGAAATAGGTTAGAAATGGGTGGAAAGTGAGGTCATATGTCATAATATATTTTTTACCATACTCAACCAAGTTTCCACAATCAACCAATTTGGTAAGCACAATGGAGTAGGCGTTCTGTCGAACTCCATGCTCCCTACTCAACCACGAACCTACACAACAACAACTATTCGTACTCCTGTTTTCTCCATGCACAATTGATTTTGTGATCATTTGCATCACTGTACACGAAATCATCCATCTCCAAAAATCATCACTTTTTATTACTTTTTTTTTTTTTTCTTATTCTTTCCTTTTTGTCTTCCTTGCAAGCTCTTCTGAACACTCCTCCTTCCACAATTCCCTCTATGCCTTTCTCTTCTCATTTTTCAAACTTCATTACCATGGGTCTACTTGAAATACTAGTGCAGTTTGGTAGAAAATCACTGGCAGCTCATCTTTGCCTCCTCTTCCCATATGCTACACGAAAAAAATGCAAGAAGCTGGGACTCACGTCCCTTTTTTCACAGTGCACTCCTTTTCACCTCATCCAAATCACCACCTCTCCATAGTATTCTTTCCCTTTCTTGATTCATCACACAATCTTCCCCACAACCAAACACAAGCTTAGAGAATATTATGAAGAAAAGGGAAAACATATAGTACAGACTCTCTTCTGAAGTCTCCTTACCATCCTTCTTAGTCACTTCTCATATATCTTTAAATCCTGTTTTCCTCCTCCCTCATCTTTCACCTAAATTCTCAATATCCTCCACAAATTCCTTGTTGATTTTCCCTCTATTTCCTAGCAGCATTGGCATTTGACTATCATAAGGAGAAAATGTAATGTTTCTAAAACAAATGGGACGTTTGTGTAGAATTAAAAAAAAAACTGAGGTGTTAGTATAATTCCATAAACCTTGGGGGTGGTTGTGTAATTTACTCTATTTTTATTGATGTGTTAGCATTCATTGGGTTGCACTCATCAGTTTGCTGATATGTTGTCCTTGTTTCTAACCAGGCTCACCAGGAAATTGTGAAGAAACTAGTTGACTTGATTGGAATCACATCTATCATGGAGGTTGGGTTTTTGACATTTTTTTTAATTGTTATACTAACCCATTAACATTGTCTTTGGTGCTGTAAGTTCAAATCTTTTGTTTTACTCGTATTTATTGCCCAGACTTGTGCATGGGAATTAGTGTTTTTAGATTTTAGAAATAAGTTACTTTCATTGGTTCGAATTTCTATTCCTCTGTGTGCATGTCTTTTTGTATATTCGTAGTTTTATTGGTAATTTTTCTTCTAATAACAGGTTTTGATACGCTTGATTGGTGCTGATGAACATATGTATGTAAGCAATGTGAATGCAATGCAGTGGATTGAAGATACTAATGTGCTTGAGATGATTGTGGATAAATTCAGTTCTTCAGTAAGTATCATCAGTTTTCTGAAGTCTACAGTGGAGGATTTGGACATGTTATTATTTCTAAATCTAAATGTGTTACGGGGTTTGGATGAATTAAATTACTAGGTAATTTTTTTTTTTAAGTTGATATTTGAGGTCAATAAGTGAATTAAATATGTGCACATTGATGCTATACAATTTTCTATGATCATATGGAACACATGATCTTTAAGTTTTATTTGTCACTGTCTTTTCTTATTACTTTAATAATAAAACATGGTGCCTCATTTGACTTGTATTAACCATTTTAATTTCGGAGTGATGGAGTTCTACCTGTATCATGTTCTTTTCCGTGTGGTATTATTTTCTTCCATAGTTGGCAATAGCACATATAATGGTGCTGTTGCTGAATTATGTTGTTAAGTGGTTGGAACATGCTTTAATGGTTGTACAATAGCCAGGCACAGTGGCGGAGCTTGATTGAAAAATTTTGGGAGAGTCAAAAGCTTGAAATAGAATTTTGGGGAGCCAAAATATAAAAATTTAGAGAGAAAAGTATGGGGGGGAGCCATGGTCTCTTTTGGCCCCTTAAAAGATCCGCCACTAGCCAGACAAAATCCTGGAAAATTGCAGCTGGATTGAGTCAGTGGTGTTGAAGTGTGTTGGAAAAGTGTACTTTAATGATGAAAGAACCTCATAGCGGGGGGTTAGTTAAGGATTTTTTTTCCTCTCCTTTGAATCAGAATTGAAACTTACTCTTGCAGTCACTTGTACGCTCTTTGTTATGTGGTGAGCATGACCCAATTCAACCTGCTAGACCCGATGTATTTTTTAAAGATGAGGTTAGATTGTGTTTCTAGCCATTTCCACATGGTTTAGTCGGAAGATTCTCTTGAAGTTCCAAGTTTTTTTGAATAATTGTATATTAGTAATAACCTTTTTATTTAATATTGAATATTTTGTATAACATGATATTATATTTATAGGTTAGGATTCTTTACACCAGATGAAAAAGTTATTTAAATTACACCTTCCATAACATTTTATGGATCACAAATTTAATCAATCCAACTGTTGAATATGATTATACATTAAAATGAAGTGATGTAATAAACTTCCAAATATCTTTAAAATTGTGTGAAGGTTTGGATACATGATCTAATTAAAAAGAATGTGAAATTCAATAGTTGGATAGATTAAAACTGCATTCTATAAAAATTATTGAAAGTGTGTTTTACTAACCCTTATAATTAATGTAAATAGATCCTAGCCCTATATTTATTATCGATTTATTATTTTAAAATGTAGCTTAATGTAAGTTTTATAATTATTTTGTTCGATTGTTTAAATATATGTAATGTTAAAATTTATATATTGTATAACAGAGTCGGGTTAACCCAGTATTACCTCACTTATTTAGGGTCTATATATTAGGTTGGGTTTGGGTTGAATAAATGGTTTGGTCACAATTTTGGGTTTGGTTGGGTTGGAAAAAGGGTGAACCCGCCCCAACCCAACCCATGCTCAACCCTAAGTATCCACCCTGCTCGGGCAACAGTTCTGCCATTTCACTGCTTTTTCTGCCTAGCTGTGATAATTGTTCGCCCCCAACGTCTGCAGCCTCTTCTCTCCGTAGTTTGTTAACGTCCCTGAGATCTGTTAGGCAATTTTTCTGGCAAAATTGTCTGTTTCTAGCTGACATTGACCTTTGCTGCCTAGTGTTTTTCTTTTTTGTACCCTCCTTAATAATCATTCTTATTCTAATAGTTACAACAGCGGCCATCCTGCTCCCCTCTAGCCCCCAATGGCATTTAGTGGGTTGGCCACCTCAAACCATTATTTGGGTATGTTAAACTTTTGTTTATAACTATTACTTGAGGAATAACGGAATTTTATAAAAATGTTGAATCGAGGCCTAATGACATATCTTGCATTACTATTACAAATATATAGAACATAATTACATCAGAAAGTCACCCAACTTAACTATGAAAGCCCACAAAGTATTTAGGTTAAGAGCAAGCAATCATGTAGATTAAATTCAAAATATATTTGTGATACATTTAGATTGTTGTTTTTTTTTGCTTGGATTATTTCATAATGTTTGCTGTTTGAGTTTTAGAACAAATAATACAATGGCAATTTCTTTTTCACTTAGGCGGTTTTGTTTTTCCTGCACATAAGGATATGTATGGCTTATACTACACCTTTCTCTGACGAAACATCCTTAAACCCCTAATGACCTATAAAGACGAATACAGTAATCATGGACAATAAATAGAATACGGATAATGTTTATAAACCGAATTCTCTTTATTACGAAGACCGGCCAACATGTTCTTATTGATTATATATCCTTTTGGTTTGGCTTTTACAGGATTCTCCAGAAGTACATTCTAATGCAGCAGAAACTCTCTGTGCTATTACACGATTTGCTCCTGCAGGGCTTTCTGCAAAAATCTCCAGTCCTAGGTAGATTTGTTTGAGGACTTGCCTTTTGTTATTGGTGCAATCCTAGATTAGTTTTCATCACTTGGAAGTTTATGCATCTTTTTCTTTAACCAACATTTTTCATTGAATATCTGCAGCTTTATAGGAAGATTATTCCGTCACGCCCTGGAAGTCTCTCGGCCAAAATCTGTTCTTGTAAACTCCTTATCTGTATGCATATCTTTGTTAGACCCCAAGAGACATACTTTTGGAGCTTATTATACATATAACCGCCAAATGACTAATGGATCTACCGTAACTGCAAATCCCGAGACTGTTGAAGGCATGCTAGAAAGCCTAGGTAAGACTTCCTCCATCCACCTTGACCTTCAAATAACCTGTTTATTCTAAAATCTTAAAGTCATCTTGTTAGTATTGTAATGTTGAGCATATATAATGTTCTCAAATAGCCACCATGGTAAATGGTAGTTTCAGATTTCAGCCAAACTGCCACTGAAATGACATGTCGTGGACCCTTTCTCATGACTGCCACCTGTCTCATTCTGGAATAGTGTTATGGTGCTATCCATGATTGCAGCTGGATTAAGCTGAGGCTAATATGTTTGTGGTTGCCTTATTTAGGGCTATATTGGATTCTTTGTTAGTTCTATCTTATTAAAAATTCAAAGAAACAACTGAATAAAGTAAATAGTGAAATTCTGCCAGTGGTAATTGCATATCATAGGTCATAAATTCAAGTTACCAATTTGTGCATGCTACTTAGACTATATTAATAATATAATATGCCTTCTAGTGTGTAGTTGATTTTAATGTAATATAATATGCTAATTCTGAACGGCTTAATGTTTTTTGGGAGATGTATATTCCTTTTCTCTGAATTTTTATGTGACTGATTCTATAGGAGAAAAAAATGCTGATCTAGCTCTTACTCTGTAGGTGATTTACTCAAGCTATTAGATGTTTCTTCTGCTGAAAATCTCTTGCTAACTACTTTTGGCAAATTACAACCACCTCTTGGTAAACATCGGTTAAAGGTAAACTAATTATTTGAAATTGCTCTGTTTGTATATTTGATTCGAATCTGTTCGAGCTTGGTAGACTCGTCTTGAACATGTACGGTCATGATGATACCTTTGCAAGTAATTGCCTTTTTAATGTTTGGGGTTCACGATCTTTGAAGATGTTGAAAAGTAATATTGTAGCTTTGCTGTAAATAATATTAACTGAACATTTATTCTTTCAGATTGTAGAGTTCATATCAGTCCTAGTAACTGTTGGTGGTGAAGCTGCTGAGAAGAAATTGATTGATCTTGGAGCAGTGCAAAGGATTATACACTTATTCTTTGAGTAAGTTTTGCAATTCTGGTATCTTGTGCCATGTCATTTAATCTCATGCCTCGCTACAATGCTTGAATTTGGTAGGTACCCGTACAATAACTTTTTGCATCACCATGTGGAAAACATTATAACATCTTGCTTGGAGAGTAAGAATTCTTCTCTTCTGGAACATCTTCTCCATCATTGTGATTTTGTTGGGAAAATTATTCAGGCAGAAAAGCAATTCACGTTGGAAGCTGATTCAAACAAGGTAAATGAGTCCCCTGCCCCCTCTCCCACAAACAAAAATATTGTATTGCAAAATTGTTTTACTTTGCTTATGTTTTGATACAATATTTAATGAGAATTAGAAAATCTTTTGGGATGAATACATATTTTAAATTTTCTACGTCTGCAAATATTCTTGCAGGCAACAATACCCGCTGAGGGTAAATCAGCACCCAGGATAGGATGCATAGGACACTTAACCCGTATAGCTAACAAACTTGTCCAGTTAGGGAATAACAACAGTGTAATTCAGGAACATTTGCAGGTCTGTTACTATGTCTCCAGCAAGTTTTGTGGTATGATTTTTGAATGTTTAAACTTAGTTGTGATATTTGATCAATTCTCTTTCTTTTCCCAGTAAGTAATTGTCTGATTTTTTTAGTATGTATTTGAACAAAATGAATGTTAAAAGTTTACTACATAATCTTGAAGCTCATTTTCAAACTTAAATTACAGGGAAATAGTGATTGGACAGACTGGTACCTTGGTGTTCTATCCAATCGCAATGCTGTGGAGAATGTCTATCAATGGGCTTGTGGGTATGTGGCTTTTCTTAGCTGGCACTATCTTGTTATATCCCATGGTTAATCCTACTGTCTGAATGAGCTGAAAAGTTAAGACTTGCCTGTTTCCTTGAATGCCATCATGCTTTTGAAAGTCTTGGTTAGAATCTTTAGAGTCCAGATTGATATTCTATTATTTTTCCTTAGAGCCATAAACATAGCGTCATAGCAACCATTAGAATCATCATATTATAATATACCTTTCTCAATCAGGAAAAATGCTCTCATTACAGGAATAGACCATTGCTCGCTGAACCAAGAAAACTTTGACCTCTAGAACACGTAGTCCCTTTTCAAAAGTCTTTTTTTATGCTACTGTATTCTTGCTGATCTGTCATACATGCTTGGAGCCTCAAGCTTGAGCACGATCTTAATTCTTGTTACTGAATACTTTCCTTATTACTGTTGGGGTTGAGTGTATTTTGATGTAGCTTCAGTGTAGGTCATCATGTGGTTCTGTATTGGGCTCTTTTGATGATTCTTAATTAATTGATTGTTACAGGAGGCCAACAGCATTGCATGACAGAAATAGGGATAGTGACGAAGATAATTATCAAGATCGGGACTATGATGTTGCGGCATTAGCAAATAACTTAAGTCAAGCCTTCCGTTATGGCATTTACAATAATGATGTTGAAGAGGTACAGTAAAGTTATTTCAGGGGACCTCCTGTCTGCCTGCAGTTGAATGTGCATTTTGTAGTGTCATTCGTTATATAGCTCTGAATGGAAGAACAGAAATATCTGGAATTTTTCTGAGATTGATAAAGAATTATTAAGATATATAAACGTCATTAAGACTCACTTTCTATGGTGTTGGTTTATATGCTCACAAGGCCCTTAGAATTGTTTTCTTCATAATGGCCAGAAGTATACCTTCAAAAATTATTTCTATGGCGTGTTATATATATCAAGAAGATTGACAGAGAATGGAATGGCTCAATCTGGGTTCAAAAGAACTTTTCGATGTCTGAACTTTTATGTTAGGTAGTAAAGGCAGTCTACAACTTTTCGAGAAAGTGATTTGCAACAGTCAAAGCCTTCTCATTCTTAGCTAATCAGAGACATTTTTAAATAATAGCTTTACCAGTTAATAGTTTGTTCTCAAAGTATGTAGACCAGCTGATGTAGTGACCAATTTGTTCATTGCGCATTGTAGAATGATAAATTCCGATGGCTGATATCTTTTTAAGGAAGTGATAATTCTTTATTATGCTCCTGTTTATAGTTGGGTTGACACTACTGCTTATCAGATTGTGTCATTAGTAGTTCTATGCTTAGCTTTTGATTCCTGACCAATGTATGTGTTTCAGGTCCATGGCTCTCTTGAACGAGATGATGAGGTATACTATTTTCCTCTTTATATGTTAAAATCCAGTCTTGGAATTTAGGTGAAGTGAATATATAGTTGAATATGTTCAGGTTAGTGCTTAATATAAATATGTTTCAAGATGGAATGAACATTCTTGCTTGGGTGTCTTATAGTGACTCGAACTTCTCCATCACATAAAATTTGCCTATCTGCAGCTTTGTGCTGAGCAAATTAATGGTTTTCATCATAAAAGTCTGCAAGTGTGGCTGATTTCTCATGTTTATGTAAATTAATGGACATCACTAATGTGTCATAGGATTTTTGGTTGAGATTTGATTTACTATCATAATAAAATATCTAAGAGAATATGAATCTTGCAGGATGTCTATTTTGATGATGAATCTGCAGAAGTTGTTATATCTTCTTTGCGGTTGGGAGATGACCATGAAAGGTAAATGTTGTGCTTTTCTTGATCGTACGTGTGTCAGTTTTCTACTTTGAATTTAACGTCTTGGCTAGTTTTTCTTCACATTCTTTGGATGTATACCTTATGCCTTGGCATATGCAGTGGGTCTCTATTCACAAATTCCAACTGGTTTGCTTTCGAGGAGGATAGAGATAGAGTAGCCAATGAGCGCTCAACAGGTTCCCTTGCTTCTCCATCACCTAATGCTGAGGAGGGTATTGTAAAAGCCAGTGGAGATGATGTTGCTGGTGAGGATGAGGAGTTAGCTGACACTGCAACATCTTCTCCCGAAGCAGCACTAAAATTAGAACATGGTGGGACAGATAAACCTGTTGAGTGGGTTGAATGGAGGGAATCTTCAGATGCCAATGACCCTTCTGATATTCTTCCGAATGGGGAAATTGGGAACAATGATCCTGGTGCAGCTGAATCACCATCTCCATCATCCAGTGTTGCAGTAACAAAGGATAAGCAGTTAGCTGCTGATTTGCCATCAGCGCCTCTCGATAACTCCAGTCCTGTAACCTCTGAGACAACTAAAACAGTAAGTGAAAATCCAAGTTCATGTGCACCAGCTTCTGTGGATGGGTCAGTCGCTGAGGTTGGAGGAAACAGTAACAAGGACACAACTGACAGCAATAAAGGAGTCGAACATGAATAGATAATGTAAATTCCTGTGAACTGGCTTGGGTTGCTAATCATGCAAAATTAATCAGGTGGGAAAAGTACATCCTGGAGTCTGGCTGGGCAAGAGCGTTTAGACCTCTCTGCACGCTTTTTTTTAATAGGAGTGTTGAATTTTATTCCCACCAACTTCTGAAGCTATAAATTCAATGTTTGATGTGACTTTATTAGCTCATGCTGTTAGGTGCTACTGAATTCTTCACCTGTTCATATCAAATGTTTAGCTCGCCCAATTAGGTGCTACTAAATTTTCCCCCTTTTCGTATTAACTGTTCATATAAATACGTCTCTCCGATCCAAGTGTTCCGGTATGAAAATGGGTTCCTTGCTTGACTTTTTCAATCGCTCAAAGTAACCTTGTATGATGATTTTTATAGGAAGTTCCTTGCCCAAGCTCAAATGATGTGGGTCTTTAGCATTGAAGAGCTTGAGATGGTTGCTGATAAGGGCTTGAACCTCAGAGCATACTGATAATGGAAAAGACCAAAACATGGGGTGTAGGGGAGGACGTTTTGTAATTATCAGTTTTCTGAGAGCAAGATTCGTTTCATTGTTACATGAACCTTCGGGTTCTGAAACTTGTATTGACTTGTCCCAGCATATTGTATAAGTTGCTTCAGAATCAACTTAGGAAAGACTTCCTGGTTGGATTTAACAATTACATTGAATTTCTATGCGTTGATCCTTTGTGAGTAGTGTTTCACGATTTAGGTTATATTACTCTGAACATGAAAGTGCAGTAATATACCCATCCAGTAATTTTTGAGAGGAAAAATAAACATAATAGATTGATTGAATACACTGTCTTCAATTTTGGGTATAATTTTCAGTGATTTTTACTGCGTAGTAACATTTTTCGTTGTTAATTCTGGTCAGACCCAAGTTCTGGTAATGAAATGGTATAAAGTAAAATCTCTTAATACACGAACATAAAACCCACATTCAACTAACCACCGTCAGATAAGCGAACAAACAAAATGATTGTTGTAAATTTATACAGGAACAACAAATTGTCTTTGATAAATAGAAACCTTATTAGTAACCGCTATTGTTATTACGGAAAACAACCTTAATTGTCTTTTATTCACATACACACTGAATTTTTATAGTTTTAATTCTCACTCACAATTCATACCATAAAAGACGGTTTGACAGGCCAAATAGCCAATAATGTCGGTTACATCTTTACTGACACGGAGTTTAGTTGAATTGTATTTAAACAGGTGGATTAGAGTCAGGGAAAAGGTCTTTTTTCCGAAGTTTAGTAGTCATTACCTAAATAAACATTTTGCTGAAAAAATCATGTCAATATTTCAAAATCATGTACAAACGTGAAAAAACCAAGAAATTATTTATAATAATAAAAAAAATGTAACCGATACATATAGTTAAGATCACGGACGGACATTGAACTCAATGTTACATTTCGTATGTCAAAATTGAGGAGGTACAATGTTCATTGCCTCATCTCACAATTTAAGAGGAAGAATTGAAACTCCATTTCGTGCTTCAGGGTTACGTCCCCACCTTCCTAGACGAGGTTCCTGCAGACAAATACATCTTTACTGAGAAGAAAAACCACTAATTCTAACACGGTTACAAAGGCAGGAAATGGGAGTAACAATTAATCAAGATAATAAACGGATATTCATGTATAAATCGGTTGTATGTAAATTTTATTAAAAAGTATTATTTGCTTAATAGAGACGATTATGATGGTGGTTAAACAAACAACCCTGTGTGAATTAAGGGCCCTAATGAAAAAAAGCAGAAGAAAAATTAAGGATCGGGGCAAATGTGTCCCCACCCTACAAAATGACCAAACACCTAGAGAGCTGAATCGCATTATAGTTGAAATCCAAATAAGTGCAAAATTTAGTTATAGTCCTCTAGGTGTACTTGACAATGTTATCAACTAGAAACTGGGATTTCACCTACGTAAACAACTCAATAAAAGTTTGTATTAAAAATCATATAAATTACTTATGTGAAACTTATTATATCTAGAGGACAATTAAAGAACTACATCCAAGGTTAATCCCTTAAGGCACATACGCAGCTCAAGAATTACTGAATACCACAATCATGTGGGAGAGGATTAATTCAGAACCAATGCCTGAGACTATTATATTGTTCGACAAGGTATTGAATGCGTTGTAACCCCCCGAAACAAACAAGATGCTAAGAAATGCACTAATTATGCTTTAAAAGTTCGAATTCCCCTTCATTCAATAGCCGATCATATGTTCTCCATGCTCCATCAGAGATGGACCAAAATGGAAACTAAAGTATATGCAGATCCATAAATTTATTATCAAAAATCACATTTATATGAACATAAACTTGGACAAAATTCGCTTATAGCAAAAAATGAAATTTCACAATATTTAGGGCAGACAACATCCAATTGAAAACATTATGGCAAAAGAAAGTTCCTGGGTCAGTTTGCAGGCATCTAAATAAATACGAGGTACAAGATATTTTCAACAGCAAATCTGGTCAAGAAATTAAACTCCCCAAAATTAACTCATGATTTCAGCCTGAACTTAATGTTGGAGATCACACATTCTAAGACTTAAGTTTAAGTGAAGTTATGTACTTGTAGCTGCAATTATTCGGTAAATATGCAATTTGTAAGACCATAAGAGTAAATAACATCCAATGATGTAAGTGGTGTTTTCATACAATTGAAGCAATTAACCATGCTGTATTTAAAAAACTGTATTCCATTCAAAGCAAGCTATTAACTAAATAAAGCTAGTCAATTTCATATACTTAGCAAAGAGCAAGAGAAAGGCAATGAAATTTGTCTTCTCAGACATCAATATGTAAAGCTCCATTTGCTAAGGATGGACTAGTTTTGGGTTTTACAGTCTTACAGCTGTGGACAGATTGACACCTGAGTGCAACCAAATGAGGATGTGTGAAATCTTTAATCCTATAAATCCTGTAGTTTTAATCACATAACACGAGATGCCTCTCAATCACAAGCTAAAACTGGAAATTTGTCAGTGAGACAGTTTCTTATTAAAATGTTGGAAGTATAGAGAGAGTTTTAGGGAGGAGAGTGGGGGACAAAGGACACAGACAACAAGATAACACAAAAAATTGACCTGTTACTATGAACGAGAAATATTAATAAGAAAACTTCACACCATGTCAATTCCCTTATTATCATACTATTACCAATCCTTGACAACTAACTGTGAAGCATTAAAACTAGAAAGTTGAAATGCTCAGAGTTTTTCTGTCAACGACAACATTAAATATAAATTTCATTAAGTGTTATGACAAATAAAGACAATAATATTGCTAGTAGTACATAGTATGAGTAAATTCACCTGTCCAACTCCAGCAATTAAGAATTCTGCTGATTTTGCAAAAGCCAAGGTATTCACAAATCCAACCTGAAATGTAAAAAAGGTTTGATTAAATGCCAGTGGATTCTTAAACTGCAAATAACTCGGTACAAATATAAATCCAATACTAGAAAGATGAAGAATTACGTGTTTTGAAATTAATTTTGACTTCAAAAGTAAAACTTGATTTTCTATGAAAAAAAATAAAAAAATGCTATGTACAAATTGATAACTATATAATGGTAGCAGGTTTTCCATGTTGAGTATCTACCATTCTCTGAGCAACATTAATGATACATCATCACATGGCATAAAAGTAAGGTTTGTACAGAAGGGGAGAGAATTGTTCACTAAAAAACAGAGCTCAACAGAGAGCAACATTCAATAGAAAAAAAAAAAAAAAAAAAAAAAAACCACTTTAAACAAAAGAAATAAAAATAAACATAATCCAAAAAAAAAAATTATTTCCACAAACAAACATTAAATTGAAGACAATTCTTTTTTTTTTTTTTT
>Ga0099824_1004231_pt1 | contig 20728 bp, 13 predicted proteins | sample SiratrowhiteBW_FD_76837 | JGI IMG/M metagenome (GOLD analysis project Ga0099824, IMG submission 76837) | Root nodule microbial communities of legume samples collected from California, USA - Siratro white BW | ecosystem: Host-associated > Plants > Roots > Nodule | place: USA: California... | reverse complement strand
TATATATATATATATATATATATATATATATATAATAACCAACGTAAATCATAGCATTGATTTTTCTCCCTTTTGGAATGAAAAACTTATTATACCTTGTGTATGTAATTACATGACGGTAGAGAAAATTCACAAATTTCTTATTTCCTTGAATACTATATTTATAAATTCTGCTAACTTCTATTACCCTTGTGTATGTAAGTACCCTTCGAATTTTATCAATCAAGTTTGTTATTCCTGAATTAGTTTCCATTATTATATTATAACAAGAGTTTAGAAATCTTTCTTCCCTCTACTTACCATAAATTTTAAAATTTATGTATTTCTCAAATTCATGTTTCCTTCAAATATGTGTGCTTTAAATTAATTATTTATTCAAAATTAATTTCTCTAAATTAATATATTACATAAACTTATTTTTCAAAATTAATATATTTTTCACAACTCAATAAAATCAACTAAAGCACATGCATTTCATTCCATTAGTTGCTTACAATCTTTTTTTTTTCACAAAAGTTTTCTTGTTTCCAAATTTATAAAGTAATGATAGGTTGACAACCTGACGTGGCATTACACCTAGGTTACAACCTCACGTGACGCTTACGTGGCCAATTGTTTCTTACATGGCATTAGTCATCCAGCGTGACAGTGACTGAAAAATAGGATTTCAGTAGCTTTTGTTTGTCTTTCATTCTAAGTGGTTAACTGTATGTACTTAAGTGATTAACTATGAATTACTTACTGACCGCACATCGAAGCCTCCAATTTGGTGCAACCCTAACCTCCACATATAAAATCTTTACAAGTTTTCCATTGTGGAACTGAACACGGGTTTGACATTGGTTGCTCCTAAAACCACCACTACCATAACTAAGGAATGCACAGTCCTAAAAAGTCATTGTCAGCACTGGAATTGTATATGTTTAACAGTATGTACTTAAGTGTTTAACTGGGCTTTAGCTGTTGACTACCCATCGCAACCACGAATTAAGTGTACCCCTGACCTATACAAGTGAAATATTTACATGTTTTCCATTGTGGGAGTGAACACAGGTGTGGCATGGTTCATCCTAAAACCCTCGACCCCTACCATAACTAAGTAATGGACAGTCCTGATAAGTTATTACCAGAAGTGGATATTCTAAATGCTTAACCCTATGTACTTAAGTGTTTAATTAGCCATTACTTACTGACCACACATTAAAGCCACCAATTTAATGCACCCCTAACCTGCAAAAGTGAAATACCAAATCAAAACCTATAAAACAAAAGCAAAAATCAACACAAAAACAATCAAATTAAGAAAAAAAAAAAACTAATGTAACAATTTTTACCTTGTCATTCGTTTCGTTCTCCTTCTCTTCTTTGTTTTTTGTCAACCTGTCACCGTCACAGGTTCTCATTCTCTCGAGTGTTCTCCCCTAAACCCACAAACACAGAAAGGAAGTGTTTTATTGTCGTTGTCCACCTCACCCACCATCCGTTGCACGCAGTTCATATGTTTTCGCTCAGACTATGGGACTCTGCACATCCCACCTCACTCAACCCACGAAGCAAAGCCTTTCCTTTCAAACGTTCTAAACGTTGCAAAAAACCTATAATGCCCTCAACTACTAATAATGTCCCTCCCCACAAAATACCACATATGCCCCTCAGTTATTTAGAAAAATTTGTCACATATGCGATTGACAAAAGATTGGTAGCCACGTGTGGTTGTCAAACTAATATTTTCCTTTCTTAAAATATGTATGCTTTAAATTAATTATTTATTCAAAACTAATTTCTCTATATTAATATATTTTTCACGACTCAATAAATTCAACTATATCACATGCATTCCATTAATTGCTTACAATCTTTAATTATTTTTTTCACAAAAGTTTTCTTGTTCTCAAATTTATATTTTCTTAAAATATGTGTTCTTTAAATTAATTATTTATTCAAAATTAATTTCTATAAATTAATATATTACATAAACTTATTTTTCAAAATTCAATAAATTCAACTATATCACATGCATTACATTCCATTAGTTGCTTACAATCTCTTTCACAAAAGTTTTCTTGTTTAAGAATTTATCTATTTTTAAGAAATATCTATTTTTAAACTTTTATTCATCTAATTTTTTACATATCCAATAGTTGAATCATATACACTTACTAAATATAATTAATTTTATATACTTTCTAAATAAATGCAATTTTCTCTCAATATTTCTCCTAAATTCATTAATTTCTATATTTTTCTTTTCAAAAAAATTCCAGCATCGCCTTCTAAGCCCACTAAACAGAGGATACAACTGAACTTTACTAGGAATAATGTGTCTGCAAGCACACCATAGGAGCAATTAAAAATAATAGAATTAGCATTGTTCCAGAGATTTACATGGATATGTTGCTTGCCTTTAGTCTATAGGACTGAATGCAATGATAAACATCCTGCTCCCAAAAGGTACATCTTCAGAAGTGGATGAAGCTGCCTTCTAGAGACTTGATGCTGAATTTACTGTTATTATTTTTCATGCATCAGTATAACTTTCTGTGGGAATCGTTTCAAGTTAATTACTGTAAATTACATAACCACTTGTCATGATTTTCTCAGAGAAGCTCTTTAGGGAACATTGCAAGTTTACATGTGACTTGCATAAATAAAAATTATTTCAAAATTTCATACTTACCAGTATAAAATTAATTTAGGAAACAATATCCAACCAAACACTAACGAAACAAGAGGACATACCTTCATCAGGAAAATATTGCCACTCCACTAAACCGTGGAAATTAATAACCACTTTTCTGCTGGAAAAGGATTCTTATCAAAAACATTTCACAAACGAGGCGAATATGTTGATTTCATTTCTCTCTTGTAAAGTGACCTTGTGAACACGACATGGTAACAACTAAAGCTTAAAAAAAATACAGAATAGAGCTGCAATATATGACTAAATGAAGCGAGTATATAGCGGAGAGAAAAATATCTACTTGTTCTTGTATGGAGAAGGTTCACATCATTCAAAACTGCTCTGCACAATTACTACCTTCTTCAGTTTGAAGAGTCATCAAAAAGAGTAAATTACATCATCTACAATATCTGGATATACCACATGACCACCAAAAGGTCCATACAGCAAACTCATTTTTAAAGTGACCAGAAGAAACTGTTGATCCAGATCAGGCACAGAACGCTGAAATGTCCATAGCTAATCTTCTCTGCTGTGCCACAAATGATATAAGCTTGTTATCATTGATGATCGACCAAATAAAGTTTAACATATATTTTCTCTAACATGAAGCTACTTAATACACCATGAGAGATTATTGCAGGACATGCAAGTGATTTTACAAAGTTTTATACGGTCACTGTTTTACAGAAACATGATTGTCATTCTTTCGTAGTTTATGTGCAACTTTTCATACACAGAAGCCTGGTGAGCTAAGCAATAAAATCTCCCGTAGTTTCATGCTGTCAGATCACCACTAGAATAAGCCACTAAAACTGGACACTTAGATTGCGAAAGTATGACACTGAATTATTCTCAATATCAATAGCATTAGTTTATTTTCCACTAAAAATAAAAACCACATGTTTTACCATTGTAATGATATTATTAGGTAAGTGTTCCAATATAAATTGATAGTAAAAACGAAAAAAGGGGAAAAGAGATGATGATGATGATGATGAAACAAAAGTACCATTGTACTAAGTTTAAACCTCCCCTATTGCACATCTATCAACTAAAGAATGAAAGAGATCTCTTTCACACAGGAAAGATAGAAGTAGCAGAAAAGGTCTTCAAAGAGAAGGTTTGTCACTGAACCACCAAGCACCTATTAAGTATGAACATGAACATAGCATGGCCTGAAAATACAGTAACAGAATATCACGACATGGTACCATATTCATGTTCCCGTGTGCGAAAATAAAATGAGCAAAATTCAGATTCTCAATATTCTCAATTAATGATTCAACAACACTTCCTAAATTGAGAAGAGAAATGTCAATAACACAATCTCATGAACACTTTCTATTATTGGCTAAATTTTATTGAAAATAACAAATTTGTAAGTCTCACTTCTTCAATGAGTCTCCTCTTAATTAAGTTTAACAAATTGTCCACAGCCTTTTCAAAAAGGGAGACATGGAACCCTGGATATATGCACAACTCAGGAGGTAATAAAAGCTTGTAAGCCACTTGACCTACCCTGCCCATGATCTCAAAAAAAGGACCTTAATACTTGGGAGCTTGCTTTGGGCAAATTTTAGACTTGAGGGTCTGTTGCTTATTGGCTTCAGTTTGAGAAATAACCATTCTTCAATGTTGAAAATCTTCTCGACTCTTTTATTGTCAGTCATATCTTTCATACGACCCTCAGCACGTAGCAAATGTTGATTTAATTGTTTGAAAGTTTTGTCTCCATTGAGTACTTCACATTGTACGGTAGTTCATGATGTATGGCTTCCACCCTTGTTTCTTCTGGTAGATATCGCGTAGGCCTTCCATAGTCTAACTCAAATGGCGTAAAACTCGTGGACACATGGAAGTTAGTATTGTACCAATACTTTATAACATGGACGCACAACACCCACGACTTTTGCTGATCAGATATGAATCATCTAAGAAAGGTCAGCAAGCCCCACCACCTCAGTTTGGCCATTTGACCGAGGGTGATATTATGTACTCATCTTCAATTGAATACCTTGCAACTTAATTCTTTCAGAAAGTTGCTCACTAAAACTGGATGTCGATAGAAATTGGGATACCATGTAGTCGAAAAATCTCCTTTACAAGCACCTCAGCTTGAGTTTTTGTTGTATATAGGTGTTAGATGGGAATGAAATAGTTGTACTTAGACAAATGGTCAACCACAACGAAGACAGCCTCATATCATAGCCTTAAGACTTTGGGAGCTGATTGATAGTTATTTCCAAAATTGTTCTAAAATGCTTAGAGGTTTAAGCAAACCCCAAGGAGCAATAGCTAGGTATTTCTGACGTTGGCATGTATCACATTCTTGCACAAACTTCTAGACCCTCTCTTCACTCTAAACCAAAATAGGTTTGCAGCCAAACATTCATAAGTTATGTAGAATCCCGAATGACCACCTTGTGTGGTATGAAATCCACCTTGTGGGGTAGTATGAAATTCAGTCAATAAAGCGGGAATTCAAACTAATTTTTGATAAAGAAATAATCTCTTTTTACAGTATAGCATGTCATTGCAGTAACTAGAGAGACAAGAACTTCATTCGAAATGTCATTGATAATCTTAGTTAGCTTAGCATCCATTTGAACCTCATCCAAAACTGCTTTGCTATAGGGAAATGAATCATGCTCCCAAACTAAAACTCTCCATGCATTCTGGATAGAGCGTCAACACCTTTATTCTCCAAACCTAGTTTGTATAGGATGTCAAAACGATAACCAAGCAGCTTTATTGCACAATTCAGTTTTCCCCAAAGATCATTTTTTGCAACAAAAGTTCTCTCAAGCCCTTTGGGTCATTACTCTTAAGAAATAAACTTTAAATCTAACTCAACCATATAAAACCGATTTATAAAGTGAGGTTGCACCCATTATGAATTGGCTTTATCTCTAGTCAATGTGAGATCTCCAACAACCACTCCTCACACTAAGACTATCCAGCTTATGCATGAGACTACATATTTATAGGTGGTCAAATAGCAACCTGATAACGGATGATGTGATAGGCCTATCAAATCTTGATAGGATAGACTCTGATACCATCTTAAAAAGTAGACTATAAACCTAACTCAACCTTACGGTCGCCAGTGTTAGATAGCCAAAGCCACTACAATAAACTCTTTCCCGTGTGTTGATTTAGTAGATTTCTCATGTGTTGTTGCCATCTTTTCTTCCATAAATCAAAATCTTTTAGCTCGATGATTATCAATGGTTTAGCTAATTTATCATAATCCAACACAAATTTGCAATACTAGCCCATAAGGCTTAAGAATCCTCTCACTTCCTTTATGGTTTTTGGACCAAACCGATTTAGCACAAAGGTACACATTATCCCTCATAAGACACTATTTCCTGAGTAATCAAAAGAAACATGAGCAAAATGACATTTCGTTTTATTTGCCACAAGCTTATCATCCAACAACACCTATAAAACCTCAATTAAGTGTTCCATATGGGACTCTCATTCTTGACCCTAGATTAGAATGTCAAAGAATACTTTACATATTTTTTCAAAACATACTTTAAGATCTCATTCACTAAAGGCTAAAACCTAGAAGGTGTATTCTTAAAGTACAAAAGGTATTACTATGTATTCATAATAACCCTCGTCAATTCTAAAAATGGTCTTATGCACATCACTAATTTTCACCCATTAGATTTCAAATCTAGTTTAGAAAAAAATTTAGCCCCATGGACCACATCTAACAATTCACTAATGATAGGGATGGGAAACTTATCTGGGATGGTTACTTTGTCTAAAGCTCAATAATCCATACATAGCCTTCATGATTCATCCTTTTTCTTCACCAAAAGAAGAGGAGTAGAAAAAACATTGTGATTGTTTCTGACCAATGTTATCGATATCGGATATTGAAAAGAATATTAGGAACCCCAAAACTCTTTCATGAGATTATAACAGAGATCATAACGGGTTATGATAGAAGCACTGCAATTAAAAGAAAACAATATACACATACAGATAATTTTTAAAAAATAAATACAAAGAAAATATATAATTGTAATGTAAAAATAATGAAAGAGACAACCATAACTAATAATAATATTATGTCTAGAAATTCAAATGATAATAACATCAAAACAAAACACCACAAATTTCAAGTTCAAAACTTATAATAACAACAAAACATAAAATAAATGTCTTAAATTTCTAATTATTTGATCCTTCTTCAATCCCAACATAACTGTTTTCAATATTATCCAATAGGGTATATCCCTCCACCTTTCCCCTTCAAAGAAACTCTTGTGAAAATAAGTAATTTTTCAAACTTAGAATCAGAGTTATTATGCAATTCATTCTGAAAGGCCAATCTTCTCTTTATCCCTCCTTGTTGGGATTGAAGTTGTACCTAAACCTTCTTAGAAGAATGGGAAAACCCAATAACATACCACCACTTGATGGTTGCTTCCTTTCATTAGATCAAACCCCCCCCGCCCCCCAAAACTCATTACACTCATCAATGTATGAACAATAAATATTGCATGCTCAAATAATAATGAAATGAGTTGTCATGAACAATAAATATTACTTGCTCAAATACACTCCATTTGACCTCACATCTTGATGAATTACATGTCAAACTTAAAATCTTGATTGCTAGCTTTTGTTTTGTAGATTGGAAATTGGTGCCCATATTTCTTCCTCCATTGATCTATAAAAATAAAGAAAGTAACTTAGAATATAACCATTATATCTTAACACAACTTAGAAAGCATTCAAGTGTCTCACATGGGGTTGCGGTCTTCCATAATTCTTTGGCAAAGTCATCACCGAAAAGTCTACTTCCACTATTATAAAGATGCAACTCAGTTAAAATATTTTGTTCAAAAACTTTACTTGACATCAACCTCTTTATGCAAGCATACAACCTATTTGTAGCTTCCAAATCATATTCTATTTCTGGTTTGGAATAATAGAACTTTGCACTCAAAAAGTGACCAGCCACATGCAAGAGGTGATGAAGTTGGCATATCATCTATTATCAATGATTGTAAATACATCATTGTATTACTTTCATTGTTATTGAATGACTTCATTATTATTTTCTTAGCTTTCTCCATTACTTCATATATCTAGCCTATAGTTGTTTTTCTTTCCCCATCCACCAGATGAAGTACATAAACAAGAGGTATCATGACTTTGAGGGTAAATACAACATGATTCCAAAATGAAGACATAAGAACAATTTTTGTAGCCTCCCTCCCCTTAGCTTTCTTATATAGCTTATTCTTGCTCCATTCATCAAAAGTGAACATCTTTCTCAAATTTCTCTTCTCTTGATACGATCTTTGTAATGATAAGACATAGCAACCTTTGTAACCATAAGCCTTACCAATTCCCTCTTATTTGTATTTGTCTCAACAAACTCAAGGAACTAGAATGGCTATAAATAAAGCCAACAAGACTAACTCTTCCTTAAATTGTCTTCTTTATTGAAGGAAGTTCTCCAATGTCTTCAACATCAAATCTATACAATGAGCAGCACAAAGAATCCAATAGAGATGAGGTCTTTTCTCTTCCAACAATTTATTATCGAAAACATAATTATTTATATTATCTGTGATAACTTTAACAACATTTTCTTTTCCAATCTCCTCCACAAGGGTATTGAGCATCTCAAATAGCTTTTTCCCTCTCTTCAAAAATTTTAAACCATCAATGGTCTTGACAAACATTATCCTGTAGGGGACCTCAACAAAAAGCTAATCAAACATCATTGCTTTTGTTCAGTCCATGCATTTGACATTATAGAATAACCATGTTTGCTTCATTGCAATTTATGATCATTCAACAACTTTTCAGTTTAGTCAACCTCCTTGTTGAGAAGTGGAACTCTAATTTCATGATAAGTAGGAGCCGGTAAATTAAGTCCATAAGCACCTATAGCATCAATCATATCTTGAAACTCTTCAACCTTACAAGGTTGAATGACAAGCCTGCTTCGTACCAAAATCAAGCAATATATTAAAGAATTGATGCCTTTAAATTTTTGTCACATGTTTCTTTAATATTAGCTTTCCTTAGTTTTTCTTTTATTCTCTTCTCTATTTAAATAGCTAGATTTCTATAAAACATATCCATTGATCCTTTTTTCCACCACTATTTCTCCCATTATCATTACTGGCTATGGAAATTTCAACTTCGTCTTCACTCTCATTATTATCATAAGCCACACTATATACAATATTGATGGAAGAGGTGGTTTTTTTAAAAAACAAAAATAAAAAATCCAAAGCTCTTCTCTCACATTTTTAGAAGTCTTGGTGCAAGAAACAACATTGTCTTTCTTTGCCATCATATATTCTTTGGCCCTAGTAATTCCTAGGATAGAAAATTACAAGAATCGAACCAAACTTTGTACATTGAATTAACTGAGAATGTTCTATTCTATTCTCAAGTCAGATTTTATTCATATGGTAAAGTCTCGCAAAGGAAATGCTCCTTTCACACATGAAATGTTCCTGTCAACAATTACACAATCAACAAAACATCTCCCACCCTATGGGGGGTTGGTCAATATATAGACCAACTTCGGACTATCATAATAGTGCCAAACTATCAAACTACCTTAACAACTTCTGTCTTTATCTTTTTACACCTTCCAAACTCTATCCTATTCCCCATCATTGGACCTAACACTTTCCCACAATAATTACAAACAGTTGTATTTAAGTTTGTTTCATCCATCAAATGACAATGTTTCCAACCTGGGTCATTTTTGTGGGATGTTCTAGAAGTGTCCAGGTCATTAGTCATTATTGTTGCTAGAAAGTATGTATATTTTTTTAGAAAATAGTTATAGTGGAAATGGAAAAGAAGAAAAAAAAAAATAAGAAGAGGGTTGGTATTGAACAAAAATAATTTGAAAAAAGAAAAAGGCTTGCAATTGGCGGCAATAGCAATGGTAGCAGCAACAGTAATGGCAGTCGAAGGTGTCAGTGATAAAGTCAGTGGCGACAGCAGTTGGACGTTGATGACTGGCGACAGCAGTTGGACGTTGATGACGGTGGTAGCAACGGCGGCGTCAACGACGGTAAACGTTTGTGTCAACAGCAAGTGGCAATGTGATTAAACAACAAAGAGAGGTTGTTGTAATGTGGGTAAGGTATGGCCCAACTCCTTTTAACAAAATGAGCATTTGGGCTAATAACCAAAAAGAAGAATAAGAAAAGAGAGAACAAAGAGAAAATTAGAGTTTCTCTCATACAACCGCCATGATGCAAAAAATAGCTTCCATGGGTTGCCATGAGAAACCTACATCGCCGCTTCCATGTTGAGGCAACAAGCTGTAAAGCTGTCATGTTCTAGCAGAAAGCTTTAAATCTGCCACCAATCTCCGCCATTGCACTTCCATAGTGGATAATCTCTTTGACTTGCCATTTTATCTCATGTTTATTGTGATGAGCCTAAACCCTAAACCAAAGTCTTATCAATCATAGGTCTACATATTGTAGACAAGCATGACATGCCAAACACCTGATCAGAGACAAAAGACAAAGGAAAGAAAAGGGGAAAGAAGAAACAGAAAAATAAAAGAAGAAAAGGTGAAAGAAGAAACAGCGGTGAAAGAAGGATGCAAAAACGACAGCAAGTAGTGACAATACCAATAGTAGTGCAAAGCAAGAGAAAGCACGGGAATACGGGAATGCAGGGAGGTGAGGTAAGATGGTGTGTAGTTGGCAAGAAAGAGTATTGTTACTCTTGTTAGGGTTTGGATTGGGTTTCGCACAATCCATCCAAAAACAATTAGGATTTGCCTTGGGTTAGGTCAGGTCAAGTGAACCAAAGGCTTCTTCTTGTACCCAAGAGACGTGATTTTTGCAACAATTGTTCCATGATGCCATTCTACAACAGCGAAAGCGGTCGCCAAGGACTGCCACATGAAAATCGATTTGTCACCACCTCATGGTGGTTACCGAAAAATCCAACACTAATTTATGCCATTGGCACCGCCATGGCTGATAATGGATAACGATGCTCTAAATAAACAAAAAAGATGCCTCTCTCTGCACACACTCCCCAATATAGCAAAAAACACTTCCAACTAACTAGCCCCCACATACAATTTGCATATCACTCTCCCAACAATGGGCCTGTTACCAATCAAAGGAAAAATACTAGTCTCTGGACCAAAAGGTTTATTTTGGCTGCTAACAATATTCCCATGTCCTATGATTTTTAATTTAGTTGTGTCCCATGCCCTATGATTTTAATTTAGTTGTGTCCCCATGCCTTGAGATTTTTCATTTAGTTGTGTCTCCATGTCCGATCTTCATAGGTCACAAATGAACAAATTAACTTGGAAGAACCTTATACTTGGTCTCTAAAAACCACACCTTTAAATATTATCCAGAGCAGAGTTCTTGTATTGATGATTTGAAACAGAAGATTTAACGAGTAAAGGCAAATGAAAGAGTAAAAAGTGCAAACTTAGGAAGCATAAAGATGGACACTATCTATATGCCCCAATATAACACAAAATGACAACTAAAAATATTTGATAATATAAGGACACAAGGTATAAGCATATATATATATACATTAAAAAATTATTATTATAATTAATATTATTATAAAAGTTTGTATGGTTTTATGTCTAGGTACAAAAGCATAAATTCAACATACAAATATTAAGAAATATACTCCACATGCGCTAAAACATTTAAATCATCTAAGTGTTAAATATCATAATCGATATTCTCATATTCAAAGATTACAGTGCTAGGAGATGTCAAAGCCTGTATTAAGTAACGAGTTTTAGAGTATGAGTGATCACATATGTCCACGATAGGAAGGGTTATTTCCTTTAAGTGCCAGACTATAATATCTGAATCTTAACCGAGAACTTGAATTGTAAAAGGCAAAGTTCACACATCAATAAATTTCATGAAATTGCATATTCAAGTTGAAATCTAAAGTATATATTTTATGAAAAGCTTTAGATGTTTAGCAAAACGGTCCTGGATATATAGCAGTGGAACTTATATGCAGTTTCGCTTGTGCAAACTGGAAAAACATTCTTAGGGACAAGGTCTACTACAGCAAATCTAATATGAATAGAGTGATAAACCACTTGCACAATATAACAGCTCTCCTGTATTTCTTTTTAGTGGATGAATTACTTATTTACTTCAACAAGATTGCTCAAAATGAAAATTCAGCTAAAATGCAATTTAAAAAACAAGACTTACCTGAACAAAAAAAGAAGGGATCACCAGATTTGATACAAGTAGTTATTCTGCAGCAGATCTAAAAATTTTGTGTTTTAACTTCCTATTATGATTTTCCTGTAAAAGTTGATAAAAGAAAAATGAACACGAGTTGACTTAATAAAATTCAATAATTTTCTATCAAGCAGACAGGCAAACAAACAAATATATCACTATTTTTCAATCCTCACAGCAACCAAACTAATCCCTAGTCTAAATCCTTTCCACTTCATGCAGGTTTTCTAGCTGTGCAGTAATCTTGAAAAGTGTGTCTCATTGAGACCACTCATGAATGTAAATATTGATTGATCATTGCATGTCAAATTGGCAAATATATATCAAACATATAGGAAACATGTAGGAACTAAGCAATAGAACAGCTAATGTAAACTGTCAGAAAAAGAACTTGACAAGATTAAAATGGCGGGAAAATATAAATAACTGACAAAACAAAACTACAATGATGAAAGGGGAGAAATTGAGCATGAAGAAAAAGAGACACAATCAACACAAATAACCCAAAAACACAAGTGCATTCAAGCAATCCAGTAAAATATAGTGACTACAAAACAAGTTGTAGGGAAATAAAATGAAAAGATAGAAGATACAAATCAGATCTGAAGAGAAGTAGTCAAAAAAAAAAATGCTTTGAAAAAAACTACAAATAAAAGGCAAACAAACTAATGGGAGCAAAGGAAATTAGCAGGAAAATTAAGAACTGTAAGGGTAGGGTAAAGTAAACAAAATGCAGAAAACAAAGAAGTTGAAAATAGAAGAGTAAAGCGTAAAGAAATATATCAATTATCAAAATGCAGAAAACTAACAATTTTAAAAATAGATTAAAAGCATTGAGCAAAAATACAAACAATAAGTCTAAACATTAAGCCACAAATGTGACTGAAAACTGAAAGAAGATACACAGAAGAATTCATGGAATGATTATAACCAAAAATGTAAATCACATGTATCTGCAAGTTAAATAAAGGAGGAAAAAATAATGTGTGCTAAACATGAAAGTAAATAGCAGGAAATAAGAACTTGGTTGTCACTAGCAGACAGCAGCGCAAAGAGGCCAACCGAAAACCGCTATAGTGGCAGAATGGTATCACAATGACTGGTATCTTGGTCCCTAAGTAGATTTGTATTGCATGACGAATATAATATACATGCTTAAAATTAAATAAAAACACCAAAAATAGAAATCATATTCTGATTAAAGTTTCATAAGACAGAGGTCCAAAACAGCAAAAACTGCAAAACAACATATCAACATGTTCAAAATAAGAAAACAGCAAGAAGAGGTTGGTTGAGCAGGTTAAGTGGAACAGTATGGTGGGCGAAGCCATTGCAGCAGAACAAAAAAGAAGGAATAAAGAAAGGTATCAGAAGTTTCAGATCAGGTGGAAGTGTCACCAGAAGCTTCATTGGAAACTCTTAGTGAAATAGAGAGGCAGAGCATGAGAGGGAAGGGCTGATTTGATAAAGAGGGGAGAGAAAATTATTGACCCATTGCCCAGCTTGGAATTGAGTCCCTTAGGTTAATCCTACATTGCATCACAGAGCTCCCTGAAACAGTAGCATCTGTCCCAATTTGTCCATGCAACGTGGCCCAAGATGCACAATGGCCACAGACTTCTGGCATGGGGAAGCTGCTTTCCACACTGGCATGAAACGTGCTCTACCGGTTACACTAATTAAAATAACTCAACAAAATACTTCTACAAGACTCCAAAACTACAAAAAGGAAAAATGTACATCCACAACATCCCAATTCTCATCAATGCATCAGGCCATGGCCGCAAGGAACATCAGTTTCAATTGATCAACGTCAACCCCTCAACTAAAACCTCAAAAACTTTACTTAAAAACACACTAGTTGACAACAACTCATTCCTAAGCAAAAGCAATAATAATTCTAGTCAATAAACATTGCCCACATTTAAACAACCACTACATTCTGATATTCATCATCATGCTATCTAACAAACAAACGTTCAACATTAACAACAACCACTACGACATTCTAATCGCAATCATCATGTTATGCAATAAATATAATTGTCCAACATTGAAAACAACAACAATTAGTATCTCAATCATTCCAAGGATGAACTTTCATAGTTGGTAGTGTATACATAAAAGACTTTTATACCGCGATCTAAACACAAACAAATTGTCATACACGAGTTTGTTTGGATACAAGCTAGAAGAGGTTTCAAGAGCTTCTCCACAGAAAACATAAAGCTTTCTACAGCAGAGAAGTTCTCAAAGGCTCTTCCTTTGTATCTCTTAGAATGTAGGATTTGGAACTAACTCAATTCTATAAAACTAACTTATAAGGTAGCATTGCCCACACTTATATACTTTAATTCGGTCCCTAGGATCTCCATCAATACCCGAACAGGCACGTGATAAGCTTATAAACTTTACTTAGTGTGTTTGGATTTCAGTTAGGAAATTAAGTTGAGTTGAACTCAACCAGATATGAATAAAAAAGCAACTCAGTGTAGCATCTAACTTAAGGTAAATTTTACTTCTAACTACATCTGAAAAAAAGTCATCAAACACATTGGCATAGTGTTCAATGGAAACTGAAAATGGGTCTGGTGTTCCAATTGAAATCCAAACACAAGCATAGTTACCAATTGATTGACAATGCAAACTTAATTACATGCATGAAAACTAAAGTATAATAGTAATGTCACCTGCTCAAGAACCATAGCAGAACTCTCGTCCACCAAGCTGGTCAAATTCTGAATCTTAACAAGCATTTTCTGATACAACTCCTCCAAACCCTCGGTGTAGCTCCTAGCATCAGACCCAACCATTCTGCTCAACCTCCCAACCTCAAACCCTTCGGCGCACTCGTCGAGCACCCTCTGGTCCTTGGCGGCCAGCTTCATCCCGGCGAGCCTCTGGTCGCCACCATCATCCATAGGGGAGCCGCGGGGACCGCAGTCCAGCGCGGGGAGCCGCGAGTTGGGGGTGAAAGCGCCGTAGTGGCCTCGGAAGGCAGGGCCGATGTTGACGACGTCGAGGGAGCGGGGTTCGAAGCACTGGGGCCCGGTGCGGAACTCGAACGCGCGGTACTCGTGCGTGTGCACGTGCGAGGAGGGCGCGTGGTCGAAGGGAGGGGAAGCTAGGAGGAGAAAGACGCAGGGAGGAAAGAGAGAAGGTAGTTCAGGGGAATTTGAGTCTAGGTTTGGGTTTGCGTTATCGATTGAGGAAGAGAATTCGGAGAGAGAGGAGAGGGAGGAGGTGACGGAGAACTCGCGCATGGAGGGGCGGAGGGCGGAGCGGCGGCGGGCGGAGAACCAGCCGAGGATGGAGGAGTGGGAGCGGAGGGCGGAGGGGAGGACGGCGCCGGAGTAGTCGTGGAAGGAGGGGGAGCAGAGGAAGCCAGTGACGGTGGCGAGGAGGGTGGGGGCGGCGGAGGAAGAGTCGTCGGAGAGTGTGACGGGAATGTGGGTGACGTGGCCGAAGAGGAGGCCGTGGATGGCGGAGGGGGAATTCGAGAAGCGCTGGATGAGGGAGGCGAGTGTGGGGCCGGAAATCGCGATCCTCTGCAACCTCGGTGGATCGTCCATGGCGGCGCTGAGGAAGAGAATGGTGCGAACAACGGATCTTTATTGACAATAGAGTTTTTGAGTCCCTTTTACTTTACCAGTACAGATTCTTGGAATGGTGATACCAAAACACTTTCTGGGGATTCTTTATGCCCTATTATCACAATTTGTTCAGTTGATTGAAATTCATAAAAAAAAAACGCAATAATTTGGTAAATAATATAATTGGTTAACTGTTTTAAATATTTAAAGAAATAATTTAACATAATCATTTTGCATTGGTATATTATAATTTAATCACAAATTACTGTTCATATAATTTATAAAATAATTATTATAGAAATCAACTAACTTATTGAATGTAAAGATTTGGAATTGGATAATAGTATGAAATTATTTTACACTAAAAATAAGTGTATACATTTCAATAATTTTTCATTAGCTTTATAAAATTCAGAGTAGGTTTCTCTGTCATAGATAAATATGTTACTTTAATGTAAAAAAGTTATATCACCTTTTATTTAGAAATCTTCCATTTTATCATGATTTTCTAACTTTAATAAATTGTTAAGTGGTGATAGAGAATGGTAAAATATGTTTTTCATACGAAAAATTTGACAATTTTTGTTTTTAATAAAATAACTTTATAGAAAAGAATTGATTTTTTAGGTTGTTGATCAGTTTCATGAAGTTGACGTTAACCGTGCATTTCTTAACATGATAATTAAAGTGAGGTGATAATTATTTATTTGATATTGTTTTCGCTTTTTATATATCAAGTGTTGATCAATTTTGTTTTTGTCTAAAGAAAAATTAGTGATCTTTTTCAATATATTAGCTCAAATATAACTTATCTTAATACATTGTCTGGATCTCTCAATGGTTTTAATATATTCTTTCAAGTACCATTATTAAGAAATTATATGATACTAAATTTCATAACATTTATTACGTCTAGTAACAATCAATTTTTTTATACGATTTGTATCTCTTATAAATTGTTTAGTAAAAATCTTTATTAAAAGAAATAGGGTTCTCCAATTTCTTTATTGGTTATAACATATATTAATTTGTGGAAAAAAAATTAGATAGATTTCTTAGTGATCTAATACATTAAATTAAATTAAATTAATGATTATATTTCCCAATTAATGATATCGATATGTCAAAACATTGTAAGTTATATGTCGAAAAGGATCTTTATATCTAGTGGTAATCGGACAAAAATTAAACAAATATAATAAGTTAAATTTATTTTATTATTCAATTAAGTTAATCAATGTTTTATTAACTTTTGTTTATTGATTAAAATGTTGTTCGACATATTTTTCATGTGGTATCTATAGTAGGAGACAACTTGTAACTAATGATGAGATGCCAGAAGCTACACATAATTGTATAACTCAGTTTCTGGCCATTATATCAAGGTTAAGACGAAAAGTTTTGCATGTTTTAGGACATAGTTTTTTAAATCTTTTTACCATATTGGAGAGATTATAAGGAGAACTTCCATATTAAACATATTTGTCATATTATGTATTGTAAGTTGTAAGTCATATTTTTATTTAGTTACATTTTTTTTATGTTCTAGTAATTACGTTGAACTAATAAATTCATTCTTTTATGTACTCAACAAATTGAGTATGGATTTAGATATATGTGAATTTGTTGAGTTATAATCTATTCAAAAGTTTGGAAACATAATAATACTTAGATACATGAATGAGTGACCGTTAAAGACATATATATTTGTCTTTGTACATACATAATTAGTTTAGAATATTTTCTAATTTTGTAATTATCATATTTATCTCACTAATTAGTTAGCCTTTATCATTACTTGTTGGTCTCATTGGCAATTAATTATAATTATATTTAGAAACTACATTATATTTAGGAGTCAAACATAGATTTTATGGCTGATGTGGCAGATAACTACATGTTAGAGGACTCAGATAATGAGGTAGATTTTACTGATATTAATAATTTATGTTTAGCTTATCAAAAAGGAATATCTAATAATGGTATGATTGCATCTGTATATAAAATCATGAAAATAAATTATAAAAATGCTTCAAAGAAATTGAATTAATGCAACAAGAGAAAACTAGTCTAAATGATAGCTCTCTCAAAAATACAGAGCTTTTCCAAGAAAAAAAAATTATGTAATGAAAATACGAACCTTAAAAGCGACCTTGCAGTTTAGAACACAAAACTCAAAAACTTGGAAAATGAACTTGTGTTAATTAGAGAAAAATTAGGAAAATGACCTATTGAATAAAATGAGACAAACATTGATGATATTATAATTGAAAATCTCGGTCTTAGATACGTTTTATGTCATTTAAATACAAATAAAAAATCTCTAAACATGTTAATAAAAAGTTCTAGGAAATCTCATGATAAGAAAGGAATAGGTTGTGATCAAAATAATACATAATCTGGTTCTTCCATTGTACATCCTTATTGTCTACTAATATTTCTATCAGAGCCTTAAAAAATAAACCTTTGAGAAAAACTAACCGTAAAGGACCCAAAGCCATATGGTTACCTAAAAACAAAATAATTCCTCTTGCAAATATGCTCAACTCAAGAAAGACAACACCTGTCATGGTACCTGAACGACACATTACAAGCGAAAGGTCTATATTCCAAGACCTACAAATGAAGAAAGGAGGGAAGGTAATTTTGTAAGGAAATCAACACGACAAGATTATTAGTGGTGGAACGGTAAGTTTGAAACCTACTATGTCTATTAATAATGTTTTACTTGTAGACGGTTTCAAACACAACCTACTTAGCATAAGCCAATTGTGTGATAGTGGGAATAGTGTTGTTTTTAATTGAGATCAATGTATAGTCAATAATTGTAACGAAGCTAGATTATTTGTGGCAAATAGATGTGGTAATATTTATAAAATAGATATGTTTGAGTTGTCAGATTAAAAGGCTTCTTGTCCCATGAACCTAAAAGAAGATCATTGACTGTGACACAGGAAGTGTGGCCATGCTAGCTTAAAGTTACTCTTAAAGCTACAAAAATATAGCCTCATGAGAGGTTTGCCAAACACGTCATTCAAAGATAATCTTCTTTGTGAGTCATTTTTCAAGAAAAAACAAGTCAAAAGTTCTTTTAAAAGTAAGGATGAAGTTTCCACTCAAAGACCTCTTGAATTGATGCACTTAGATCTTTTTGGACCCACTAGAACTGCATATATTAATGGCAAAAGATATGGTCTTGTTATTGTTTATGTTTATTCAAGATAGACATAGGTTAAATTTTTGAAACACAAGGATGAGTATTTCAAAGTCTTTTGTAGGTTTTTAAAACAAGTTCAAAATGAGAAAGGTGTATTAGTTGTAGTTATCAGAAGTCATCATGGAAGAGAATTTGAAAATGAAAACTTTCGAGTCTTTTGTGAAAACTATGGTATTAACCATAACTTTTCTACTCCAAGTACACCATAACAAAATGGTGTTGTTGAGAGGAAGAATATATCTTTACAAGAAATGGCTCGGACGATGCTTAATACTAACTCTGTAACATCCTGATCTTTTATTTTTGTAAAAGAGCCTAACAAAATCAAATTGGGCCTACCATATTGCCAAATATAGACGCAATTCTAATACATTAAAGCCATAGTTAAAGATGAATCAAATTATTGAAGTCATTTAATACTTTGAGATGAGAAGGAATACTTCCTCATTTAATCACCTCAGTTACCACATCCACATAACATGGAGATTCCTCCAATTCAATTCTATTTCAATCCAAAATCCAATTATTATTTATTATTATTATTATTATTAATAATATCATTATTGTTATCATTATTATTATTGTTTTTGTTATTATCACTTATTATTATTATTATTATTACAATGACATTAAGATATCTATTATAAAAAGAATATAGTTGTAAATTTCATATTATATTATTTGTATAAATAATTTTAAAAATCTAAATATATATATATAGAAGAAAAAAAATCATTCTATAACTTAATATTATCTTTGTGTGTTATGCCCAATGCGTATAATTAAGCACGCCCTTAAACCAACTTATCATAAAAAAAAATCAACTTAAAGTTTAGTTTAAAAAGTAATAAAATTATTAATAACTAAGATCTTATTTTCAATTTTTATCTTTAAGGATAAATGTTAAAAAACAATATAAGACTAAAACACTTTGAATGGTTTTACAAAATTCCATAAGGATTGTCTGTTATGATTTTTAGCAGATAAAGGCTCAGAGTAATAACTAGTGTCTCTTTCTTGGGTGAAAAAAAAACAAGGAGGTTTGGAAAAGCAGATTGTGTTTGGTTGGTTAAAATGTTTTGGATAAAGGTTCAGATGATTTACAACACAAGAGGCATGCAAGCACAGTCACGACAGGGAGGGAGGAAAAGGTCTTAGGACACAGATTCATGGGAGAACTAACACGAACCATGGTGCATGCTATGAATATTATATATACATAAACTTAGAAAGATAAGAACAAAAGGACAAACCATAAATTCTAATAAACCACGTTTTTTTCAAATTGGTGCGGAATTTATTCTCCACTACGTCACTTAATCTGACGTCAAGCACCCTCCTAATAAATGCCCTTGCAGCAACTCTTAGCTATAAATATGGAGACTGACTTATTTAAATAGGCTATGAGATACCAAAGAACCAAAAATAATATTTCTCTCACGAAAACAACAACCTTCTTATCCTTCTCCCAAGTTACGTCCTGCAAAAAGAGAAATTTCATTTTTTACCAAAGACTTCAAAAGCCACACAATTCTTTACCAACCTTCTCAAACATCAAAGGTAAGGGAAAAAGAGATATATTGTTTTACCTTCTATTTCTTAAAATATTTTTATAGTGAGGTACCCCAAGCCTCATGTTATTTTTTTTTATTTTATTTCATGTTGATACTGGATTTCAAATATGATTTCTGTATTGTATACTTCACATTCATGATCATGATGTGGTTTATGGATATGGTTTGCGACTGGAGGAATTTGTTCCTTGAGGTTTCAAATGTGCAGAAGATTGTGTGTTATTGGAGGAAGGTTGATATTAATTGATCATTTATCCTGACTATTCACTACTGAAGTATTCCATTATATGATGAGTTATTGAGATTTTATGGAAGTAACGTTTAAGTTTTTTAAATATATATATATATATATATATATATATATATATATATATATATATATATAATATATATATTAT
>Ga0099824_1004227_pt1 | contig 20734 bp, 17 predicted proteins | sample SiratrowhiteBW_FD_76837 | JGI IMG/M metagenome (GOLD analysis project Ga0099824, IMG submission 76837) | Root nodule microbial communities of legume samples collected from California, USA - Siratro white BW | ecosystem: Host-associated > Plants > Roots > Nodule | place: USA: California... | reverse complement strand
TTTTTTTTTTTTTTTTTTTTTTTTTTTTTTTTTTTTTTTTTTTTTTTTTTTTTTTTTTTTTTTTTTTTTTATGTTTCTAAAAGTGGTTCCTTGACAGGTAGCAAAACTACATTGATGGTTGTGGCAATTGTTATCCCTATTGCTATTTCGGCGGTGCTTTTGTTTATAGGATGCTGTTGGTGGCGAAGAAGGCAAAGAAAAAACCGTGAGAATGTCCACGAAGTGAATGATAGCAGTAATGTGTTTTTTTTTTTTTCTGAAGAAAATAGAAGTTGAACTTGTTATCCAATCTAATAATTTATCTATTTCAAGGCTTGAATAAATTTTGCAACTATTATAGCTTTACATTGTTTTTTTAATGCAGTTAGGAGATATTTAACTAGTGAGGAAGAGTCTTTGCATTTTGACTTGGCTACAATCGAAGCAGCCACAAATAGTTTCTCAAATAAGATGAAGATAGGAGAAGGTGGATTTGGTACGGTTTATAAGGTATGAAGAATATACTTATTATGGTAACATAGTGTCTATAGCTTTGGTAATCTGAAGAATGCTTTTAGGGTATCTTTCCTAATGGAGAAGAGATAGCTGTGAAGAGACTATCAAGAACCTCCCTCCAAGGTGACAGAGAATTCAAGAACGAGGTTCTTCTTGTTGCTCAGCTTCAACACAGAAATTTAGTCAGACTGTTAGGATTTTGTATGGAGGGAACTGAGAGGATACTGGTTTACGAATTTATTCATAATTCCAGCCTTGACCGCTTTCTATTTGGTGTGTTATTTTGAACCCTTTTGCTCTGGTTAGGGTTTGGAGATATTATATGAAGTAATTGAATATTACAATTTTGTTTAAATTGTAGGTCAGGAAGACCAAGGGCTAGACTGGGCAAGACGTTACAAAATTATAGTTGGGATTGCACGTGGAATTCAATATCTCCATGAAGATTCTCGGCTAAAAGTAATACACCGTGATCTAAAGGCATCTAATGTTCTATTAGATGACGATATGAATCCAAAGATTTCCGACTTTGGGATGGCAAAGATTTTTCATGGAGATCAAAGTCAAGAAAATACAAGAACAGCAAGGGTAGTTGGAACTTTGTAAGTTAACTGTAATATTGTAGATTATGGTATAGCTTATACCAGCTGAAAGAATTATTTCTAACAGGAAAATCTTTCATTTCCCCATTTGAAAATCTTGCGTGTTATTCGATGGAATCTACGTGTTAACAATTTTTTATTTATTTTTTATTTATAGCGGTTACATGTCTCCTGAATATGCCATGCATGGGAAATTCTCAGTGAAATCCGACGTGTTCAGTTTCGGAGTCTTGGTTTTGGAGATCATCAGTGGCAAGAAGAACACAAGTCGTTATCGATCACATGAGGACAATGAGCTCTTGAGCTTTGTAAGTTTTGAACATGTTTTGGTTTATTATGATGTGTGTATATTTAACTAAAGTTTTGGCACAGGCTTGGAAGTATTGGAAAGATCAAACACCTTTCCAGATATTAGACCCAAAACTGAGAGGTTCCTATTCTAGAAGTGAAGTTCAGAGATGCATCCATATTGCTTTATTATGTGTTGAAGAAAACCCAGTTGATAGACCTTCAATGGCGACAATAATGCTTGCGTTGAACGCTAATTCAGTAACTTTAGGGTTGCCTCGACAGCCAGCATCTCTTGTGAGAGGAAGAGCAACAACAGACAGATTAAGACACCAGCTTGATTCTGATCAGCCCAGCAGTTCTTCGATCCCTTTTTCTGCTGGTGATTCATTAATCACTCAGGTATATCCCCGTTAAAGACTGTGATCAATCTCAGTTAATTGCACCCTTTTGTATTCTATAAGCATTGTAGACATTATAAATTTGATTGCAAAGTTTCATTTGAAATAATTTAATAAAATATACTGATAATTTTTTCCGTAAAACTCATAAAGTTATACAAAACATAACCTATTTTAGTAAAGTAAGAAGCTTTGCACGTATGCTAGTTCCGGGTCTAATAACTCATCTTTATAGTTTCTCTTACTAACTTTCTTTTGTAAAACAAATTTAAACAAATGTGGCATATGAATTTTTATTTTTATTTTTACCAACGTGGCATATGAGAATCGAATAGTACTTAATTAATTTAAAGACTAGTGTATAAGCTATCCATCTTTAAGAAAACATTTTCGTCAGATAATTTTTAAACCTATTTTATTTTTCAAGTAATCATATGCATTTTATAACACGTGTATTAAATCGAATTAATAATTCTTAATTATTAATGTATTAAATGTTTCTTACTTTTTTTTTATTCTGATTATTAATTTCTACATTAATTGTAACAATAAGATATAATTAAAAATGACTTTTTATTAATTTAAATAATGTAGAAAATTCATATTTTTCTTTTTACATAATTTCTACTAATCATCATATATATATATATATATATATATATATATATATATATATATAGAAAGAAAAAAAATTTACGTTACTTTTAAACAGATTAATAAATGTACACTTCATACAGATTTATAGAACCATCTAGACATTCTCATGCATTAACTTAGTAAATTTATTCATGCATAATTTTTTGGCATTCATGTGTGTATAGTTCAACAAAGATTTAGAGTATGTTGGGACTAACTTTTCCTAAAGTCTATAAGAAAGAAAAAAGAATTGAAATTGACTTGTTAATAAATTAAAATAATTTTTTACACAAATTAATTTATAACAATAAAATCATATGATTCTTTAAATTATTATGTTTAACTTGTATATAAGTTCATTTTAATTTATAAACAATTGTTTTATTTTATTTTTATATTATTTTCTCCAAAATGTCTTTATTAAAAAGTTCATTTTCAAATATTTTCTGAATTCTCAAAAATGTGAAAGTAAGGAAAAACAAGAATTAGATTAAATAAAATATTTTTATTAATGGAAAGTTCGATAAGATGATTCTACTTACAACACACGGTATCATTTAAGTCCAAAACGGCCTTTTATATAAAATCTAAATAAAGAAATATCATAAAATCGATTAAAATAAAATCATTAAAACAATTATAATAAACACACATTAATCAATTTAACTCGTCTTAACATTATTAATTTGTTTCTAGTAGACAATCTTTTGCATATTTTTTCATAATATGATTTAAGCATCTAACTAAGTTATTGGAGAAAGGGTTTGATCTACATAATTTAGAATCAATCATTACATATTCTTATACTTCAAAATAGAATTCATATATTCAATTAAATTAGTTGTCATGTGACAGTACTTTTTGCCTACATCATATATACGTGTCCACTTTTGATTAGTATTTCATTTATCCATAAAATGATTTATCAGAATTCTGACCTCGTAGCCAATAATTTGACCTCAATTTTAGGTTGTTTCATTTCGTAGTCTATAACAATTTTGTAAGAAATATTATGGAAATTGTACGTATTATTATCATAATTTATAAAAGAAAATAAAAATATTAATACCTATGATAATTTAGTATTTCTTCAACTCAACATTTTTAAATTAATATTTTTGATATTTTTTTCTTTTTTGAGATTTGATGTAATGTAGCTTATGTAGTACACTTAATATAAATCCTATGTCTCATGTCCAACTTCTCCAGATTCTATTAAAAATTAGAAAAGCAAACTTATAATAAAATCATGACTTAACCTACAACTTTTATAAAAATTAAAATAATTATGCTAAAATCTTGGTCGAATCCACAACTTCTATAAAAAATTAAAAAGTAAATTAAAAGTTTATGTGTTGGGATCGTGACCCGACTTACGACTTCTACCGATAAATAACACGAAATTATTTTAAAATACAAAAAAGCTAAAATCCTAAAATCGTAACTTTAAACATGATTTTACCAAATTTGAAAAATAAAATATCAATAATAAATTACATTTCCTATGACAATTTCAGAAAAAAAATTAGAAAGTCGTGTATTTAAGCAAGATTTCGAAGATAAAAAAAAATAAAGAAAAGTCTTATATTCATGCAAAGACAAAGTATGCTTGGATGTATAATTATTTTCGTAAAAAGAAATATCCATTTTAGTATAAACAAAATAGAATTGCATCATTTATGTAAAAAAAAAAATATTTATCCTTACGGTAAAATTAAAAAAATTATTTTAAACTAATAAAAACGAAAATAATTTAATAATATTATTACGATTTATTTAAATTTCTATATCTAAAATTATTTATTAGCTATCATAATAAACTTTCAAGTTATTCTTTTTAATTAATAAAGTTATTTAATACAAAGGAATTGACAGCGTTGGACTATGATATTACGGATAAAATTTAGGTGTGTAGTATTGTTGATTAGTTAATATTAGAATCTCATTTTAGTAATAAGATTAAAAAAATGGTATTTAAAGTTTGTATCGATTGTTAAAATGAAATTTTAATTAGAGAATCATACCTAAAATCCCTTAAGTATTGTACTTAAATTTGATTCTTATTCTGTATATAATAACGAAGTTTGAACTCACATACATTTAAGAAAGTACTCCAATTTACTGTACCTTGAAGGTGAGAAATGATGCATGCGTAGGGCCGACAAGAGGCTGCGGTCAGCGAAGGGTTGTTATAAGTCCTTTCTTAAGCCTTATCCTACTTCAAGTGCCGTTCATTTCTGGTTTTTGTTGTTCAGAAAAGGTTTTAAAATAGGTCAGTTTGGCAACTGACTAAAATGTCAATCAGTCTATATTATCAACTTGACAGCAGTAAGTAAAATTTACATTTTGACAGCATACCAAAAACTTACTTGAACTTAAGAAATCTAATACATGTACTTCACAATTGATGGGAAAAGAAGTTTAGGACAACCAGATCATCGCATAAAAATTTGAAAACCATGCTAAAATAGAGACTAAAATTGACAAAAGGAGTTGAACGTGGGAAATCATTGATAACAACCATAAAGTAGCTTTTCAAACTTTCATTCTGAATTTTCTTATATGTGGACTGGGTCTTTGTGCGGTTGCTTCTAGATCTATATGATGCACGACCAATTTCAATTTGTCCAAAAATGAGGCTGCAAGTGTATGAGTAAAAGACAAATTCTGAGAGTTTACCAGTTTACAATTACAATTTATACTTAATAATACACTTACTATTCCAATTCCAAAATCTTGTGTTGTTCGCGAAACAATGTTTTCGCGCAACATGTTCCTCTCAATCTCCTACAACCATGTAACCTTTCTTCTGTTCCTGTGTCTGTTCGGAATTCAACCGTTTTGTTCCTCTGCAACTCCGGTTTACAATTACTGCCCAACCAACGCGTCCTACAATTCCAGCCTAACATTCGAAACCAATCTCAAAACCCTCCTCGAATCTCTCGTCTCAAACATTTCCCAATCCGACGGCTCCTATGCCTCCGCCATGGGCTTGGGGACCTCAAATGTCGCCAGCGGCTATTTCCTCTGCCGCGGCGACGTCTCCCTCGCCACGTGTAACGACTGCATCACCACCGCCGCCACCGAAATAACACAACTCTGCCCCAACAAAACAGAGTCCATAATATGGTACGACGAGTGCACGCTCCGTTTCACCAACAGCTACTTCAACCCCACCGCCATCGAACCGGGAGCCAGCTTGTCGGACAATAAAAGCGTATCCGCTTCCGACTTGGACAGCTTCAACAGTACGTTGTTCGGCTTATTGGACAATTTGGTGGAAAAGACTGCGAATTCTAATTCGGCGAGGAAATTCGCCACCGGCGATAGAGAATTCGCCGGATCCTCGCCTCAGAGAACGGTGTACGCCCTGACGGAGTGCGAGCCGGACTTGACGAATAATCAGTGCGAAGAATGTTTGAAAAACGGCGTTTCAACCCTTCCATCGTGCTGCGAAGGAAAACAGAACGGCAGGGCTCTGCTTGCGTGGTGCAATGTCAGATACGAATTGTTTCAGTTTTACAATACAACCGCCACGTCGGCACCCTCATCAGGTATTTTTTTTAACAAATATATAACATATTTACTCTTATATATTAATAGTTTTTATGTTAATGAAATTACCTGAGTATAATGTATTACACTGTTCACTAATCTCTAATTTTTGTGTGAACCTATTTTGATGTTCCTCTAATTAAGATCATATATATTCCATTCATCTTTACTTAGATTAACGAGCAATGTTACTCTGTGTTTCATATAATTTCATTGTACCTGCTGAAAGTAGAAATACTAATACTAGAATTTTTTTTGTATTAATTTACTTTATACTTTACTATTATTATTATTATTATTTTGTTTTTCCATCTCATTAGTTTGGAATCATCGAACCCTAATTTCCAAATTTTCAAATCGATCAACAGCAGCCTCAAACTCCCCCGTCGAGTTCATCCAATGTTGGTTGTGTCGTGACGGAAGGGGGTAGTGACGATGGAGGAACAATCATCGTCATCATCGCTACTGTCTCCGGTGGCAGAAGAAAGCACAAAACTGGTTTTAATAGAAACATGTAAAAGGTTATAGAAAAGCACATGCTTCATCCATCGCCATCTGAATAGAAAATCTTGGAAAACCCCGCACTTCTATTGAATCCTACATATATTGCTATCGCTGTTTCTTCTGAGCATCAGAAACATTTGATTGGATGGAAGTATCATTTTGTAAATCCTCGCGGCAGTGAGTTTTCAACAAAAGCATAAGAGATAACGATAACAATGTCTCTCCTCCCTAACTTCTCCGGTGGCTGAGACACGATAAACATGTCTCTCATCTCCTTCATCCTCGTCATTGCCGCTTCCAAACGGCAAAATTGACGTCGCTCCAGGCACTGTGGCAAATGGAAGCGACGGTGACTGAGCTGCAACGTTAGGAGCTGGAAGGCAATTGTAAAACGGCAAACAACGGAGATGGCAGTGTAGGGATTCTGGCGACGGAGACAAATATTGGACGAGTAAAGTTTCCAGCGATGATGAGGACGGTGTTGGAGGCGTCAGAAACATCGACGGTGACGGAGAGATTACAAATATGAAACAGAGAAGATGTCACTGGTTGTGCGTTGGATGAACTGGACGGAATGAGATTGAACTGCTCTTCATCAATTCGAAAAATTGGTTAGGGTTCGTGAATTGAATTCAAGTGACCGTAGCATACTAATCTTCATGAATTTCAGAGAGGATACCAGAGAAATTACCTTATGATTAAGTTAAGGAATATATTGATAAAGATTAGTTGAATCCCAAATAGTTAGTGACATGCTTTTAGGTGTATGTATATATATTGAATCCTCTTTCTTTCCTTTTGTAATTACTAAAGCCTGTTTTTTCTTTCGCGCAATTTTTTATGCAGGAAATAACAATAATGTATTACGAGTAATCTTCATTGTTGCCCTTGTTATTGTGACGATAATTCTCTTATGTGGTCTCTGCTATTTCATATTCAAAAGATCAAGGAAGAAATACAATACTCTTCTACGGGAAAATTGTAAGTACTCTGAAAAAGAAAGCCTGACCCTTTTCCATTTCTTTAAACGGTTAAAATTACTAATTTCAGCTCTCGGATGTTCCTAGTTGGGGAAGAAAGTTCCACTTTGGAATCGTTACAATTTGATTTGGCCACAATGGAAGTTGCCACAAAGAAGTTTTCACTTGAGAACAGGATAGGTGAAGGTGGATTTGGAGATGTTTATAAGGTGATAGAGTGTAATTATAAAAATATATGCAAGTGTTTGTTTTGTTTCTATTTGTTTGTTCTTTTTTACTTAACCTGAATTGTTTGTGCTTTTAGGGTATCCTTCCAGATGGACGAGAAATAGCAGTTAAAAAACTTTCTCATAGTTCAGGCCAAGGTGCAACAGAATTCAAGAATGAGATTTTATTAATTGCAAAACTTCAACATAGAAATTTAGTGACATTGTTAGGATTTTGTTTGGGAGCTCAAGAAAAATTGCTTATTTATGAGTTTGTGCCTAATAAAAGTCTCGACTACTTTCTATTTGGTAAGTTACTATTTATGGTTGAACTTTGAAATCCTTCTGCTTCATCAAAAATACTTCTTTACATTTTCTTTGATCTTACATGAAATATTTCATTTCTATTTGGTAAGTTATATGTTTGAATTTTGAAATCCTTCTTTTTGTTGAAAAATACTTCTTTACATTTTCTTTGATCTTACATGAAATATTTCATTTGCAGATACTTATAAAAGTAGTCAGATGAAGTGGCCAGAACGTTACAAAATTATTGAAGGAATTACACAAGGAATTTTATATTTACATGAACATTCACGATTGAAAGTTATACATCGTGATCTCAAACCTAGTAATGTATTATTAGATAACAATATGAATCCAAAGATTTCAGATTTTGGAATGGCAAGAATTGTTGCAGTAGATCAATATGAAGGAAAAACAAATAGAATTGTGGGAACATAGTAAGTATTTTTTTCAAACACAACTTTTATTTAGTCTATAATAATACATAATTTATTGAAAAATACTTATTTTTTATGTTGATATTTTGATTCAGCGGATATATGTCGCCTGAATATGCCATGCATGGACATTTCTCAGAGAAATCAGATGTCTTTAGCTTTGGAGTTATAATGCTAGAAATAATTAGTGCCAAAAAGAATTCTAGAAATGTTTTCTCAGAGCATGATGACCTCTTGAGTTATGTAAGTACTTATTTTTTTGGAGATTATTTTACATTAATTGATGCTAATTAGGCATAAAGAAAGCAAAGATCCAATTAATATTTGATTGATAAACTTGTTGCAGGCTTGGGATCAATGGAGGGATCAGACGCCATTAGACATATTAGACCAAAATATTAAGGAATCTTGCAATCCCAATGAAGTCGTTAAATGCATCCAAATAGGTTTATTATGTGTACAAGAGAAGCCAGATGACAGACCTACAATGACACAAATTGTTTCATATCTCAGTGGCTCTATATCTGAGTTGCCATTTCCTGAAAAACCTATAACCTCTAATCAAAGTGCAATAGTTCAAAGGATGCTAGTTGGAGGATCCAGTTCAGGTTCTGCAGTATCAAATAATGAAATGTCTGTGAGCATATTTATCCCTCGGTAGTATATGTATAGAGATGTATATAAATAAATTGTATATTCTAGCTAGTTAAAATCTCCATTGATTTGATATTCCGTTTATCGTAAACTTAAGTTTTCACAAAATGTGATAGATAACTTGTCATTATTTAAATTCAATAACTGTTTCATTTGATAGAAAAGTGTAATTGTTCATGATAACTATTGATGTCGATGACCTTCTCCATAAGATGGAAATGTTTTTAGTTTGAAAAATATATTATGTTATAACATTTTCTTCCTGATAAGTAACACCTTTTCTTCATCAAATATGTACTAGGAAATGGTTAAACGAAAAATGAATCATTTATATTATTTGCAATACAAATTTTTGCAGTAAAAATAAATTAAAATTAATGTAATTTTTTTAAATTATTTGTAAGAATGAAAATAAAATAAAATAAGTTTCTTGCCAACGTTACCTCAAAAAAAAAAAAGAAAAAAAACGATACAAGCTCTACATATTAATTAAGAGGAGTTTGTTTTGTTTATGGAAAAAAAAAAAAAAAAAAAAAAAAAAAAATAAAAAAAAAAAAAAAAAAATTTTTTTTTTTTTTAAAAAAAAAAAAAAAAAAAAAAAAAGCTAAAATCTGAGAGAGCAGAATCATAGATGTTTATAGTTATCCTAGAGCCAGTGCTTTCAGCTCTAGTTCATGATTTCTGGCTAAGATAGATATTATCGATTCATCCAAAAAAAAAGTGCTGTCCGTAAGTATAAAAATAACAATATCTTTATTTATATTAAATTTATTTTTTATTTGAAAAATCTGTCATTTAATATACGTGCATATTACTTTTCACATAATTAAATAGGAGACGAATAAGTTATCTTTCTTGCATTTCACTATTGCACCAAACAGATCAATGATCATTTCACTTTCTGTTTTCTTTTTATTTTATTTATTTTTTTTCCTTTTTTCTTTATTTTCTGAATAAAAAAAAACTTTAAGATGCCAATTTTAGGCTATTGCTACTATTTTGCTATACATTTCGTACACCATAGCAAGAATGGGCCTAAAATAGAGAGGCCCACGAAAATTGCGGAAGAGGTGAAAACCACTAACAACATTTGTATTTTGATTCGAGTTGTAGTGCAGCACTGCGACTACTTTCTATTAAACCAGCTTTAAGCATAGGCGACTAAGTGTGGATTAAGTTTAGTTCTGGTTAAACATTCTATTTATTTATTTTAACTATTCTTAAAACTCATTATTTCTTTCTAACTGTGTAATACGTGCAATTTTGACTTAAAAATTTTAACTTTTATGTAAATATCTAATCACTTTTACATTATCCATTTAACTTGTGATATTTGTGTGTTAAATATATATTATTTTATAAAACTAAGAATAGTGACCTATAGTAAAATGAAAAAAAAAATTATTGCTTTGTTTTTTATTTTTAAATTGATCCAATTAAATCTATTTTGCATGAACTTTTCATAATTCTAGTTTTTAAAAGCTTTCTCTAGTTTTTTATATTTTATTTAAATTAAACAGCTTAGACGAGTAAATTTTTTTTCTCTTCATTCAAATATATAATTTTTCGATAATTAAATAAAATTGTCTTCCAAAGGATCAATCCAAAATTCAACTCCTTTCCCAAAATCGCGATTTACAAATTGCTGTTGCTTATGCTTTACGTTAGCTACCATTACAATCCAAGTAGAAGAATTTAATTATTTAATTATAAGATTAGTTGAAAAACTAGTTACTTTCAATTTTATATTAGTAAATCATGACTTGAAGTAATCAATATTTATGATTTTCGTACTTATTTTTCTCATTTTCATGATTTCTTTTTGGACCCAACCATCCGTCATTGTTTGTTCCTTCTAAAATTTCAATCCTTTCCCAAAGTCGTCGCATCTCACTTTCACCGTTGATTCGCCAAACTTCTTATAGAAAATAAAAATGATGACATTGACACGAGAAAATTGATCAACCTAAACCAAACATAGACCACCAAATTTGAATAAATTATAATGATATTTTTTCACATTTTATAAATTATATATGTTTTAAACTATCTGTTATTAAGAAATATAAGTATAATATGATTTTTAAAACTGTAAGTATAATATTAAAAGATAATGTAATATTTTAAAAATAAAATGATAAATCTGTATAAAACTTCAAGAAAATTTTAGAAGTTGAAATAAGTTATTGTTGATATTTTTCTAAGAAAGAAATTGGTTCGTGATCCATAAGGACTAAGATACAATAATCATGATTTTCAGCTAAGTTCTTTCTATATTACTAATTTACTATTTCTGTCCAACAGAAGTCAAACACGAGCGATTGAGTTTACACTCCTCTACTAACTTTCTTCCTTATCATTTCTTAGTGCCGTTTCAAACTTGGCTTTGTTGGAAAAGCCCTAATACCAAACTCAACTCAACTCAACGTTTACCTTCTAAGAAAGTTTACTCTGATACAAAATCAAGGAAATGGTTTACTTCACTTTATATTTTTGTTTCAACATGGCTTCTTTTTTTCAATTTTCTGAGCAAACATTTAAAAAATAAATGAAAGAGAAAAAGCAAACTAAAAGTCAAGAAGAAGTAAATACAATCTTGAACGGTTCTTCTACTACCTCTCTACATTCACACAGAAAAAAGAAAACCTAAAGATGTCTGTTAAAAGGTTAACATGCCATTCCCATCTTCAACGAAAGCATTTATGAAAAGCGAAAGATGTTTGTTTCCAGTGACTGTGCTACTTATTCTTTGCTCTTATTAATTGCTTCATCGTTTTCTTCATCGTTAGCTCTCACTTACACCGCCAATTTCTGTCCAACCAACACAACTCATAAATTCAACACTGCATTCCAAACTAATCTCAGAGTACTCCTCACTTCTCTCTCCTCCAACGCCTCCTTAGGCCGCGATGGCTCCTACCAAACCACCATCGGTTCTCCATCCTCAGACCTCGCCGCCGGCGTCTTCCTCTGCCGCGGCGACGTCTCCGCCACCACGTGTAAGGACTGCGTGGCCACCGCCGCCTCGGAAATAACACGCCGCTGCCGCAACCAAACGGAGTCCATAATATGGTACGACCAGTGCATGGTGGCCTACACAAACGACTGGTTCGACCCCATGGGCATGGACCCGAAAGTGAACCTGTGGGACAACAAGAGCGTGTCTACCTCGGATTTCGAAAACTTTAACCTAACGTTGTCTGGGTTGTTGAACGCTTTGGTCGAGGATGCGGTGAGTTCGGAGTCAACGAAGAAATTCGCGACCGGGGAAGCGGAGGATAGGGTTGGGTCGTGGCGACGAGTGTACGGCATGGTACAGTGCGTGCCCAGCGCCTCGAACGATCAGTGTGAGACGTGTTTGAAACATGGTATCGGAACTCTCTTTTCTGCGTGTTGTGAAGGAAAACAGGGTGCAAGAGCTCTTCTTGCGTGGTGTAACATCAGATACGAGTTCTATCAGTTTTACAACACAACACTCACACCACCATCAACACCACTGGTTCCTTCTCCTGCTCCTTCAGGTTACTTTAGATGATCTGAGTTATTGGTTTTTCTTTTTTCGTTTTTAATTACGAAGCTTGATGTTTTCTCTACAACTCTTTATGCAGGAAAGCAAAATTCTGGACCTCGAAAAGTTGTTTTGATTCCGGTCGCTGCTTCCGTTTCGATTATTCTCTTGCTCTCTCTCAGCTATTTTGTATTCAGAAGAATAAGGAAAAATCACAAGATTCGTCTTCTAAGAGAAAATTGTAAGTAATTTTTGAAGTATTTTCCATTCTCAGATTTTGTAAGTTTGGTCACTATATCACTCAATTATTCACTTTACAAATTTTACTACTTTTTTACGTAGTAAAATTCTGCCTAAAATCACTAATAATAATTTATTTCAATGTCATGTGATTGAATTTTACTATGTTAAGGGTCAAAGTACCATGCCTCTTTTAAGTATTCTATTATCAAACTTTTCAGTTTCATGCATATTATCAATCGGTTAAATTATGATGACATATCACCGTTACGTCAGAAATTTAACTATTAATGAAATAGAAAAAAGTTGACAATAAAATGTGCAAAAATGAAACTAGTCAGTAAAATTTATGACGTAGTGATTATTGTTGTTAAATAGTGAAGTATGCAAGACTATAAGTGATGTATGGATTTGTTTGACTTGATGATGTTGCAGTTGGAGATGAAAGAGCCAAGATGGAGTTGCTGCAATTCAATTTGCTCACAGTGGAAGCAGCCACAAACAAGTTTTCTGCTGAAAACAAAATAGGACAAGGTGGATTTGGAGAAGTTTACAAGGTAATAAAACAATAAAAAATTATGTCCATGTATGTTTTCACACATATATATATAGTTAATTAATTACTTATAATTTCAGGGAATTTTGATAGATGGACGAGAAATAGCCGTAAAAAAGCTTTCACCAAGTTCAGGACAAGGTGTACTAGAATTTAAGAATGAAGTTTTGCTGGTAGGTAAACTTCAGCACAGAAATCTCGTGACATTATTAGGATTTTGCTTGGAAACCAGGGAGAAAATGCTCATTTACGAATTTGTGCCCAACAAAAGTCTTGATTATTTTTTATTTGGTATGTAATTTCAATTTCCATCTCCGGTTAAGATTAAACTTTAAAATTTTCATGATGATAAATAAACTTTTATTTATTTATTTTGACTGAATTTTTATGTTTATAGATACTGGTAAAGGTAGAATATTGAATTGGTTTGAACGTTACAAGATTATTGAAGGAATTGCACGAGGAATTCTTTATTTACATGAACATTCAAGGTTGAAAGTTATACATCGTGATCTCAAACCAAGTAATGTGTTGTTAGATCACAATATGAATCCAAAAATCTCAGATTTTGGTATGGCAAGAATGATGGCTATAGATCAAGATCAAGGAAACACAAAGAGAGTAGTTGGAACCTTGTAAGTATTCATAAATCTTACTCTCTTAATTTTGTTCAAAAGAATATTTTCATATCATATAAATATTTAATATTCTTCTATGGTTTGAAATGTTTGCTTCTTTTTTTTAGTTGTTCTTATGTATTTTTTTTTAATATTCTTGTTGTTATTAAACAGTGGTTACATGTCACCAGAATATGTAAAACATGGACACTTTTCAGAAAAATCAGATGTTTTTAGTTTTGGAGTTATCATCTTGGAAGTCATTAGTGCAAAAAGGAATATTTATCCTCTTGTATTATCAAGCAATGAAGACCATGATAATAATGATGATGACTACCTTTTAAGTTATGTGAGTATCTATTTAGCACATTTTTCTATTTTAATTTATGAAAAAGTAATTAATTCATATATTTCTCATAAAATTATTGTAGATATGGAGACAATGGAGAAATGGAACACCATTAAGTATATTAGATGAAGATATTAACGGATTTTTCAATCATGATGAAGTCATTAGATGTATTCAAATTGGTTTATTATGTGTACAAGAGAAGCCCGATCATAGACCTACTATGACAAAAGTTGTTTCATATCTCAATAGTCCTTTAACTGAGATACCGTTACCAGGAGAACCAACAACTTTTAAGCAAAGTGGAATGATTCAAAGGATTGCTAAGGGAGAATTGATTTCAGGTTCAATATATTCAATTAACGAAATGTCCTTAAGTAAAATAATTCCTAGATAGTTTGAGATTTTACACTATCAATTGAAAATGTATCAAAACTTATTTTATTTATTCTTTTGTATTCTTTTTAGAATCATATTCATTTTAATAAATTGAGATTTCTCATAGTGTAAGATGACCTCCTCTATATGCCTTAACACTTGTATGGTAATCATCTCGCTTTTTACCTTCTAATTGTATTGAATTTTTACATTGCATTAAGATTTAGAATCAAATTTAATTATTATTTAATGTCAAATAAGAGAATGTTGGTTTTACATAGCACTATGTGCCCTTTGATTATGTTGAAACAACACAATGTCTATTTATTGATTATAAGGTCATGGAATCAGTGTGAGACAATTGTGAAAGATGTGTGAGGATTAATTCTATTAGACATAACTCATTGCATACTAATTTTTAAAATGTCTACATGTTGAGTTTGAGTAATAACCAAAATTTGATTTAGAAAGGGATGTAGGTTGCAATAATTTGGGAAATATAGAATCATCGAAATAAAGTTGTACGTGGTTATGGATAAAATACAAAGTAAAGTGGGCTAATTTTAGTTACCATGACTGATATTTTTGTCCATTCCAATGTCTGAAATCTATAAATTAAGGGATTTAGGATGTCTGCAACGATTCAGAGAAATTAGGCAGTGGATGGAATAAGTGAGGTGATAATTAACATTCTGTTTATTATTTGTATGGTATGTTGGCTATAGCTGTAGTTAGTAATGGGAAGTAAGCAAGGAGGCAAATCAAACCTTTGGTTTAGTAATCACAACTGCCTAGTGAGGTTTCAGTGAGAACTCGGTGTGTAAGGACTTAAGGCCTAATACAATGTAAATTGTAGGAAACATAAGTCTGTGTTTTACAGGTACCAATAACTACTGAGAAGGAAAAGCTAAGCACAAAACATCAACAATGCTTGACTTTGTGTATAGATTTATAGTATGATGATTTATCTCAACACTGAATGCATTGATAAGTGTGATAGATGGAGTGAAAAATATTTCTTAGCATCGATTGTTAACAATGAAACATTTTAAAATTATGTTTATTCTAACTTTCTTAGAGACTCTTTGAGCATGGTGATTGCATTAGTTAATCATGTTGAGTTGGTAGATTAGTTTTGTAATTGATACTTTATCTTTTTAAGCTCTATATTCTATATAAAGATTGGAACATTCTTATAATATTTCATTTTATTCAATTTATTTTTTGCGGTTAAAAATATTTATTTAAGTTAAAAAGTGTAGGTAATATTTTATTTATTTTATTGACTTAAATAATGCGAAAAATTGTTTAATTTCCATTAGATTTTGGATTCTTAGAACTTAACAAGTTTTCAAAATTTAGTTTGATTTGTACAAGAATATCTTATTTATTATTAATCCCCATCATGATAAAAGCAAAACACGATATCTAAAATGTTAGTTTGTTAAGTTAGCATAGTTTCTTTATGGAATTTTTGTAATTAATTTTTAGCAAAGACATTTATACTCATTGATATTAGTAGTTGATTCAATGGTTAGAGTAATTGTATCTGACGGATGTCTGCTAAATGAAATTTGAACCATCCCAAATTGTGCAGAAGATGGTACATAAGAACATCATGAGGAGGTGACCCCTGTTTTTTTTTTTTTTTTTCCTCCAAAAAAATGAAAGACACACCAAAGGTAAGAAAGGATAATATAAGTTTGAGAAAAAGTTGGGTAGCATACTAAAGAAGCTCCACAAGTATTGGGCTAACTCCAAATTTAATATTGGATGCTTCTTGCTGCACCTCCATACTTTTCTTCTTGCACCCCCATAATTCGAAAAATACTAAAAATAAAAATTTGTATTCTACCTATTACCATTGCATGTTAGACTATTCCAACCGCTCACTATTCAACACCATGCAACAGATATTGATCAATTCAATCAAGTGTTGAGGAACTTGCTAGTTAGCCTCACAGGCCAAGCTACACTAGGGGTTACCCTGACTTACATTCATAAAATTTAAATTTTGAGGGTAAGCTCTCCAATGGTGAGGATGTTGCAGTGAAAAGGTTGTCTAAGAACTCCCTCCAAGGAGACATTGAGTTTAAGAATGAGGTGATGTTAGATGCCAAACTTCAGCACCTAAATTTAGTTAAGGTGTATGAATTTGTTCCCGACAAAAGCCTCGATTTCTTCATATTTGGTAAGTCAAAACTAACAGAACTGAACCATCTAGTCTTCATTTACAAACATTCTAACTCGCTAAGAATATTGTATCTTGGGTTTGGTTTCGTAGATGAAGTTAGGCGCACACAACTGGATTGGGAAAAGCGACACAAAATTATAGGAGGCATATCCAGTGGCTAAGAGCATAAACTCAGTGAACGAGATTACTATATAAAGAGTTATGATACTTCGATAATATCCACATTTAAATACACTCATTTCACATTTAAATAAATTATTTTATTAAAAAAAGTAGTTATGAAATGAAGGTAATTGATGTACAGTAAAATTAAACTATAATTTTCCTAATATAAATTGTAACAGACGTACTCTTGTGTTGATCCCAAGTTCAGTTATCAATTTAATATTTGAATAATATTCAATTATTCAAATATTAAATAATATTGTCTACTTTTAAGAAAATTATTTTAAATTTAAAAAAAAAATTTTAAAGTTACGTATTTTAGCAAAATAACAAATTTTAAATTTAATGACCCAATTTTCTTCATTCAATCTAATCCGATAAAAAGTGAATTAAATTGTATTTAATAAAAAAATTAGAAATTCAAATAAAGTCAAGTGAAGATTTTTTTTTTTTTTTTTTGAGAGGAGTGATGTCGTGGAAATCGAACCCAATTCTATATGTTCTCCTGCCAATTTTTCGTAAGTTGCATGTGACAGTAATAAAAGTACTTGGCCTAAAGAATAACTTGTCAATTTTTAGCTTAAGAACTTTTGACTTCCATGGTTTCTATTTTAGGTTCGATAAATTCTGTCATACGTGTGTTGTGTGTAACATGAGGCTAAGCAAGTTTTGTCGTAAGTGTATGTAACACGAGGCTATTGGCAATATGCGTAAACGTGTAAACAGAGGAATCTTGTTTTTATCTTCGAAGCATTAACGATCACATGCACGGACCTTCACGTGAACAGTTAAATATTGTGAATGTTTTAAGTCATATTCTACATAAGCTTCCATCTTCATACTTCCCTTCCTTTCTCTATACTTTTCTCCAACCACACAACTATGACATTGTTTTTCAGAATGCCCATATTTCTTTTTATCTTTCTCCTACTCATATCCATATCTCAATGCAACTCCAAATCAATATTTCAATTTCACCAATGTATGAATGAAAAGGGTAATTACACTGCTAACAGCACCTACAAGAACAACCTCAACACCCTTTTGTCCAACCTCTCTTCAAACACAGATATCGACTATGGCTTCTACAAATTTTCATATGGCCAAGACAGTGACAGAGTAAACGCACTTGGGCTGTGCAGAGGAGATGCTAAGCCAGAAGCTTGCCGCATGTGCTTGAATGATTCCAAAGTCCTTCTCACAAAACTGTGTCCAAATCAGAAGGAGGCGATTTTGTGGTATGACTACTGCATGTTACGCTATTCAAACCGCTCAATATTCAACACCATGGAAGCCACACCTGGATTCTACAAGCGGAACTATGATGTAACTGATGTTGATAATTTCAATGAAGTGCTGAAGAACTTGCTAGAGAGCCTCACAAGCCAAGCTTCATCAGCCGACTCTCGGCGTAAGTTTGCTGTAGCAAATGCTTCAGAATCAGTCTTTAAGAGTATATTTGGTCTTGTGCAGTGTACACCTGACCTTTCAGGAAACAACTGTGAGCAATGCCTGCCTGAGACTATCTCAGAAATTCCACAATGTTGTAATGGCAGTAAAGGTGCTAAATTTTTTAAACCCAGTTGTGTCATCAGATATGAGATATTCCCCTTCTATGATCCTACCAATGCTGCAATAACACATGCATCACCACCACCACTACCGCAGGCGTCCACAAAAGGTAAATGCTAGGTAACGTGAAATACTAATTGAACTTAAAGCAGTTTCTTATGATATTTTCACGACTTCTACAAAATTTTCACTTGTTGAGGACCACATTTTTAAGGAAATTTCGCTAAGACTTGGGGTGAATTAGGACTAATTGTCCTTATCCCTAGAAATATACATTTATAAGATCGACTGAATTGGATTTTGCAGGAAAGATAAACGTATCTGGAGCTGTAATAGCAATAGTTGGGACAATTAATGCCTTCGTCTTACTAGTCAACCTTATCTGCTGCATCAATTTAAGAATGAGGAGTTCTCGGAAACAATTTGAAGGTAAGCTATGGGATTCTCTCTGAAATGTCTACCGTGGTTGCCACTCTCTAACAACAAATTAAAAAACCATCTATTTAGTCTAATTGTCTAATTGACTAATTTCTTCAAGTTTTAGTCACTATATATTTTAGCGGAATGAAATATGTAATACTTCTTCCATCATTGAAAAAATGCATGGTTCAATCACAATCGGTAAGAAATAAACTGAAAGAAAAGTCACTTGCAACTTGTAGGTGTTCATATAATAAAGCACAATTTTCAAGAGTAGTAAATATTGGCTTAACAGCAGCTTATTTTATAATATTGCATCCATATGTTCTATCTAGTTCCCATAAAAGTACTATCATTCACGAAAACAAATTACCTATTCCAAAAGTGAACTAAAATTCTTGCAACTCATTCTCAATTGAAGCTGAAAATGATGACGAAATTCAGACAACGAAGACAATGCAGTTGGAATTCGCCAGTATCATGGATGCTACCAACAACTTCTCTGATGCAAATAAGCCAGGAGAAGGAGGATTTGGACCTGTTTACAAGGTAAATATAACTGTGTGTCACATCAAAATGAAAATCTCATCTACACAATGTGGTATACCCCATAGACTGGTTGCCCTAACCAACATTCATCAACTTTAAACTTTCAGGGTAGGCTCTCCGATGGTCAGGAAATAGCAGTAAAAAGGTTGTCTAAGAATTCTCTCCAAGGAGACATAGAGTTTAAGAATGAAGTGTTGTTAGTGGCCAAGCTTCAGCATCGAAATTTAGTCAAGCTACTGGGATTTTGTTTGGAAAGAAGAGAAAGGCTTCTGGTTTATGAATTCGTACCAAACAAAAGCCTTGACTTCTTCATATTTGGTTAGTAAAAAATTTTGGCTATGGTAGTACTGTAACACTTGTTCATCGTTTACAAACTCATTTGGAATATTATATCTTGGCTTTGGTTTGAAGATCAAGACAGGCGTGAACAATTGGATTGGGAAAAGCGCTACAAAATTATAATAGGCATTGCTAGAGGTCTTCTATACCTTCACGAGGATTCAAGTGTGAGGATTATTCACCGAGATCTCAAAGCAAGCAACATCCTTTTGAATGCAGAGATGCATCCTAAGATATCAGATTTTGGCATGGCAAGATTATTTGAAGTGGATCAAAGTCACGCCAATACGAGTAGAGTTGTTGGAACCTAGTAATTATTAAGATGTTCTATGTCAAATCATTTACACGAATCACTGTCTTTAATTAAAACAAAACGATATCTAATGGTGATCTTAACTAAGTTGGTAATATTTATATGTAATGGAGCTAATGAGGTCGTCCATGTTGACATGCAGTGGATATATGGCACCGGAGTATGTCATCCGTGGACAATTCTCAGTGAAATCTGATGTTTTTAGTTTTGGAGTATTGGTTCTTGAGATTGTAAGTGGCCAGAAAAACATGTAAGAGAATGAAATCCTATGTCTCTTCTCATTCATGTGAATATCATATATACAACTATTGTGTAACGGTCAATCAACTATCTAATTATCATACAGTCTAATTACAAGGGACTAATTATAAGCAATAATGACAAAATATTATATTCTTAATATTCTATTCTATCACACCCCCGCAGTCGAAGCGGGAGGTTCACGGACGCTGAGACTGGTCCGGAAATCA
>Ga0099824_1004224_pt1 | contig 20742 bp, 10 predicted proteins | sample SiratrowhiteBW_FD_76837 | JGI IMG/M metagenome (GOLD analysis project Ga0099824, IMG submission 76837) | Root nodule microbial communities of legume samples collected from California, USA - Siratro white BW | ecosystem: Host-associated > Plants > Roots > Nodule | place: USA: California... | reverse complement strand
TCTCTCTTTACTTTTTTTTTTTTTTAATTTATTATTTGTCTCTCTAGTTTCACACCTCTTCATCTTCCTCTCCACTAAATACTCACTGTTTACCCTATGTTGTACCAGTAGCTGTTGTTTGCTTCTCCCTGGTTGGTCCAAAAAAGGTTGGCATAATATAGTTTTGGTTCCTATCTTTTTAGGACTAGTATATGGTAAAAAAGGAATCGGGGTAATTTATTAGCCCTGTCTTAAAAGGCAAGTCTTATACCTTCACCGGCAAAGTCTGCAAGGTAATTAAACTGTTCCCATAAGCAGTTTAGCCATCAGAAGTAAAAGTAAAATGTAAATCATTAAAGCCTACACACTTACCTTTCCCTATTCAATGTTAAAGAAGTGTTAATGGGTTTAGATATCTGTAATCATATACTTACACCACCAACAGACATATACTATTTTGCTCTCATATTTTTATAATTATAAAAATTATATTTTTAATAATCACGTATTCTTAAAAGTAAGTTTTGAAGTGATTGCTTGAATATCGACATTTCTTTTCTCTTTAAATATCGAAGAGGAAATATAAGATTGTCAAAGTGATTTGAGTATCAAAGATTTTTTTTTTCTTTTTATTTATAGGAGGAAATATAATTTTGTTTAACTTCTTTCATTTTGAAGAAAAAAATATATTTTAATTCATTAATCTAGTTACTAAACATTATAAAAGTGTTTGAGGAATTTGTAAATAAGTTTAATGTGATTTATAGATAGGTAAAAATGTTAAGGAATTATATTTTCTTAGTCTAATTGTGGACTATTTATTTATATTTATTTATTTATATAATCATATTAGTTGTTGATTTCTTTACGTTCGGGTTCGTATACTAAAAATCATAAATTTTATGGTCTCTTATCCTATCAAAAGAGTCACTCTAAAGTCCAGCAAGAGGAATAAAAAGGAGGATTTTGGTTATCATAACCCTATCGAGTATTCTATCTTCATCCATAGATTCAGGTATGTGACTCTTCTATTGAATTATGACTCTCAATAATTTAATATGATGACTAAATTCATTATTCAGAATATTTATTCTGTAATTTTCTATCAAGAAATAATCAAATATGATTTTATGGATACTTATATTTGGTAACAAAAGGAAGTTAAGTGTGATAAAAAACTACTATTCGAGGATATTCTGCCAATCCAGGATGATGTTCCAACAATAGAATGAAGATACGGAGCATTACCCACAAGAGATAATTGGATATCAAACCAAGGAAGTAAGTCAAATAATCTTTTAAAAACCAAACATTTTATACATTCGTTTCTTAAATACAACTTAAAAATCATTAACAAAGCAATGTGATGATTGAATTGTAGAGATAATTGGATATCAAACCAAGGAAGTAAGTCAAATAATCTTTTAAAAACCAAACATTTTATGCATTCGTTTCTTAAATACAACTTAAAAAATCATTAACAAAGCAATGTGATGATTGAATTGTAGTTATGGTGGAAGTGTTCAACCAGTTTATCAAAATTTATGTTTGCAACTTAGTCCTTTGTCCAAAAGGAAAAAAATAAAGTAGAAACATGTTAGTTAATTAAGTAGAATGGTAAAAAATAAAGTTAGGTTCATAAGTCAAGGCTATAATCAACATAACTAACAATTTTACTAAAACCTTTCCACATGTAGTTAGGTTAGAAACTATTAAAATCCTCTTTAATTTTTTTTCTTATAAGAACATTATACTATATCAAATGAACGTTAAAACTATTTTTCTAAATGATTTTAATGAAAAGATTTTGTAAAACAACTACTTGATTCGAGGATCCACACCATACGGAACATGTTTATAAACTGACTGTCTTTTTATGGTTTGAAACAATGATATATAATATTTTTTCTTTCAAAATAAGTTTATGAGAGAGGCTATGGAAAATAGGAAAAATTACAGAGAGAGGTTTGAATTGTGATTTTATTGAATTTAAATTTTGTTTCCTCAAGTAACCTCTACATCATGGTATCACTACAATATTTATCACTTTATACAAAACTTTTGTTAGCCACAGACAACTAAATGTAGCTTAAAAGTGGAAAAGACCACACTTTCATAAGTGTGGCTCATTTTCACTATAGACCACACTTTTTGAGTTGTGGACATTTTAAGCCACAGTTTTCTTCCGTACTCTATTCGAAAAATAGACCACATTAAAAAAAATATACCCTAAAATAAAAAAAAATGTGGTCTATATAAATTATAGTATAAACCACATGTTTTGAATGTAGCCTATTTCTTCAAGGTTGAACTTGGGCCCAAAAGACTAATTGGAGGCTGAAACATGTCCAATTATGCCCAAACTTCTGATAAGCTCCATATCAAACCTCTAGATTTGTGACTTCTTTATTTTTATTTTCAGTCTTGGAGATGGTCCTCCATCATCTACTCTCTATTTATTCTTCTTTATGGTAGGCTTTATACAGGAACTAGAAGAAGATAGTCGTTGAGGGACTATTTATAATCGTTGAATAACTTGAGTTCTTCTTTCATGTCCTTCTTGTGTCTAACAAGCTTCAATGTGATTGTTGCATTTAAGGCTCTTTCCTATGCAACATCCTTGATAGCTAAAGATGCTTATCTCCTTGGGTGGCATAACATTTTGTACCAATTTCCAATAAGAGTACACACCATATACGATAGATGGTTGGGTCAAAATAAAAAAGCTCTTTGGGTCAAGAAGTTGACAAAGAAAGCAACTTTAGTTTATATCCCAAGAGATTTTGAATTTTTTTGCTTGGTGTTAGTCTTCTTGGGGACTAACATAGAAGACAATCTCTATAATATATACTCAATTTTTAGGAATATTCTTTTGTGTCAATTTAGACTTTATTTTGAGTTTATCATCTGATCATCATCACTTATTTATCATACAATCTAATTGGTATTAATGATGCCCTTTTCATTTGATGTTCATCAACACTTATTAGATGATGTGAACGATTTGCATAGTTCTTTATGATCTGTTCTTTAAACTTTAACAATTAGAAGTTGTGATTGGTCAACAAGCTCTTATTGTTTGAGAAATGATGTGTTGATATGATTTGATCCTTGTTTTATCATACATAACTACATGTTTTGTTGGTTTAATCACTTAATCAAAACTACAAAGTGTTGAACGTTTTGCTCTAACAAAGGCAATATAGACATTACTATCCTTAGAATAAAAGTTTATAAGGATCTTACAATGGTCTATTTTATGTTGATGACATTATTTTTGGTGTTATTAATTCATCTTTGTGTAAGCACTTCTGAAGACATCAAATCAAGAAAGGGCTAAAGGATATGACCATCCACGAGCAAAAGTCCATGAAGGAGATCTTGAAGAAATTCAAGATGGATGAATCTAGGTCAGAAAAAGACACCTATTAATGAATGTCTAATCATGAATTAGAGAGAACATGTTGTTTCTAACAATTTCCCTTGAATCATTAAAAAATAGAAAATAACAAGGAAATAAGAAGACAAAGAAGACACTACAATCAAGATTGATTGTGATGTCAGAGAGACTTGACACTTTAGATTAATAAGTAAAACTTAAGAATAAAGAGTTTTTCATAAGAACCTAGGCATGATTTCTCTACAAATGATTAGTTTATATCTCAAATGAATTTGAAAAGTATTTAAAAAACTCAAGAAAAGCCAATTTATACTATAGAACTAGGAGTACGAGACTCATCATATAAGAGATCTTCAAGCATAAGTGATCATTGTTGCTCTACAACCAAATTAAACAATTTCAGGATATACAATCTAATTTAGTGTTATACCATCTAACACCAAAAAAATGATAATAAAGATAAAGTCAGTTCACCCCAAATTGTCATCTAATGAATTCAACTGCAAATCCAATTAAAAAGCGTTCAGAACTTATCTACAAGTAATAAAAGTTAGAAATAATATTAAAATAAAGGGGGTTTGTGATTATTTGTGTAAAAAAATAAAAGACGTAGAAACATTATAATAATAGTAGATCGACTTTCAAGTTCATTCACCATTGAATTCATTATTGGTTATCCTAATATTAACATTCTTTCAGTTTTTACATAGAGTTGAATTTAATCAAACAAGTGTCAATCAAATTCAACAGAATCTCATATACAAAAATAAGCATCTACTAACATATTCAATATCTCACTAGTAGATGCTTGGAGACGAGTGAGATACTAAATATGTCAATAGATGCTCGTTTTTATAAATAAGATTTTGTTGAATTTCATTGACGCTTGTCTGATTGAATTCAACTCTGATTGAAAAATTGAAAGAATGTAAATATTAGAGAAAAAAAGAGATTTTTGCCTCTTGAGTTATCTTATACCTCTTGAATTAAGCAAACAAGAGATTTATTAGAATTAAGAAAATTAACCAAAAACTCTAATTAAAGAAAAGAACATAATTCTCAACATGCATTAAAAAACACCTCCTTTGACAGAATTCAAAAAGATCAAACCATCTAGCACAATATGCTACTGAAAACTGAAGAACAGAACTTATGAAAAAACCTCAAAATTCATTGGGAAATTACAAGAGAGTCACACAGAGAAGATTAACATTCCATGAGAAAGAGAAAAACAAGAAAATTATAGAAAGGAAATAGAACTAGGTCTAGAGTATGTTGTGTGACAGATCATTCTTTCATCCTCTGAAGCTCTATTTAAAGGTCTCTTTTCTTTATGGATTTCAGATCTAGATTCTATGGCAGATATTGTTCTTCATTCCTCATTAATACAATTTGTTTCATTCTTTGTTACAAATCATCTTGCAGATATCTTCTTTCCAATTTTGTTCCAGATTTTCATTTTTTTCTTCTCTTTAATATAATTTGTTTCAAGTCTTGTTTGAGATATGTGATTTGTATTTTTATTAACTAAGCCCAACACAATCAAATTTGTTGAGAGAGATATTGCAGAAAATATGAAGGAGATTTGTTCTAAATCAAGTAAGAGTTGTAGATGATTATCTTCGTAGAAAATCTGAAGAATATCTCTGCAGAAGATTTGATCAGATTTGAAACTTGTTTCTTTAGACAATAACAAAATAATATCACCTGCGTCTTTCCTCTTCAAAGTAGTGCACTCATCTGTAGATGGTCTACTAAGACCATCTAATAGATCGTTTGGTTAGACTATATAGTCCTTTGTTAGTATAACTTTCAAGACGTCAAAATACTTTAATTCTTCATTCAAAATGTAATCATCAAGGCACAAAATCTCTATACATAATTAGAAGCAAGAAAAGTGATAAAATATGCTTAAAATCCAAGATTAGCTAATAATCTCAATTAAGATCCAATTAATCCTAATTAGGTAAATCATATATAAAACAGTGAATTTATTCTCAATTACAGTCTAAGAAAGTCATGGTTAAACACTTTAAGTGTGAAAAGAAATATAATCATCAATAAGAACCTCCTCAAGACTACCTTCTTCTATGTGGCAAGCTTTTATACCAATCCAAGTTCTCCTTATTAGTTTTGCATCACCTACCACTGCCATAATGGAGCCTTAACAATCAATGGTGAAAAACACTCTCTAAGAGTAAGGAGTTGGAACTTGTGCATAGATTCTTAAGCTTGAATATCATCAAAATGTTCAGATTGACTTAGTAGCTTCTACATTTGCTACCTCAACTTCAAGTGTCTTTGGTGAAACCCCTCCGTGTTATCATTATGCCTTAGGTATTAGCCACTCCCCAACATTAACCACCACTAGAAGCTACCTTGACCAACCTTGCGACCTAACAAAATTGATGAGTGCACGGATAGGGAGATCTAAAATAGTTTTGAATAAATAAATTATTGTATAGTATAGTTTATTTTGTTTGTAAAATTTAGAAAAGATATTTTACTTTCATTTTCATTTATGCAAAAAAAGGTGTAATTAATAATTTTTGTAATTGGGTCATTTAATCCTAAATAAACTAAGGAGTGTAGACATTAAAGGGTCAAGAATGAAGAAGCAATTAGAAGTTGTTAATGTAAAGTCCAACATACCCCATTTGATTTTGATTAAGTGTTTTATAACAAATTATTAAAACATGATTTTGAAAGCATTAGATTGACAATAGTGTTTCATTTGGTTGACAGAAACATAACATCTTGCTTATATATCTTCATCTAATAAGCTTTCACTTTGATATACGCTATAGATACGTAGTTTGAACCATTTCATCATACTTTTCTATTATTATAAATGCCTATTCTACATTATTGAGAATGTCTCTTTTTGTCGCCTTTCAAGAGGATCTTCCAAAGAAGTGTCTACGTACAAGATATTTTAAAGGAAGCACTAAAGTTGTTTGGTGCTAACAACTTTTCTGAAAAGGTGAAATGTTAGCTCCATGAAGACCATAAACCTTGTAGGGCCATGTGTTTACTCCAATTTTGATAAAGTTATCTAATCTAGGCTTGATAAGTTATGTCGTGTGTCAGAATATTGCATGAAGAAGATATATACATTTAATGCTTCATGAAGAACATTTAATGCAACTCTACATTTGAATGTAAATAAACACAACTATAAAGAAGAATACCTTTTCTAAAGATATCAATAGTTAGGAAGGATTTGCAATGAATTTCTTTCTCATCCTTTAAATATATAAGATCCACTGAAGAAGAAAGTTTAACAACAACAAACATATGATCTGACGCTCTTGCAATCTCTTGGCAATACTTGAGTCGTATTTGTAAGATGAGAACAAACATCACAACACTTTATACTAGTTCATATGCAACAAACTATATCCAATTCTCAATCAACAGATTGAGTTCCACTAGATAGCCTAATGTTATGAAATACAATTCGAGTATTCTTTTGGCTCGTAGTCACTCCTGGCCAATCCCTTGAGCATTCTTGAAACATGTCACTCTTATATTAATGGAGTAATCTTTCGGCTCATAATCATTCTCGGCTGACTCGGTCGAGTATACTTTTCCAAGTCACTCCTGAGTTCTTTTGGGTTGCAACCAGTCCTGATTGACTCCGTCTAGGAGTATTTTTTCCCAAATCACTCCTAGGTCGGCCAAGTTTTCTTTACCAAGTCACTCCTAGCTTAATCTAGTATTCTTTGAGCAGGTAGTCAATCTTTGCTACTCCCTTGAGTATTCTTTACGAAGCCAGTCTCTGACCTAAAGAATATTATTTTCCAAATAGTCACTAATGACTTAAATAATATTTTTTCAAATAGTTATTCATGACTAAGATATGAAGATCGAGAGATTGAGTAATCATCAGATCATAGAGTTTGACTTATGGAGATGATTTGTGTCTTTCGATGACTACAATGTTTACATTTTTTCTCCTATTTGATATGGATCTTCTGAAGATGGTAGGATCTTGATCAACTTAAGAGATGTTTACAAACTCAAAAAAAATATTTCTATAATAAAGAGTTAGAGATTGAAATTGGCCCTCTTTTAATAAAAGACCTAATATGAACTAAGGAATTACAATTATAAACAAGAAATTTCTAAGGAAAACAATAAAAAGGGAACAAGAAAACTTATTCCTTATTCTTATCCTCTTATTCATGAGAGAATGTGAGAGGAAATGGGAAATTTAAGCTGTATTTATAAGCAAGTCGCAACTTTTTGGTAAAGTAAAATAAAAATCATAATTTTCTTTGCATTTTCATAAACAGGAGAGAGAAGAGAAGTTAAAAAGTAAAAATCATGATTATACTTACATTAAAATAGTCTATTGAATGTATAGTAATTAAAATGAAGCAAAAATTTTCTTTTGTGTGTTGTTGGTTGTAAATTGCAAAGGAACTAGGCTTGAACAATTAACTTTTCTTTCCGGTAATTGCAATCTCTAATCTTGGCGAAAAAAATCTTGAATCAACCCTATAAAATTTTCCATTCATCATTCCATTTATGATTTAATTAATAATTGATGTTCTAAAATTAAAATTTTTATTTTCACTTCTTAATATAATTATATTTGTCATACACAGTTAGGTAATCTTTTACATATTTTGAATATTATTACTTTCTCAATTTTACATTTTTGGAGAATAAAAACAAGTTGTGAAGAATTCAACTATATAATTTATATAACAATATTATTCTATATATAATGTACAACAAAAATAATGTGTTACATTTCACACTCTTAAATGCTTTATGGTAAATCTCTTTTGTATAAGGGTTAAATTTAACCTTTTAAGAGTAATGTGGTCCTTTCCTACACTAAAATAACTCACCAAGTTCTTATAAAATAATGAGAGAGAGGCAAGTAGAATTATGATTACATTTAATATCAATGTCTTAGAGTTTTATCAAGAATGAAATGGGATTATAAAGATAAGCCTAGTGTTAGTGGTGTACCCTCTATCACGTGAAATCCAAATAATCTTCTCTTTAACAAAAGCTTGTTGCAAATGGATTTTGTCATGGAAAACTTCTTCATTCAACCACAAACTAATGAAATTTTCCCCTTCGTAACCTCATAAAGCAACTTGTCTATAATAATTTTGAGCATTTTCATCCATCTGCTCTAGAATTTGCTTTCTATGTCCAATGTATTTTTAGAAAAAGTGTGCACACTCCTTCCCCCTTTGAGTAATGCTTTCATTTTTATTCTCCTTACATTGAAACTTTTATTACCATTGATTTTCTTGAAATTTGATGTGATATTGCAAGAATTTATCACAAACGCGAAACAAGACTAAAACTAACTATGATATCAATTTATTGTATTTATAATGCTTAATCGAATTCAAAAGACAATGAAAGAAACTCTGTAATAATGATCATTAGTTACACCAAGAAATACATATCAAATGACACAAAGAAAAATAAAAATAGATAATCGTCTTATTTATTAAGCAAATAAATGTTACAATTCAATTCAATTTCTCAATTCATATACAAGTACAAACTATCCTTATATAACACTACAAAATAGTTACATGTTAATTTAAAATAAAAATAACAACTAACCACAACATAATGTACACCAATATACTACCAATCACTAGACAATATAACATAGCACTCAGTCATCACAAAATCCTACCATTACGTAATGTATATTAGTACCAAATGACATCTTTAATTGTTCCACAAGCCTATTAACAAACATCTTCTATAACCATCAAACATTACATTCTAAAAATAACTCAATACACCAACATCTGCATTTATTCCTCTAATAAGCTTTTACTACATGGCAATTCATTTATTAGACTAACTTTTCCAAATAAATCAAGAACAATTTATACAAATGCTATAACTCGGTTTCGTAACTCCAAATAAGTTTTTTCATGCACGTTCCTTCATGATGGTAGCCTTTTAAGTTTTCTTCATTATATAGTACCTTTTGTCGTAGGCATGACCGAAGGTTAGAGAGAGAGGGGTTGTCTTTTAGGGCACATTGTGGTCACAGGTCAGAGGCATGTCTACTTTGGTCCCAATCCTGACTTTTTATTTTTTCTTTGTTTCTGTAATATTCCCTCCATAGATCCTCCATAGGTGTGTATTTTCTTTTTGTTTCATCTTTATATGTGTTTAGAATTTAGTTTTTAAAGAACCTTATTCAAACATTTGATGATAGCTGCACCACCACTATGAATACCTTAACCCACGAGAAGAGACCCTTTTGGTGGTGTTCATCATTACATCAATCCCACCTTATCATGACGTGTGCCCTCTTCAATTTTAGTGCCTATGTGCAACTATTTTCCACCAACTTAGGGAAAATCTTGGCTTTTCCTTAACGAATTCTTTTCGATTTCATTCTCCCTTTTCTTTTGGTGTATACTTCATTCTCCCTTTGCTTTCTACATAAGTTTCCTGACTCGTAAAAAATCGTGTATTTTCGTTTTTGTCTCTAAACAATTCCGAGGAAAAATCATAACAACATGAAATACGAAATTTATTAACTTTACATATACTCCTTTTTTTAAAACGAGTAATTATTCAATCGCAATAATTTGAATATATTTTAAGAAAAATTAAAATATATTCTAACGAGTTTGAAATAAGGTAAAAATCTTGGTATGTTATTTTTAATTATACCTGCTTTTTTTAAAAGAAAAAATAATAAGTTAATAAGTTATATTTTAAATGAATGTTAAAAATTTAAAGTTATAACTAACTCCTAAATCCAAAAAAAAATGTAAATTAGAAAATTTTATTATATATATATATATATGGAAAAATAGTAAAATAATTGTAAAAGTGTTAGAAAATTTCCTCTCTTTTTCTATATATTATTAAGAATGTTATTTAAACATATTACAAAACGGTAAAAATTCTAAGTAACCAATAAATCTATCTAAAAAAAAATTAAAAGATAAAAACATAGGCAACACAATGTACGCATTGTAGTGTACTATAATAACCTAGTGATTAGACTACTAGTAATTGACTTCATTTGTTAAATTCAACGGATTATTCTTTTAACAATTCCTCCCTTAAATGGATATATATTTATACCAATTTAAAATATTGATACCGAACAATTATTCTTCCAAAATAAATTATGTTTTCAAATTTAAAAATGCTTTGTATTTTCTTAAGCAAGCTCCAAAAATTTGATACAAGACAAACTAAACAAATTCTTTTTAGATAATAGTTTTGTTAGAGGAAATGTTAGTACGAATTTATTCCACGAGAAATACAACAAGGATTTTATCATTTATTAAATTTATGATGATGATATTCTCTTTGGTGCTATTAATAAAATCCTATCTAAAGATTTTTATCAATTAATGCAAAGAAAGTTTTAGACGAGTATAATGGTGTTGGAAAATAATGAATGACTTGTCTAAACCAAGAGGTAAGTGAATTGGTTTTGATATAATATTGGATCGCAACACAATAAAAGAAGATAAGGAAAGAAAGATTTCACAAGAAATTTTATAGTATTCACATCAACAAGATCATACATCTAGTCCAATCTTAGAATAGTTGGTTCCACTATCTTTAAAGTGTTTGCAGAAAGCACTCATAATCAACTGATAACAAGCAAACAAACTAATCAACTCTTTAACACACTCAAGAAAATATAAACCTAATCAACTCCTGATAGTCAAGATTATATGCAACGAGACACATTAGCAAAAGACAAAGAAAGAATGTACCAAACTTGTCACAGCAAAAGCAATCAACAAGATTAATTCTCAGCACATCACAACCTTACCTTTCAAATCTTGTTAGCACAAATGAGAGTATGAAAGTTGTTTATAAAAGCTCAATTCAATTCACTTTTAATTGTGTCTGTAATTGTTAAAATCCCTGAGTCCAATGCTATGTTTATAGAGTTCATAAAATGTTGATTGAAAAATAATATTTTCGTATTTAATGAATTATTCAAGGTGTTAATTGATTATTCTTAGTTAAATTTTGAAAAATAGCTATAACTATTTCTGTTTTAATCAATCATGGCACATGTTAATGGATTTTTTTGCTTTGTAATAAATGGAGAAAACATATTTAATTGATCATGAAAGATGTTAATCAATTGTAATATTGAGATAATGGTTTCCAAACTCTTTTGTTTAATTAATTAAAAAGGAGATAATCAATTATTCTGTTTTAAACCTCATCAAGAACAGTTTAATCAATTTTTCAAAAATTATAATTGATTAACAAGGTCATAAAACCTTTTGAAAACAAATTTTCTCTTTCTAAAACTCATTTTCCTTTTGACGCATGTTAATATGGTTCTATGTTAATTATGACTTACCTTGTGTGAAGACCTCAACAACATACAATGAAAGCTAAAGTCATTAAAACATTTTCAACATGAGGTTTGAGAAACTCTTCAAGTCCAACAGTTGGGAGAACTCCAGTTCTTTCTTAGACTCTTGATCAAACAACGTGAGAAGGACATCATCGTTCATCAACAAAACTACATCAAGGAGATCTTGAAGAAGTTCAACCTAGCATATGCAAAGCTTATGAAAAGACTTCAATGCATACTTTTACACCTTTAGATAAGAATGAAGGTTGTAAGAAAGTAGATTAGATGATCTATAAATGCATGATTGGTTCCTTGCTTTATCTTATTATTAGTAGACGTGTAGCGTCTATCTGTGTGTAAGGTTTTAGTCATATCCAAAAGAGTTTCATTTGTATGTTGTTAAAATGATCTTTCAAAACCTTGAATGGTATACTAATATGTGTTTTTATTCTAAATGAGTTTCATATTAGAAGGATTTTGTGACATGGATTATGTTAGACACAATGGACTGAAAGAGCACAAGTGGAAGATGTCACTTCCTCGGACCTTGTTTAGTCTCTTGATCAAGCAAGAATTAGAACTCTATAGCTCTTTCTACCATGGAGGTGAAGTACAAGTTAGTTGCAAAATTCTACTCTTAGTTTCATACTTGAAACTAGGGAAATTTAATAATTTTCCAAGCCTTCCACTACCCATGAAGATGTTTCCATCATTATAAGTTTTTTGGTTTTACGTATTCACTCAACAACTTTCCTCCTTCTTCAAATTCTAATATAAAATAACATGCAAAGTAGAAACTTAGGGATAAAGAAATCTTACAGAATATTTTTATACTTATTCATCTGTCACAACATACTACATCTAGTTCTCAATGAATTGATTGAGTTTCACTAAGCAGACTAATGTTGCAAAGTACAATCAAGTGTTTTTGACACCAACCACTCCTGGCTCAATTAAGTATTCTTTGGGCTTGTAATCACTCATGGCTAATTCCTTGAGTATTATTGACACAAGCCCCTCTTGGCTTAAATGAGTATTCTTTGGGCTTGTGGTCACTTCTAGCTAATCCCATGAGTGTTATTGACATAAGCCATTCTTGGTTTAACTAAGTATTATTTGGGTTCCTAGCCACTGTTGGCTAACCCCTTGAGTATTCCTGACACAAGTCACTCATTTCCTTGACTCTTGCTTGTTTCTACAACTGACTCACCAAGGAGTCAAAGGGATCATCATTTCTTATGAAGAAGAATCTTCTCTTATGCATGCTTTGGTTGATAGAAATCTAAGATTTTCAATGTTATCATGTTGCATTTGATTAAGAGGTTTTTCTTGAAGTAGTTAAAATTTGGGTGATCCACGAGACTCTCTTCGTAAACTTTCCTTTTGTTGCACCCCTTAGTCTTAATGAGATCATAATGTTGAAATTATAAAAACATAATGACTTGGTTTTAAAAACTTTTTCAGAGAACTTTCACCTTCTTGGGATTCTGTTTCAAAACCTGAAAGAATGAAAAATAGAATGCACTTTCAAGCATAATCAAATTTGACAAAATAAATGAAGTGGGATAATATAAAGAATAAAAGAAGAAAGAAAGAAAGCACACAAGAATTTATATTAGTCCATATCATTTTGATCTTACTCCAGTCGCAACAAAATTGTTGATTCCACTAACTTTTTCAAAAATTATTACAACAATGAAATTTTAACTCCTTCAAGAAGAACACTTAAGAGAATATAAACAATATCAACTCTCACACCCTAAAAGGATTTCTGACTTTATCAACCCTTAATCATCAAAATTACAAACCTAAACAACCATAAAAATCACAATGAACTACAAAATAGAAAATGTTACAAGAAAATAGAAGCAATTCACGAAACCAACACTTGATCACAATCTTTTTGAAGTAATTGTAGTATACCAATGAGTATATAAAAATATTAAAAGCTTTTTGATGGCTAGTAAATTTTTTTCTCAAGATTTGTACTTCAAATATAGAGTTAAGTGCTCTATTTATAGATTTCAAAAATTATTGGTTAAAACAAATTTTAACGTATTTAATCAAGTATTGCTCATATTAATAGATTATTCTATATAAATAAGTTGAAATGAAATTATATTTTAATTAATTAATTCGTCATATAATTATTCATTTATTATTGGAGCGTGTTTAATTTATTATCTCAATACTGTAATAAAGATTATAACTCTTTTACTTTTTTAGGATTAATTTTGATAAATTATATAAAAAGGTAAATTTTTAAATTTATCAAACTTGGTAAAGTTAAATTTACACCTCATTTACAAACAAGTAGAAATAACACCTACAAACATATTACTTTAATTCCTTTTTTATTGAAAATAGAATCAGAATCTCTTACATAGATTTGTTCACAGCTAATTCATACCAAGTTTTCCTTGTATATACTTCCTCGAAAGATCCCAAGACAACCAAACTCAAATTAGAGTAAATTCAAGATGCACGTTGAAAAAGAAAAAACGTATCTACTTTGTGCGTTTGATTATAAAGATTAACAACGTCATGATAGAGTTTTCTCTAAGGATCTTCCAAAGCCGAGAGATTATAAGAAATCTAATAGGAAGTGGGTGTGTATTTTTTAGTCTTAAAAGAATGTCTGAAGCAGTGTCTATATTTATGTATTAAGGAATATATATTGATTGATATAAGAATACTGGAGAGGTGGTGTTAGGTAGAAAGAGTGCGTTTAGTTCTTGCGTAATTTGGTGGGAAAAAGGATGGCTGTGAAATCGCATGTTCTGTCTGGTTTGGTATTTTATGTTGTGCACACCGATGCGAATGAGAATCCAGGATAGATATGTAACCCTGTCGACTAATCTTTTTAGTTTTATTAAATTTGGCACTAACAAAACATCAAAGCAAAAGGGGACTCCATGCCACTAACAACACATTACTTGCCTAATGTGAATCAATAAGAAAAATATATGTTTGTGCAATAATAATAATAATAATAATGATTATAATAATAAATAATAATAATAATGATTACGATGTATAAAATGGATAAGAAAAAGAAAATTACGAATGAATTTGGATAAACGTAGAACCACTTTTAAAAAAATAATATAAGAACAATTAAATAAAGTTTATCTTAAAGTAAAATTAGATTACATATAACTGAAAAATAAGAATTTAGAAAACTATACAATGAATTTCTGCAAATTAATTTCTGTATCAATTATTATGACCCTTTTATTTTTCTAAGCTATATACATATTAATTTTTTCATGAACAAAATTAACTTATATATAATTCAAACTCATATAACCATCCGGTCCAAACAATCTACAGGTTTGGTTGGTTTTAAAATTGCTTCTAAAGTTACCTTTTTGATTTACGCTCATTCTTCTAAGTTTAAGTTTGAAGAGAAGTGTAAATTGATTTCTAATCAGATCTGATGGAATTGGAATACCAAAGTGATTCAAATCATTTAGATAATTATGTTCAAATTATTAGAAAATTTGAAAAACTAAGGAATGATGTTTCTAAGGCCTAAATAACCTCTCGGAGTGAGTAATACAAAAAAATAAATGATAGTAAGGTTTGTGTTTAGGGTTTCTTCACCTTTGATGGCACCATAGTTTTGGTTTTTTTAATTTTGTGGTTTTTGTCGTGATGGACTATGACAGGATGATAAAAAAATTAAATTTAAAAAAATATTTAGATTGAGATTGGAGTTGTGATCATAGTTTATTATAGAAAACTATTAAAAAAAACTAAAATAAAACGTCTGTTAACCAAATTCAAAATTCGGAAGTCGGTTACATGTGAGTAAAAAGTTAAGAACAAAAGATGATACCTTAACCAAGTGAAATCCTATCACAATCCTTCACACTATTGGATGAATTTGTTTGTGTTTATATATATATATATATAATATTTCTATTTATAGAAAGTTTCATTTTGAATGTAAAATGATAGATTTTGAATTTAAATTAGAAATTGCAATAATTTGATATTAACTTCATTGCATTCTAAATGTGTTTCTCCTTATTAAAGTACGTAATATAAATATGTGTGTAATTCAAAGTAACACTTAAATCAGCCAATAGTAGTTATAAAATAATTTTTTCAACTTAATTTATATCCAAAATTCTTTGTATTATATTTTCTTTATACAATTGAATTGAGAATTACTATAATAAAAGAAGAACTTAAATAAATGAGTCTTTGTGTCATGAGAAAAATAATTAGTTTTGGAAAGTAGAAATTCATATTGAGAATATTTAGTATGTTATTTCTGTATGATGGATCGTCAACTGATATTTATTGTATTTGATGGTTTATATCTATCATACATCAACGTGTTAAGGACAAACAAGTTTAATAATGATGAGATGCATGTTTTAATCTTATTATTCAAGTAAATGACACTTATGCTTTTGAAAAAAATAAGTAAGATAATTTTGATTTGTTTATAAGTTCTCTAGTTTGAAATAGGTATGAACCAAAGTTGAAGATGATAAAAAATGTTTCCTATAAAAAAAATAATCACTAGACACATGACTACAAAAAAAAATTATTACATCTTATAAATTAGATAAGCATAGACTCACTACTATGAAAATAGCACACATTACAAGAAAAATGTTGTTTAGAGACCAATTTTTAGCTACCAAATGAAATGGTTACTAATTGTGACCAAAATAGACACCAAATTAGATTTTGATTGCTAAATAACTACAAAATAGAAGTAATGATTGAATTTAGTGACCAATTAAGTCAAATAATTGGTATCTAATATTAGTTACTAAGGTTTTAGTGATCTATACCATTAGATTCTAAATTAGTCTCTAACTTAATTGGATACCAATTTAGAATCTAATGGCATAGGTCACTAAAACTTTGGTATCTAATGTTAGATACCAATTATTTAACTTAATTGGTCACTAAATTTAATCATTACTTCTATTTTGTAGTTGTTTAGCAACCAAAATTTAATTTGGTGACTATTTTGGTCACAATTAGCAACCATTTCATTTGGTAACTAAATATTGGTCTCTAAATAACTTTTTTCTCATAGTGACATATCACCAAATGTATCTTTGAAGTTAGTTGAAGACCATACTCAACTAGAAAAATCACATGGAATAGGATCACAAGATGAAAATGATTATCAAGATCACACTAATCTTTGTAACACAATATGCAAAAATATAAGCTTTCTCAAATGATATGCTACATGACCAAGAAGTATTACAAGAACTAGAAAATGTACATGCACTAGGCAATGTACATATGATAGACAAAGTACATGAAAAAAAAAGACAAACGCAGTCAATAAATATCTAGTTCTAAATATAGATGAAGCTTTAGATCCAAGTCACATAGAATATTCATAACTTTCAAGTGTTTGGCATAAGACATAATTATAAGATGTATGATGAAGTCGTATTTGGTTTTCAAAATAAAATTAAGTTCTCTCTATTATAGTATAGGGTCAACCTAGGTCGAATCCAAGAAAAATAAGTGCATATCGAGTTCATTAAAGAATTTATTTGTTTGAAAAAATAGAAATGAGAGTTTAATTTGCATAAGTACAATGGAAATAGTTATTGTACAAAAAAGTTGAAAATGAAACTAGGAAACATTGAATTAAAAATATAACTAGTATAAAAAGAAAGTTGAATTGTAAAACTAAAATTGGATAGTAAGAATATAAATAAAAAAATAAAAAATGGTAGAGAGGTGAAAACAAAATTAAAAATAGTGATGAAAAATAAGAATTATAGGTTGAAATTGAAACAATAAACTAAAATAGTGATATGATACAAAAGACATAAATTGAAACTAAAACAGAACAATAAATGTTCGAGTGGATACCATTTGTTCCTTCAGAAAATATACTCAAAATCAAATTTGGTATTAAATGTTCTTATAAAGACTAAGATGACCTCCACAAGACGGTGATATACTTTTTTTTTCTATAGCTGAGGTGTTGTCTTCTTCTTCTTTTTCGATGGTCAAGATGTGTTCTCCTTCTGGTTGCTCGAATATGCAAAGTGGTATGGAAGGCAAAGACAAATTGAGGCTCAAGTTAGCTAGGGAATATGTGAGATAATAAATGCATCATAAATAAGTTGTGTATATCTTGAGATTGTCACATATTTATAATATTTTTAGAAAATATTTACCTATTTGAGCCTTGATAATGAACTCATATGACTTTAACCTTTGATTAGTTGTGTAATAGTTTGATTAACAATCTAAGTGTTTATAAAAATGTAACCAATATGTGTTAAAGTTTTCTAGGTTTTATTATCATTGTGTCTTCAATAATTTGAAGTGTTCAAGTAAGTTAATAAAACAAAAACTTGTTTGTGAAAGAGTACTTTTTGTTGAAAAAATAAATAACAAAAAGAAAAAATTTGCGAAATTTGAATTATGTTGAGAGTAGTGTACATAAGAAAATGTTTTACACTTGATTTGATTAGCAATGTTATCAAACTTAAACTTTATGTGATAAATCTTTCTTTACAACAATATGTAGAGATGTCAAAATAGATTCCACTTGCATGACCTGAGTTAAGTTAGGCCACACTTCATAAATAGTGTCTTAAATGAAAATATTATTTTTAACTTGGTCTATTTGGCTTGATACCAATATGGGACAAGGTAGGGTTGGCTCACATGCTAATGATCTAACCATTCATTTTAAGATATACGGAAATGAACTTGCTAAATGTATTATTATACATGAACTTTCATTTAACTATGTTGAGAACGAGAGGGTATAAGGGGTTTGGTAGGAAAATAAAGTGTTTGAATCCTGATTTTAAACTAATTTGTAGAAACACTTCAACCGATTATGCTATAATGTGTGCATATTATAATATTTAAATTGAAACTATTAATTCCATAGTGATATAATCTGATGTTAAGACAACGCAGGTGGTATAAGTAAGTAAGTCAGTGATATTTTTGTTTGAGTTTTACAAAAATAGAGGTTGAGTGTTTTCAAAAATCAGGTTTCGAAAATATATTATGAAATACTGATTCCGTAATAAGAAATGAGAGGTGTGAAATGAATTACAGAAAAAAAAAGTTTGTGATACAAAGTTTATATTCTGAAATAGTCTTTTCGTAATATAAAGTTTGTACCGGAAAAGACATTTTGTAATACAAACATTTTCAAATATAGTTTTTTCTATTACAAACTGTGAAGTTCGGATACGACCATCAACAGCAGTTTTTCTGCGTCCGATGTGTCGCCAACACTGACACGCAACCGAAGCATGTACAACACCGTGTCGGACACAGCTTTTTGGGCCGGACGCGACCCTCACTGTCGAACACGCTGAGAGAACACTATTGTGGACGGAAGAGACCCAAAACCAAAACCAACACATTAAACGAAGAAGGAAGAAGGAGAGAGTGTGGAGGGTAGCGTATATGAAAAAGAAAAAGAGACACAAAAGAAAGAAGAAAACAATGTAGAATGGAGTGTATATTGACAAAGAAGAAAGCACTCTGGTGTGGAGCGTGGAGGAAGAAGAAATAGAGTGTATACTGACAAAGAAGGAAGTAATGTGATGTGGAGCATGGAAGAAGAAGAAACAGAGGAAGAAGCATCTAGAAACAAATTTTGTTATATAATTAATAATATTGTATTATAATATTAAAATAATATAATATACGTTTTAAATTAAAATAATATAATATACCTCTTAAAAAGGAGAAAAGTTAAAATATTTTAACTTTTAATTATTTATTTATAATTAAATAATATTATATTATATTAAAATTATATTATAATATAATATACCTGTTAATTTTTTTTATAATCATTCTTAATAAAATAATTTATATTAAATTATATTAATAATTATATTAAAAAATATATTACTAATTATATTAGAAATATTTTAAATTATATTAATAATTATATTTTTATAATTTTATCACATACTATTTAAAATTATTATTATTTATTTAAATTTAAAATTTGGATAACATTTTTTTAAATTTACATTTTTCAACTTAATATTTAAATATAACTTTTTATATAATAAGATACAATCCATATTATCTGCATAACCTAAATACAAATCTTAACATCCAATCAGAAATCTTAACCAATAAATAAATCTTAACATCTAATAAAGTTATTTATCAAATCAGTTAAATAATCTCTTAAAAATATTATAAATAATAGAATATGTAAGATACAAATCAATCATTCAGTGAAAGAACGTTATCTCATTTTAGCATTTTAAAAAAGAAGAAGAAAGTATACGTCTTGGAAGAGTGAAAAAGAACACTCCTTCGGAAAAGCGAAGAAGAACAATAACTTGAAGGAGCAAAGAAGAAGGCTGTGTTGGCATTGACAGAGAAAAAGAAAGATTGTTTGTTGAAAGAAACGAACGAGGAGCTTAAGTGAAGAAAAGAACTTGCGTGAAAAAAAAACACTTTGGATATTTCTAGAAAGATAAAAAAGTAAGTCTTTTGATTTTAAAATAATTTCATTTTTATTATTTTATTATAATAAGTTGATTTTTTTATTATATCAAACTACAAAATATATATACTTATTATAATAAATCTATTATTTATTTTAATTTTAATAATTAAAGTTTTTAATATTTTGGTAATGCCTACGGTATACAAAAATAATATACGTTTTCAAAAACTTTTTTGTTTTATATATTCTATTATTTTAGTTGTAATACTATTTGTAGTTATTATTTTATTTATATACGTTAGTAAATAATATACGTTTTTAAAAACTTTTCTGTTTTATATATTTTATTATTTTATTTATAATACTATTTGTAGTTATTATTTTATTTATATGCGTTAGTAAATAATATATGTTTTCAAAAACTTTTTTGTTTTATATATTCTATTATTTTATTTATAATACTATTTGTAGTTATTATTTTATTTATATACATTAATAAATTTATTGTTGATAATAATTTATATTAATGATTATATTTTTAAAATTTTACTATATAATACTTTTTTAATTATT
>Ga0099824_1004218_pt1 | contig 20761 bp, 7 predicted proteins | sample SiratrowhiteBW_FD_76837 | JGI IMG/M metagenome (GOLD analysis project Ga0099824, IMG submission 76837) | Root nodule microbial communities of legume samples collected from California, USA - Siratro white BW | ecosystem: Host-associated > Plants > Roots > Nodule | place: USA: California... | reverse complement strand
GATGGAAGATGAGCCAGAAAAATATCAGACACACTTTAGTGATTATATCAAACGTGGAATAGAGGCTGATGGTCTGGAGGAGCTCTACAAGAAGGTTCATGCTGCCATCCGAGCAGATCCTACATTCAAGAAATCTGGGAAACAGCCACCAAAGGAGCACAAGAGGTAACTCACTGTTGATGAAATATGCACTTACGTATACATATATCTATGTAATACGTATATCTATTATTTTTGACATTTGAATTCAGGCAAGTGGTTTTGGTCCAGTTTCAGGATGTTTGGACTTTTTGTAATTTATGCTTACTATTTGATGATTCTAGAATGTTTCTCAGAGTATTTCCATTGTTTCTTAGGTACAACCTGAAGAAGCTTACTTATGAAGAGAGGAAGGCCAAGTTGGTTGCTCGCTTGCAGGCTCTGAACTCCGCTGCTGGTGACGACGATGAAGATGATGATGAGTGAAAGTTTTCATTATTGATACACTCTAGTGCTGCACCTACTATAGGAGCTGTCTTAAGTTGCATTTAGAGAATACTTATAAACGTTGATTTATTTACTTGTAGTGTTTAAATTTTGGTTCGATACTTTTTGAAGTGGAGTTGTCCTTATTTTGTTATATTTCGATTTCAACCTGGATTTATTTTCATGGTTAATTCCAATATAAAGAGTGTTCACATCTAAACTGTGATGTAGAAAATAAGACATCACCAATGCTTTCGATCTTTTTTATATACATTAATTTCAATGTTATATGTTAACACACAACGGTCTTCATTTAAAAATCTGAAATTAGAAGTCGTCAAAGTTTTGCCGCGTGTTGTGAATATGGACTTTGTAAGAGGAATAATAGGTGAAGATAATTTTAGGAGAGGTGCTTTAAGGTCTGGTTAGCTGGATGCTGATTATGTTCATATAAAGATGTTACGTAATAATACCTTTGTGACCGTAACAGATTCTAAAGGAAATGTAAAACTCAGTGTCTCTGCTGGTTCATTGAAAGACCTGGAATCAGGGCAAAATCTGTGGACCGGAGGTCTAGTGGTTTGGGATTGAAATCTGTGGTCATGAAAGTGAATGGATACTCATTTTAGGAGAGAAAGGCAAGCGATACTGAACTGGAAGGGGGGCTTTACTGTTGATTCTCGAGGGGATTGAAATCAAATTGTATTCATTGAAGATACCACTAGAAAACCCCATAATGGATGCAGACTGCCAAAGAAACGACGTATTTAGGTGTTATTGAGGTGGTTGGAGAAAGCATTACTTTACTTGGATGAAGACAAACTTTAATTGTTGTTTTAATTCTTTTCTTTAGTACATTTCTTGTAAATTTGCTTCCACTTGTTTACAGCTTGTACAATTTTGAAGATTCTGAATAACCAGAACTTTCTGTAATGGTATTTACTGAATGAGGCTCGGACTTGTTGATCTCGTGTCACTGTTGACTACCCCTTTAAATAATAATTACTATTCATATTTGTGTGAGAGCTTATTTGAAGTTATAGAAAATTTGTTTTTTTGAAAAGGAAATGAGTAGAGGATGGAAAAGTATTTTGAAATTTGAATAGAAGATCCCTGAGAAAAAGTAAACAATATTTCTCACATTATTTAAAATGTACAGGAATGTTTAACATTTGAAAAATCATAACATACATTCGAAAATTAGCAAATTTTCTATTTTGTACAAGCAAAAAAGAGCAAATAATGTTTGCAATAATTTTGACATCATTCAAACATGTTTGAGCTTGAAGGGTTTGGTTAAAATTAGTTGTTAGTATAGAAAATTATTCATATAAATACTTAAAGAAAGCCTAATCAAAGCATACGTTTAATGGCAGCTAGTAGTGACTCATACCCAAATTAAAGATGAATAGGAAAAAAATGTATTCATAAAATACACATGCAAGCTATTCAAAACGGCTCATGTAAACTTAAACATTAAAGTCAGTGAACAGTTGCAATAAGTTGAACTAAACTCGTTCACATATTAAGGCTTATTTTTGCAATGGTGTCAAAAATTTAAAAGGTTCATTCATTTCAATTAGATTCTATAATAATGACCAATGCTCAAACAGATATTTGTAGATGGTTCATGTCACACTGTTGACCAGATAGTGGCTTAATCATAATCACTTCAGAAAGTTATGCAGTCAAGATGAATGATCAGGAGCTTTGTAAGTTTCATGAACTGCTGAAAAATCAAGGTCTCCCAATCCCAAGCTTCTGGCCTTCTTGAAAGCCTACAAAAAACAGGGTTTTTTAGTACCTTATGAAACTTCCATGATAGTCATTAAACATCAAACCATAATATAGAAAATAAAAGGGTTCCATCATTTTTCTATAAAGAAACAAATGAAGTCAATTCAGTACTTTGAGCACCACTTGTGATATTCACTGGACTTGCAGTAATGTGAACTAAAGAAGTAGCTACAGATCCTTTCATTTTTGCCACAAAAAGAAAATATTTGAAAAATAGTTTTACCTCGTTTGCTGCAGCTGCTATTGGCATTGATACAGCATTTTCATCTCCAAGAGCAAGAGCTAACCTCATGTCCTTCTGCTGGTGTTTCAGCGGAAAAGCTGGGGAGTAACTATTTTGGAGCATTGTAGGTCCTTTCAATTTAAACATGCCGTTACTTATGGCACCAAGATCCTGCACACAAAAAAATTCCCCAATTATTGTTTAAAATGGCACTAAAAAAGGTGGGAACAAGAATCTGAGTGGTTGAAATGAATTACCAGCACATCAAGAAGAGTTGCAGGGTTCAAACCACTTCTTTCAGCCAGTGTGATTCCCTCAGAAAAAGCATTCATCATACTGTAACGGAGTATAACTAATTTACAGAACAAGACAAAAAATGTGGACATGCAATGCATTTGGCTTGCAGCCAAAGAAAGAATACTAATAGTACAATCTGGATGATTATTTCTTTCTAGCTGATTCATAAAATACAGCAATCACCCTACTCACTGCCATATTAAAAATAATAGAGCCAGGAAAAGGGGGAAGAAAATATTACCTGCCCATTATCATGTTAACAACAAGTTTCATTTTTGCACCATTTCCAACCTCACCCAAAAAGAAGGATTTCTTCCCCATTATGTCAAATGCTGGAAGTGCTTCATCATACAATGCCTGCATGTCAAAAGAATCAACAACTTTAACGTACAGAAAAATGTGCAATGCATATTTATGCTCCTGTATTTTCCTCAATATGGACAGTTCATAACAAGGAATCTGAATGAGACCACTTGCACACATACTCGAATATGAGGAAATGTGAATGTTGTTTTCAGATAATTCAGAGTATAACAAGTAACATTGTTTATACAGCTTTGAACAATGCTAGTAGTAGGACATCACCGCAAATACAAAAAGCTTGACCAATCAACCCTAAACAAAGAATAAATCTAATTTATTTATCAACAAAGCCTAACGTCAAAACTACACACCCAACAAGTAATGCTTTTTCTCTTTCTCTTTTAGTTTTTGCCTTGGCTCAATGGGAAGTCTGATTTCTAGATGATTCACATGTTCTGCGAAGAGCTCATACGATGAAGAAGGTATGAAACATTTAATTTACAAAATTCTTTCAGAACATTCCCAGCTAGCAAATACATGGTCTAACCGTCATAATAAATTTAAAAAAGGTGAAGTATGATGGTTGCTCCTTCACTGAACTTGAATCAATACTATAGAACATACTCATTTCTACCAATAAATAACTATTTCCAATGGCCACCAGAACACTTAAAATACCAGTAGGAGAGAGAAAATAGCCAAAAGATAAAAAGAGTACCAATTCCTACTAACATCAAATGGTGAGACAACTTGTTTTATTTTTTACTCTCCATCTAAATTGCCGCAATAATTGCAATATTCTTATTTTAATTGTACATGTTACATTCTTATTTTAATTGTATATGTTACATAAGATGAGGAACATAAGGACTACGTAGTCTGGATAACAATAACCAATGGATGTTTCCATAATTTGTAGATATTACCTTCACATTTTTGCAATCTGATTGCATTTTACAACACTAAAAACTGCTTAAATAGCTCAAACATACATCAATTTATTTTGTTTTGGGAACTCAACAGGAGACCACTGATCATTAAAGTACATTAAGTAAAAGGTTTTGAGGGCATTAGCGGTTGCTGATATATCTTATACATGCTATACTCTGAAAACTTCCAGCCATGCAACCATGTCATATGATGGAGAGAAGAGATATCTGAATATTTCAACTCCCTCGCATAATTAAAGGCACATGAATAATTTGTTGAATAACATTTAGAAATACCTTGTCCCCGGCAGCAAGTATAACTAGTTGGCCATCTTCTGCAGGCTTCTTGCTACCCGAAACAGGAGCTTCAAGGAAGTAACCACCTTTAGCTTTGATTGCCTGTGGAAATCAGGTCTGTAAATGGCAACTTGCCTATGGATTTCTTTCCATTGGAAAGGTTGATTAGGTAAAATGTGAAGTAGTATGAACTAGCAGAGATAGTAAACTACAGTAACCTATAAGCCATGCATATAGCACAAAGTCACAAGTTTCCCTTTGGCAACAAGAGTCTACAGCAAAATTTTGGAAAAGTAGACGGACTACATTTTACACAAATCACAATCAAAATATATCTCAAACAGAGAAAAGAAAACGTGATGAATTTCAAATGAAGGGAAAATAAATCTTAACATCAGCTAGGTATACCAACCTCAGATATCTTGGAAGATGTATCAGCATCAACTGTTGACATGTCAATGTACCCTTTTCCATTAATATGATCAAGAACACCATCTTTATCAAACACAACCTACAAAGTCACCACAAACACAATTCAAATAAGAGCTAAAACAGAAGTTACTAGTCAAAATAACATTCACAACAACTGACCGATAAAGCAGCCGAAGGATCAGATAACATTGCAATTGTATACTTGCATTTCTTGACAACAGTTGCTGGCGTTTCTCCAACTGAAGCACCATATTGCACAAGTTCTTCACACTACAATCAGAAGTTGCAGCAAACATGAATTAGAATAACTATCCGAGTTAAGGGCACTAGGCTAGGGGCAGAGTGTTCAAATCAAGATTTTCTCATAAAGTCTTGAACAGAATACACAATTTTCTCAAGTCACTTATCTGACATCATGTATAAAAAAACAAATAAATTTGCTAAGTTGTATTCCAAAATGCCATGAGCAACCTCAGCACACAACTTTCTGTGTAACTTGAAGTATGGTAATGACACATGAGAAGAAACTATGCTACAGAACCCTAAATGAAAATTACAAAAAAAAAAAAATGCACAGAATTATACTGACCATAATAATCAACCAGTATTATGGAAATAAATCATCATAAGGACACACACACAAACATAATAAAAAAAAATAAAACAAAAAATTGAAACTTCAAAAGTAGTAGAATGTGTATGAAAAGACCTTGGAGAGGGTTCTGTTCCAAACAGTGACTTTGAAGCCATGGCGTAACAGGTTGGTTGCCATAGCCTTGCCCATTATCCCCAAACCTAAGAATCCAACCTCCATCTCTCTTCTCTGATTTCTCACACTTACCACTCTCTTCAGTCTCCCAATTTCTCAGGAAAGGCGCAACCTTTAGCAGAGCAATTATCTGTATCATTTATAGAGAACACGTTTTTTGTAGTGACCATTGGTTCTTTGGTAAGAAAATGCTATTACTATTTGTTTGTAAATATTTAAAATCTTTTAATTTATAAATGCTGGAAATTTTGAGAATGAAGAATCAGTATAAATTTTTTTATATCATTAACAAGTTTAAAAATGTTTTTTTTAAGCAATGATTATACAATTAATCTCTTTTGTCAAAAAACTTGATAATTTATAGTTAAATAATAATGTAAAATATGATAATAGTGTATTTTAATTAAATTTAATAAGTTAATTCGTGCGAATAATAACATTCTTAAAAATAAAAAAATTAGGAAATTTGTACTGAAGAATTCAACTAAGGGACTAAAATTCTAAGTTAATATTTGTTTGATTATGGGTCGTGTTATTTTTTATTTATTTATTATTTATTTTTTTATTTGGTTAGGGTTTGTGTTTGAGCCAAATCCCACAACAGGTGACTTGTGATTGGTGGGAATGAAAAGTATCAAAGGAAGGGTGCCACGTCACTTCCTCCAAATTGGGGAAACTTGTCTATCACTAAATAATAATATTTAATATTCACCCAAAATGGTAAGTGATTGCTTTTAGAAAAAGAAAAATAGTTGGGTCATTTTGGATAGTTTTTTCAACCACACTACACTAAAAAATTAGATACATTTTTAACAAGTTTATGTATGGTTTATACGTGATCAAATTGCGGCTTAGTATTTTATTTTTCAAAATTCCTGAGATAAATTCTATTTATATTTATTAATTATCTTAATTAATTTATTAGTTTTAATTGTTTTAAAATATGTTAATTTATAAATACTAAAAAATTTGAGAACAAGTAAATAATGTATTCATACACTGTATTACTTAATGAATGTGAACACTCATTTATACGAATTTTGTAAATCCCAACACTCATTCATACACGTAGGCAATCAAATTAAAAGGAAAATCAACTTAGTGTTACAACGTGGGAAGCCATAAGGAACTTAAGAAATGTGAATTTGAATTTATGCTTATTCTTTATTTTGGAAGATATATAAATGAAAGTTAAAGTAAACTAGAGGTGGAGAAAGGCACGTGAGAGATTTGATTAAACTAATTTTTGCATGGAGAAATATAAATGATTCGATGGATTTAATTTTATGTTATTATGTAACAAATTAAAATATATATTAATCAGGTCAATGAAGTTTATATTTCAATTGGATAAAATTACTATTTATTAAGAGCTAGATATTTAAAATAATGATGTAAATAAAATTGGAAATGCATGTCTCCATGCGCGTTTGGTGACTAGATTATTTTGTTTTTAAGAAAAAGAAAAAAAATATATATATAAAGAGGAAAAACTATTTTTATACTACTGTTTATCATAAAAAAATAATATCTTTTTCATTTGTCAAAGGGACGAAGAATATTGTCATCAACCCTCATAAAAGTGATGATGGACATTGGTGGGAAATTTCACGTCACTTTTACATATCCTTGACCAGGGTCTTAACCAGGGTGGTAACCAAGGTGGTAACCAAGGTGGTAACCAGGGTCATGCTAGCTAATAAATAGAAGCTATTAACGGTGGAGATGCATGCAAGTCCTCTCTGTGGCACACATGGCAGGTGGTGATAATGGACCAAAGCATTTTTGCGGCGATGAGAAGAAGAATAATGAGGTAACTTCTAACGTTTAATTTATTGAGTTGATATATAAGTGATGAAGTTGATCTTGCTATGTAGATAGCAAAAAGTGGAAGGTGGAGGAAGAAGAAATGGGTGGTGAAGAAGATACTTACGATCACTTTGAAGAAGATGAAGATAAAGATATTTGCTGCTTCTGCTACTAAGTAACTCAACATTCAAGATCACGTGTGATCAAATGCTAGATTCATATATAAGTGTTTAATTTGTTTTACTTTTATTTTGGATGTCAATATCACATGGAATCAAATGCTAGATTCATATAATAAGTGTTTAATCTGTTTTTACTTTGAATTTGGATGTCAAAATCACATGGAATCAAATGCTAGATTCATATAATAAGTGTTTGATCTGGTTTTTACTTTGAATTTGGATGTTATGGTTAACGTAGTGTGTATTTGTTCTAAATTTGAATCTTTATTAAGGTTAATTATGATATCTCACAACATCTTGAAGTTAAGTGAAGAAAGTCTATTTAAATGGATCTATTTTTAGATGATGTAAGATTATTAGATGTAAAGTTAATATTTATTTCTAAAAAATATTTCTCAAGTAAAATGTAACATATATATATATAATATTATTGATGTTAGGGAATAATTTTGATTTTGAATTTGGATTGTGAAAATTATCAAAATAAAATTTATAATAATTATTTGTGTTTTTTTTTTAAACCTTAAACAAATTGGTTGAGTCGAGGAAATTGCCTTTGTAGTGTGAAAATCTTAAATGCTTCAAGGAAGTCAACTTTATAGCAAGCGTGGGTCCTTTTAATGCAATTTTTTTATTTAGATAAAAGTTATTATTTAAGTCCATGTAAAACTTTTAAAATATTAAATATGTATTTATTTTCAATTTTTTTATTTCTTAAAATTTATATATATCTTTGATTTTTTCTTAACCATGACTGTAAGCAAAAAGTTTGCTTAACGAAATCAAAATCACTTTTAGTAACAAAAACAATGTGTTGAGATTGTTATTCTTTCTCACTTATTATTATGTTCAAAAGAATGTTTATATAAAAATTAAAAAATTTATTCATGTGAAAATCTAGAGATTTATTTACAAAATCTTTGCTAAGAAAAACTTTAGAACAAATGGTAATTAAACTTCCTTATCTTATGTTAATAATGATATTTTACACTAGGAGGAGAAATAAATATATCATAATAATATATGAATCTTACATTAATTTCAATTATATATATTAACTAAAAAGGTCTTAATTTTAAAATCTGAAATTAAGAAAACATCATAGTTTAAGCACGTTGTATCATTAACCCAAAAGCTTGTGATCACGCTAATCTAAACCAATACCCTAACGCCAACATTGGTTTATGCGCATACTTCCAAGCTGAAACATGATTTACCAAAATATCCTTTGTTATAAATTAAGAAAATTTAAATTAAATTTAGAAAATGATTTGTTAAGAAATAATTATTTTATAAAATTGAAATATTTAATTTTATTATTAATAATTTTTTATAAAATTACATTAATTTAAAAAGAAAAAATAACTTTTAATAGAATTTTATACTTATATAAAATTTTAATTTATTTTCCTAATATTTATTTTACAATAAAACAAAATTAAAATCATTAATGTCAAATTAATATCTAAATAATTTTAATTTCTTTTCAATTCAAATAAAAAAAATCAAAGTAGTTACAAATGTTAAGATCAATTTAAATAAACAGTAAATAAAAATATTACTTATTTTGATATATATATATATATATATATATATATTACAATTTTTTCACTGAAATATTTGTGTGTATCACAATTTTTATTATATTTAATTTCTATATTAATTTTATGATGATTGTTTTGTTAAATGTAAAGTAATATAAATTAATTTAAAAAAACTTGTTAAATCAATTAAAAAAATTGTTAAAAAAATTAACTACAAATAATATATAAAATTATTTATTAAACAGAATTTTTAAAATTTTAATTTCATTTATTTTACATGAAACATGTTAGAAGGTTTTACCTTTTAAATAATTATTACTATTCATATTTTTATATGTGTGTATAAAATTTTATTGTTTTTAAATAAAAAAGTAAAGTAGAGGGTAGAAAAATATATTGAAATTTGGATAGAAGATATTGAGAAAAAAAAAGTAAAAAAAAAAAAACATTTCTCACATTATTTAAGAATATAGGTGGGGAAGACCATAATCCATTATAGCTAAAAACAATATTAAAAACTGAAAAGTACTGACAGCATGGTATGTTGTGTACTGTGTGTTGTGTTGATATTTATTATTTAATATTTTAATTATATTTATTGTTATATTATTAAAATAGGTTATAAAGTAATTATTTTATTTTGATTAAAAAATGTTATTTTTAAGTACCTTAGTAACGTTCTTAAGAGTCAATTTATTTATAATGTATGGTAATATATATATATATATATATATATATATATATATATTTTTTTTTTTTCCTGGAATATCTAAGATAAATGCATACCAATTTATGATGTTCAAAATTTGACAAATTAAAGAGGGTGTCCCCACCGTTAAGCAAGATTTTTCAATAATAATAAAACACAATCATTTTTACATTTAAATGATAACAGATAAAATTCAATTTCAATGGTCTTTTTAAGTTGTATGATTTCAAAAATCCATCAAATTTTTTTAAATGTATTAATTTTATATCGATATAAATTATTCGGTATATCATTATTATTTAATCGGCAAAAAAAATTTAACATTCAAATAATAAAATCCATAAAATTGAAAGTTTAATATTAACATTCACACAATTAAGATTTTAGTGGCAAATTTTTTTAGAATAAAAAATTTAGTGAAAATGTAATTTAAACTATATTATATTTTTTACACTTTCACAGTAGAAAATATATGTAATTAAGCCTAAAAGATAGAAAAAAATAATCTAAAATACAAAGTTGAAAACTAAAATCATAAAGAAATTAATAAATTGAGGATAAAAAAAAAAAAATGAATCAACCTTTTCCATTTAACATAGTGCAGGTACTTGTGCATCTTTTCAATTTTTTGAGCTGGAGGCAAAATTTTCGCTCTACGTTCCTATTTTCTTCCCCAACTTTTTGTATTCCAATGGAGTTAAGCTGCAAAAAAATTCTCCGTTTTTCAGTTTTTCACTGTCACCATCACCTCTAGGTTCTAACATGGCAGAGAAGAAGAAGAGTATGCGTAGAAGGAGCAAAAAGGCACAACCTTTGGTGGAAGTGGAAGACATAGAGGACGCTATGTCCTTCTCCAAGGACGAGACTCACAAACTGAGACTGACCCTTTTGGACTGGTACGACCTGAACCGCAGGGACCTTCCTTGGAGAACACATCACCCTGAAGATGAAGAAGAGGAAGAAGAAGAAGTGGAAAGAAGAGCTTATGGGGTGTGGGTCTCGGAGGTTATGCTGCAGCAAACAAGGGTTCAGACTGTTATTGCGTATTACAATCGTTGGATGCAAAAATGGCCCACCATTTACCATCTTGCACAAGCTTCTCTCGAGGTTTTGTTTGTTTCCTTTGCTTTTCCACTCCCTCCTTTTGTTTTTCTTTTCTTTCAAAAACTGTTTTTTAATGTGTATTTTGATGGGTAGTTATGATAGTCCCTTATCAAGTTCCTTTTTTTCAGAGTTTGGGGATTGCTATGAAAATTGGCAAACTTTATTTATGCTTTGAAGTTATGGTTTTAACAAGTTATGTACTTTGGGGGCAGATAATTTGATCCCATGATTTTACATTCTAGTTGATAGTTTTTGAATTTTGTTTAAAGTTTTTTTAACCAAAATTTGAGAAAATAAGCTGATGGTAGTCGAGATGCCTCTGCTTCAATATGGCTCATCTTTCGTTTTGATTTTTGTTGCTGGGTTGTTATTGGAGCCAATGTTTTAGGGCTTCGTATAAGAAGAAAGGGAATTTTGGATTACAGTTTTTGCAAGCAAGGCTGTTGAAGCTTTGGACTACTGTAGATAGCAATACCAGATTATTTCTTCTAATTCCTTTGATCTCTTTTTTTTTTGTCAAATTTTGTTTTCTTTGTGTGATAAAAATAAAAAGCCGTTATTGTTATGTGAAGACTAATTGTATCTTCACCATGTGATTATTGCCATTTTTGTGCAGGAAGTAAATGAGATGTGGGCAGGTTTGGGCTACTACCGAAGAGCTCGTTTTCTTTTAGAGGTGCTCCCTCATGACAATTGACTTGTGTTTTCTTCTCCTTCTGCTGTTTATCTTTAATTAGACCCTAAAAGTTACCCTAATGGCCAATTGAAGATAGTTTTTGAAATAGTTAACTATGGTGTTAAACCTTCAGTATATAGTTTCAGCCTCTTAGTAAAAGCAGCAAAAGACAAAGCATTTAATGCACTCATCAAAAGTTCATAGTTCATATACTGGATATTTTCAAACATAGAGTATCTGCAGCCTTTCATGTCAAGATCTTTAGTGTCTTGTTGAAGAACTTTGTTTCTGCCTTTGATATATGTGAAAAGATCCTCAATCTGATGCTGTGTAATGAGTAATGAGAAGGAAAGTCCTAATTAAAGAAAGTGAAAGTTTACATCAATAAGGGACAATTTACTCTTAGCAATACTTTCTACAAGGTTTGACCAGACTCTTTCCATATTTCTGCTGTCAGGGGGCAAAGAAAGTAGTTGCAGAAGGTGGCAAAATTCCTAAAGCGGCTTCTATGCTACTAAAGATTCCTGGAATTGGAGACTACACATCTGGAGCAATTGCTTCTATTGCATTTAAAGAGGTGGGCAGTTTCTGTGATTGTGCTTCCATAAAAGAAATGCTATTGCTCATGCTTTAAGTTATCAGGTGGTACCTGTTGTTGATGGAAATGTGGTTAGGGTTATTGCTAGACTAAGGGCTGTTTCTGCGAATCCAAAAGACTCGGCAACCGTTAAGAGATTTTGGTGAGTTTATGTCAACTTCTGGAACAAATTATAGTTTATTTATCTTATAATCAGGCTTGTATTTCTTTTAATTTACTCTTTCTTGTTGGGTTGGAATTGGAGATTAAGGAAATTAGCAGGTCAGTTGGTTGATCCGGTTCGTCCTGGGGACTTCAATCAGGCTCTCATGGAACTTGGGGCAACTGTATGCACTCCTTTGAATCCAAGCTGTTCCTCATGTCCAGCATCAGAATTTTGTCAAGCACTGTCAAATGCTAAACATGATAGTGCAGTAGCAGTTACAGATTATCCTGTTAAGGGTGTGAAGGTTAAACAAAGACATGATTTCTCTGCTGTATGTGTTGTTGAATTACTTGGAGCTGAAGCATTGTTAGACAAAAACCAGTCTATTAGCAAGTTTATTCTTGTCAAAAGGCCTGAAGAAGGGTTGCTTGCTGGTCTCTGGGAGTTTCCATCTGTCTTACTGGATGGAGAAACAGTTCCATCGACTAGAAGAAAAGCAATGGATCGCTTCTTGAAAGCAAATTTCAAAATTGATGTCAGAAAGACTTGCAATATAGTTTTAAGGGAAGATATTGGAGAATTTGTTCACATTTTCAGTCACATTCGCCTAAAGTTGTATGTTGAATTGCTAGTGTTACAATTTAAAGGTGAAAGCCTCTTTCTATATGGCATTGCAACTTGCTAGTTGGATTAAGGGTTGGTTTGGAAAACCTTATCAACAAACCCTTCTTAGAAAGAAAAATAAGAGGAAGCATGAAATTAGTTTTTCTATAAGTTAAAATTAGCTTGTGCATGAATTAATTTGTAGAAGTTATTTTCTATTATTTTTTTTCCAAAATTTGACTTTTAACTCGTGTAAACTAATTTCAGCTTATGGAATAAATAATTTCATTTTGTAGAAGTGCTTATGAAAGGGTTTTCTTCAAACTTGTACTAAGTTTTTTGGTTCTTTCAGATCACACTTACTTGTACCAACATTAACTATTTTTTCTTCCAGAAGGAGAAGATGATTTGTTCAAAAGCCCAGATAATATACCAAATTGGAAGTGCGTTTACAGCAGTGAACTTTCTGGCATGGGACTGACAACAAGTGTAAGAAAGGTAGTATCTTTACTTAGCAACCTCATACTTAATTCTTGTCATTCTTAACTTCTATAAATATGTTGGAAAGTGTGTGTCTTTTATTAAGTTCTTTTGTTTAAGAAATTGTTTAACACTTTCCTTAGTTTCCTCTTCAAGGGGGTCTTTCTAACTTTGCTAAAAAGTTTTTAGAGTTGTTTCATAATTTCAGAATCTCGAGGGATATTATTTTCTCTTAAGGATACCCTAGCATCTTAGTTTTGCACCATAGTTAATTTTAAAAAATTATATTGCTTTTGCATTATCCCTTTCATAAGATTTTCATGTATTGTAAGAGTTCAACCCAACAAACAAAATTTTACACTCTTGAAAGCCTTTGAAACAGCCATGGGAAGCACAATTGATATGCATGACTAATGTTGTGTGTCCACATTGATTGAGCTCTATGATTTGAGTCCACTAAATAGTATGTTACAAGTGTCTTAACATTTCAATCAATGTTTATTTTATGCTGTTTGTAAGATAATTCAATATGTTTGAGATTTAGCTTCAATGCAGGCAATGATAAAATTTGAAGTTTCTTTTATTCATCTTGCTTTATACCTTGATGCCATATTTTTGTTATTAAAATTGCCATGGTGCTGCAGGTGTACAACATGGTTCAAAACTTCAAGCAGAAAACTCTTCCTTCTAACTATGTGCCAACCAAAAAGAGAACTAGAACTACACAAAGAAGCTAGCCTCGTGGATCAGATTTACTCTCATTGTGCTCATTAATAATTACATATTTTAACGGAAAAACGTTGTAATATTTTTTTGCATTGCATTTATTCTTAATAGACTGCATTGTTAATTGTTCAAGGTATTTTTACCTCTTTTATATGCATTTGAATATGTGATATCTATGGTCTTGTCTCTTGAGTATCTTTGCCATACACTGTTGTGCTTCTCCATAATTTTAAGGTACCAATATATCTCAATTTTGGCATATTGATCCTTTGCAGTTATAAAATGCAACTGTACCAATCTCGCCAATTCAATTTGTTTTCTTACACAATAATCTAATATTCAAAATTTAATTTTGTGAATTTTGATGTTTAGATTCGTAAATAGTGCAGAGTTAGCCAAAAAATTTAATTTCTCATTTCCTCTTTAGTTTTTCCATTACTTATAAATTTATTAAATAACAATATGATTTAATTCTAAACATATCTCAAATAATTATAATTATAATCTAAATGTATATGTGTAATGTAAAAAACAAAAAATCTTAAAACCAAAAGAAAGAAGCATTGTTTATGTTTTCATTTGTTTATTATCAAAGTTATATTCAACACTTGTAACATAGGTCACTTTTTTACCTCTTTCTATCTTGCTAAAAACAAAACTCTAGTGGTGAGAAATGATTGGAGAAGCGTTGTTGGAAAAAATAGTAAGAAAAAAACAAGCTAAAGTTGTATTTTTGATTTGTCTATAACAATTTTATTATTCACGGTTGAAACTGGTTCATAGATTCATTGCCACTTGTGGTCACTACTTACGCCACTCTTAGTTTTGTACTCTAGTGTTCACAGTTTGTGTGTTTATTTATTTGTTTTTGTTAAATAGATAGATAGAAGAAAAGGCTTCAAAATCAGTGGTACATATTCTCTCAAGCACCATGTGGATCAGAAGGTTCTTTCATTCTGTTCCTCCCACGCATATTTCTGACTAAAATCATTAACAAACCACTGAAAGAAAAAAAATGGTTGGTGACTAAACAGAAAAAAAGAGAAGAAAAGTAAAACAACACAATCAAAGCATTCAGAGAGAAAGAATGCAAATGGCAATTTTGTTAAGAGGTGGAACACTTGCAGATTCTAGCTTTCGTTTGTGTTCGTTACCATCAACTTCTTCTTTGCATGTCTCTCAGAATCTTGCCATACCCACCTCATCTTCATCATCATCACCAACACCACCTTTGGTATGTCTCTCTGATTATTCAGCTTAAGCTCAAATTTAATAACTTTTTGCAAGTAATAGTATTTATTTCTCTTTTCATAGAAGGACTAATTTTAGTTACAGCTTTCACTTGTAACTATTGGATGAGATAATTCTAATGTAATGAACTTACACAACTGAAATATAAAACTATGTGAAGTTTCTTTTCAATATTGTTCTTCTTGTGTTGCAGATTGCAAGTAAATATAAAACGGCCAGCAGAAGCAGAATCACCTGCTCTGCTGTTCAAGAGTCATCTCCTACCACAGCAGGTGAGTTTCTGCATTAACATAATCAAAAGTTTTAAAACTCTTTGGTTTTGTTTTTTATTTATCAAAATTTTTGCATTGGGGTGACTGTGATTAGTCTAATTGGAACTGCTATTGCAATTTCTGGTCTTAGCTACTGCTGAAACAAAGGAGGAGGAGGTAAAGGAAGCTCCAAAAGCTGCACCAGCAAAAAAACCTCCAGCCAAAGCACAAGTTAAGGCTCTACCTCAGATGATGGAGGAGGATGTGATCCCTTCACTGAAAGCAATACTTGAAGCTCAAGAAGATTTATCAAACATTGAGCTAGTCTTCAATGACAATAAGGTTAGTAATGTTAATATACTATATGAGAAACTATTGTGCAGTTCAAGACCATTATGGTTGTCATTAATCTCTATAACATTAGAAAAACTCAATGAAGTATGTCTTCATAAGCTTGCTCTTATTTGACATGAATAATGCTACTACATGTTTTGAAAGTGTTTTTCTGTTAATACTCCAAATATTTGATGAAGTACTATATTACAAAGGAAAGAAAATGTTTTAGAAGATTAGTAAGAAAGTGATTACTGTACAGAATTGTTCATCTTAAAAAGCTTTGCATTATTGATCAATTCATCGGGTTGTGATTGACAGTTAGAAGGTTCCCTTTTGAAGAAAGGCAACCCCTACTCATTTTGGGCCTTCTTTCCCACCGGAATCAATGGTATGCACCATTTTTTTGTTTGCTTGAGAAAGTGGTATCACATTACCATTGAAATAAATGCTCATGTAAACAAATGATTACATCATATTGTGTTTCATTCGAACAGGTCCAAAGGGGTTTTCTCTGTCATCATATAATGGAGGAGCAAGCACTGTTGAGCCATTTCTTGTTGATGAAAAGAAGATCACAGCAAAACACATTATCTTTTGGGTTGAAAAACGTTTGGCAGCACAGGGGATCCTTCCTATATGGAAAGATTAATCTCTGAAAGATGAAATTATAGTTTGGTTGCTGATGATGTAGCATACAATTCAATATTCTCTTGTTCCTTTGATTAATGACTCGTATACAAAAATGATGATGTTGAGATCAATGCGTCATTGTACATGTCTTCAATCATAGGATATTTGGTGATTCATGTGTTAATGATACCTCTTCACATTTTTACCAAAATAGGCAGAATTATTTTTTATCACGTAAATAGATAAGTGATGTCATCTCGATACGAATTCATTTGAAGAAGTTAATTTTGTTTTGGTTAAAGTAAAGTCGTGTCAGCTTGACACATTAGTGTAAATAAAGTCATATAAAACTGAGATAATTTTGATTAAGGTTAATCAATATGTGAAAATTATTTTATTTTAAATGAAATTGTGTTATGGTAACACGACTTTGTGTAATGTGATTCAAACTGAAGTCGTGTTAAATTAGTATTGTTTTTGTTTTTTGTTTTTAAAATTAAACTGAAATCATGCAACCTTTACATTGAAATCTTACATTAGATGACTTTTTTATATTAGCATTAGACGTCCAAGTTGTATGTGCAACGGAATCTATACTCATGAGATTATTTAGTCTCTTTGTACACTAGGCCGTTTAGTTTGTTTGTTTACACTATATCGTCTAGTTTATTTGTTTACACTAAACGATCTAACACAACTTCACATTAACCAAACCAAAATCGTATTAAGTTAGCATAATTTCACAATAAGATTGCATGACTTATTCATTTGCATAACAAAAAAGGTTATTCATTTCGATAAGAATGGTGTATAATTACACTATTATAAGAAAAAAATTTTGATTGTTCTGTCACCTCTCATATTTGGAATTATATCAAATAGATTTTTTCTGAATTCTCTCTTCTTATTAATGATATTATTGATTTCTTAATGCTGGCAACCTTTAATTACTCTTTTTAGGTTCACAACTATTACTTATTCTATTTTGATGATATAAAAAAAAAGAAACAATGTTATCCTAAACCCTAATTAATATTTAATTATTTATTTATTTCGATATAAATGGTTGTGTAAAAACAAAGTAACTAGTAATGAAATTTCAATTTCATTGATTTAGTTATTTAAAATATCTTCTTAACACTTCTAAATTTCAATATATTTTAATTTCCTCATCCAAACAACTCATTTTATTTAAAATAAATAAATTAGTTAAATAAATAATTAAATTATTCTCTTAAATTACTTCATACCATAATGATTTAATATTGCATGGAAGGTTTTAAGTCTCAGTAACACTGATCACATACCAAATTGTGAACAAACTATGTCATTACAAATTAAATTTTCCAGATATAACACTGTTACTCCAGTAACGGTTTACAGACCAATGCTCAGAAACCTTAATTGCATATAATGATATGAATAACTAAAACAGGATATAGTATTTGATAACATGAGAACATGTTTTTCTAAGAAAAAAAAAAGGCTAATCTTCCATGGAAACCGAAAAAAAAAAAAAAAGATAAATAGATTGAAGGTTGCCTAAGCTAATAATGATATCTATCAAATCTCCCAGAGAAAACACCCCTGTCAAAGAGAAGAAAACATTTTTTTGTGAGGAATCTGCACCACAATTAGACCAATTAAAAAATAACTGCAACTGAAATCTTTCACTACTCAACAATATTGTATTCAGTAAGATCATAAAATTGTTATTGTATATAAATAAATACATTATCAATGGATAATTGAATAATGACAATCTGAATATCTTAAGAAAATATAAATAATAACAGAAAATTACCAGAACGAGGAGTTAAACTGAAGAAGAAGAATTAGGTAAAGAAGATTCAGGTTTAGAAAAATTGGGTTCGCCGAATACAATACTGAAAAACCCATGCAGAGGCCATTGCAAAGGATGCCCATTACATTTCTTTTGACATTCTTTCTTCTTCTTAAGGATTTGGAGTCACCAAAAAGAGTGTGCAGTGCAGAGAGATTAAACCTAGATCACCAATTTCACATTCTACCTCTTTGATCAAAGAATTAAAAATATATATTAATATTACTACTATAATTAAATATTTTTATTAGATTAGAAATAAAAGTTTTATACCATTTTTAAGAGAAAAGAATAGTCATGATCATTAAAAAACAAAATTATCTTTCACTAATGGCACTTTTATTAGTTTGAGAAAAAAACATTAAGAAAATAATAGGTGATAGCAGTCAGTTTTACTATTTGAATATAAAATATAATTAAGAGGAAGATAAAAAAATATTAAATATATATATATATATACCCTTTATATATTATTATCTATTTTTTTTAATTTTAAATATAATTAAGATTAAGATGAAAATATAAAATGTGTGAGTATTATTATAGATTATAAAATCTTCAACTTTTAAATATAACTAAAGAATAAATAAAAATATGAAATATATACATAAAAAGGGGTAGTCTATTTATATTAGATTCTTTATTATAAATATAAATTTAATATCTTCACTATTTTACCCATCTTTATTATAATAATAATAGTTATTATTATTATTATTATTATTATTATTCAGTATAGAATATCAAATTTTATCCAATTTTATTAATAGTAACTAGCAGAAACACAAGACAATGTATGTTCACTTTTTTATAATAATAAAACATAAAAATATAAGCGCTTTTATATATATATATATATATATATATATATATATATATTCTAAATAAGTTGTTACACAAAGAATCCTTAAATAATTTTTTATAAATAATAAAATAAAGTATATTCATTAGAATAAAATGAGTTACAAACAATTAAATATTTAAGTGTGTACCTAGAAACATGAAATTAGAGAAATATGTTTTGTTTTATCGTTTTGTTTATCTTATATAACCGTTTTAAAATCTTCAAAACAATACCCAAAATCCTTATTTGTGATCTTATTGAAGATCGAAAGATATATTTTTATATGATTAAGTATATATTTTTAGGAATAAAATGTATAGATATATGACTATTAAATTGAGTAAAAAAATTATTGATACATGAGATGGTATTGTGATATGATTATAGCATTAATTATAAGAACATATCAAGAAATATAATATATATATATATATATATATATATATATATATATTATTAGTTTAAATTATATAAATCAGATATTAAATGTGAGAAATTGATTTGATCAAACTTTATAGAGTAAGAAAAATAAATCATTTTAATATAAAAAGTTGAGATTGGATCAGAATAGTATTCTTAAGAAAGCATACTTAATATAAATTTTAAGAAGTATCAAATTATAACAAATTACTATAATATCATAAAAGATATATTTAATGATTATGATAGTTACTAATTATTGATTAGGTCAAATTTTAATTTCCATATTATATATATATATAAAATCATCCTTATATAAGACAAGATATACGTAAAGTGAAAAAAAAAAATAAAAAAAAATCAAGAATCAGTTTTCACTATAGTCTTAACTACCGATGCCTTAAAAAAATTCCCAAATTACTTATAATAATCAATATAGCTGGATACGCCAGAAGGAAAACTGTGCATGTTTATTATTTTGAAGTCCAAAAGTTTGAAAGATTATTATTTTTTCAATAACTGCTTTTATCATTACACCCTATGCTTCCTACCTTACAAAATTCTGAAGCTTTAATTTTGATAGAAAAAAAAATACATTTAAAGTATTTGAAGTGAATCTTAGAAGAAGAACTCCCACGTTTTGAAAGGGTGCCGTGTGGTTTGTTCATTATGTTGAAAATAGCAACTATAGTTTTAGAAAATGTCAAAATTTTATGTAGTTTAGTAGTCTAATATTTTATAATAATTTGTAAAAAAATATGTATAGTCGTCTGAGATTGAGACGACTTTGCTTAAAGTTAATCAAGATGTGAATTCCTTTATATTTTAAATAAAGTTATGTTGAGGCAATACAACTTTTGTTTAAATCATATTAGTAGTGTAAAACTTAAGTGTAAAACTCAAATTGAAATTATATATGTAAAAGAATAAATAAATATATTTTATTAATGTGGCTAATATAAAATATAATTATAGACTTGAATGTGATTTAATAAAATAGAAATATTTATTGATAATTGGAAGATTATTTACTTTATAGATAACTGATGGTAATGAACCTGATGGACTTGATTACAGAAAGAAATAAATGGTTCTGTC
>Ga0099824_1004216_pt1 | contig 20765 bp, 15 predicted proteins | sample SiratrowhiteBW_FD_76837 | JGI IMG/M metagenome (GOLD analysis project Ga0099824, IMG submission 76837) | Root nodule microbial communities of legume samples collected from California, USA - Siratro white BW | ecosystem: Host-associated > Plants > Roots > Nodule | place: USA: California... | reverse complement strand
TACTCTAATCATCAATATCACCTACTAATTGCTAATAAACATCACAAATTGGTTACCTAATGCTTCTATGAATGATTAATTGAAAGATTTTGAATAACGAACGGAAGATTTTTCGATCTGCTGGGTTGAGAACTGGATGAGGTCGTCCGGTTTGTATTTTTTAAAAAAATGAGAGCCGGATGCACCCCCCATCCGGTTCACAATTTCAAAAAACTGTAAACCGGATGGCCTGGTCATCCAGTTGGGAAGGGGATGGGTTTTATTAAGATAGGGGGGTATTTATGTAATTTCATGAAGGGTAACTATGGAATAAAAAAATTATATGGGGGTGCAGGAAGAGGGTATGGGGGTGGAGGAAGAATTTGTCTATACTTAGTTATTGGAGTAGTCTTTTTCGTTAATTCCCTTTTTCTCCTGTTAGTCTTTTTGAACAGCATTTTCTATCCTCACAAACAAAGAGTAATGTATGAAAAGAATTTCAATTTGATGTACAGGTTTGACACAGAAGATTTCTACAGGGGGCTTTATAAAACAGACAGTGTTCAATTTCGCCTACTCATAGTAAGTACTATGTTTTTGTATGCTATCTTGGTCAAAACATGACATATAAGATTATGATAACTAATCTTTTTTTTTCTGTTGTAGCGAGTTGTACAAGTCATAATATCATGATAAATATTCTTTTTTCTTTTTTAGCAAGTTGCATAACATAAGTAAAGGGAGAAATCATGACGAAGCATCTCCACTATTTGACAGAATTGTATTTAATAAGGTGGTGCAACATTATTTACCCCTTTCTTATGAACAACAAGTGTAACAAAATTGCTGACTAATATATTCTGTTTTGTAACTTGATCAGGTAAAGCAAGGTTTAGGAGGAAGAGTGCGTATTATTTTGTCAGGAGCAGCACCTCTATCTAAACATGTGGAAGGTTTTCTTCGGGTGGTGACTTGTGCTCATATCCTACAAGGATATGGTATGCTTTTCTTTGATTTCCACTGATCTTGTTCATGCCATACTATATTTTTCCGAATATTTTTTATAAAATAAAAAATTCATTTGGATGAAGAGGAAAGAACATACATGGAAATTGGAGGATTAGAGATCCTCTTTAATCAACAAATGGAGAATTAAATGTAATAATCAAAGGAGAAAACATTGTTCAATCCTCAAATCTAGAGTCTAAATTTCTCCAAGTAGAATTATCAATTGCAGTTACACCAAGTGATACAGTAAAGAGTAAGAGTACTCTTCTCACAAGGATCAGATATAACTAGCAACTTACAAACTTATAAGTTCTTATGTTTGAGTTTAATTTAGTTGAAAAAATAAACTCTATTAAAAGTGGTAAAGTTTCTAGCTGAATTAATCATCAACAAAATTGGTGTATAGTTTGTAATTGTAACTTATGAAAAAACATATATTGTTAATTCAAATATAGATCTAAACTTATGAATAAATGTGAAAGTTATTCTGAGGTCTCCCCGCTCCAATTTTGTGCATGTTTTCAAAGGAATTTTGTACTATAAATATGTACTTTAAGTACTGATGCATTTAGTCTTGTGTTTGCATGACTGCATGTGTTGTGAGACATGGACTTATTAATGCATTTCTGTTTTGGAAATTAAAATAGGTCTAACTGAAACCTGTGCGGGAACCTTTGTGTCATTACCAAACGAAAAGGACATGCTTGGTACAGTGGGGCCTCCTGTACCATTTGTGGATGTGTGCCTAGAATCTATTCCTGAGATGGGATATGATGCACTTGCAAGCACACCAAGAGGAGAAATATGTGTCAGGGGAAGTACTGTGTTCACAGGCTACTACAAACGTGAAGACCTAACCAAAGAGGTTATGATCAATGGATGGTTTCACACAGGTTCATTTGTCCCTTTTTCAATTTAAGTTCATCAATATTTGCTACTATATGAGTTGCATGGTCACCCTTTTATTCATGAATGATCTATTTAAACAGGGGATATAGGAGAGTGGCAACCTAATGGAGCCATGAAAATTATTGATAGGAAAAAAAATATCTTTAAGCTTTCACAAGGAGAATATGTTGCTGTTGAACACCTGGAGAATATTTATGTTCAAGCTTCTGTTGTTGATACTGTATGTCCTCTGAACACTTTTTTTTTGTTAAATTATTTGCCCTACAAAATGTTGAAAAACTGTTATTGTTGTAGCATCTGGATTTTGTGAATGATATCAAAAGGTTTAGTTTAGTGCAGATATAGAAATGAAAGTTTTAATTTCGGTTTCTTTTCATTGCATGTACAGAATCATATTGATATTAATTCTTTGCGGCTTTATTTCAGATATGGATTTATGGAAATAGTTTTGAGTCATACCTAATTGCTATTGTTAACCCCAACAAGCAAGCAATTGAACAATGGGCAGAAGAAAATTCTATAAATGCAGACTTTGATTCTCTCTGTGAAGATTCTAGAACAAAAACTTACGTAGTGGGAGAGCTTGTCAAGGTTGCAAAGGATAAGAAGGTTTATTGACATTTCTCTATTATTTATATTATACAATATATATTTTTAATTATAATTTGAAGTACAAATAGAATTTTTATTTTTGGTAACATGCAATATATGTTTTTAAAGCAAAAGATAATATCTAGATTTCGATCGATGTGTATTTGCTTTTTTTTTATTTTTTATTTTAACATGTTATATCAATGCAAATACTTATAATTGAATAGTTTGGATGCTACTTTGTGCTATTTATGTATTTGTTGGTACATACATTTGTTGGAGCTTTATATGATCCTAATTATTTGTTTTTGTCAGTTAAAAGGTTTTGAGTTTATTAAAGCTGTTCATCTTGACCCAGTTCCATTTGACATGGAACGTGGCCTTATGACTCCGACCTTTAAGAAGAAAAGACCTGAATTGCTTAAATACTATCAGGTAAAAATTGTCTTGGATTTGATTTAGTGTCATAGAACTTGAAATGGAATGCATGATGGTTTTCTTTTCTCCTTACTTTATTTTTATTATGTTTTTTAATCTCAGAACTAATACATTTAGGTCTTTGTTTTAGTATTGACTACAATTTTTTGTGCACAGACTACCATTGACAACATGTATAAAACACTGAATACGCCCAACAAATCCAGTGCCTAAGATATGCTTTGGGAGCCAAGGTGACAAAGACAATTTAGTTTATGCAAGTGATTGCACTTGTTTTCCCTTTTCGTGGTTGTGTAGATTATTATTCATATAGATTGCAAATAATATGCATGGATAGTTGCTCAATCATAAGGTGCAAAAATATGTCTTGATAGATAAATTTATATTTGAAACTGTTAAATTATTGTCTTGTTAACAATGCATAATAGTTATTGTTTTTTTCACCATGAAAAAATTCCATATTGAGCCCTATTATACAATATTGAGCAGATTTTAGTGATATACTAAAAAAATAAACAAATCAATGATTTTAATCATCCTTCTGAGCTTATGTAATGTTGATCAACTTCTAGTGTGAACATTATCTAATTTAATAGTACGACTTTTAGCATCAATAACATGAATGAATGTTGTTATGTATTATTATTAAAGTATATTTAAAATATTCAAGTGGCATCTAATTTAATAGTGTTCACAAATTTTAAACAAAATTACATACTGTACATATATAGTTGATTGTGTAAGAAGGGGAATCTACTTCAGTTGATTGGACATGGTATTTAAATTGTTATAAATTTTCACACATGCGTTATTTCCACTAAAAATAAATTATATATTTTTATTTTTGTTTTATTAATCTTAAATTTGATTTGAAAATTTTTACTCTTTTTAGTTAGAGATTGTTAGGCTTGTACCAGCCCCCAACCAGTTAGCTCAAAGTTGCTAACCTTTATGTCCATACTACTTATAATTTGGGTTGGCTCTTGGTTACAGTGATAAACTGATCGATTCCTCTAAGAATTATGGCTTTCTTCATTTTCAATATCTTCTAATTTCTTGTTGATTTGTGTTTATTTGTACATACTATCTTGTTTTTTTGGTTCATTGTTGATTTGTGTCCGATACTAATAAGATCCAACTTTAGGGTTCATCCTGTGTAAAAAATATACATAAAAACATTAGAACTAGCAATTTAATTATCCATTGAATACAATTAAAAACTATTAAATCTAGATACAACCAACTGTATTCTGAAGTTAAATTTTCATCAAATGTTAAAAATGGTCGAAGTGTCCTCTACTGTACATATAGACGGTTTAGTCGCTTAACCTTGTGTTTCCTATTTTCGTGGAAACCGCAATTCTCCTACTTGATGTCTGTAAATTCCATTAGATTCAATTGAATTTTTTGTTGATTCGACCCACAAGTGCTGCAGCAAAATAAGTTCATTAAAGACTGAAACAAAAATACAACTGTGGACTACCACTACAAGGGTATACAAATGTTGCGCTTAGAGTCACAAGTATCCCACATTATTGCTAATAATTTGGCAAAATTTAATTTAGAAGGATTGGCAAAAAGGACTTGTATATAAATGCACTTTGAAAACCTTTCTATCAGTAAATTCTTCTTAAAATCAATTTGATAATAATTTCAGAGTGAAATATTTATTTTAGTAAAATTCAACTGATTTTCCCGATTACATAATCTTCAAGTGATTTTAAATTACTTTCAACAAAAATAATAATTTTTCGTCATTATATAAATAAATTAGACCAATTACGACAGCGGTATATACCACACATTAAGTATAACACCTTGAATAACTTTTAACTAGACATAAATTATTTAAGACACTGTTTACATCTATCAAAATTAACATACACACACAAATATTTACTATTTTAATTACCATCTTATTGTTGTTCATTTCTACAAAATTTTAACACAGAATCATGAAAATGTGTAATTTCAGTTCAACAGTAAAATTATAAAAAACACATTCTATAAAAAAACGATTGAGTTATTGAAAATGATATGCTTAGTATGACTTACAATAGTATCGTTTGATCCCTTCCAACCATTCACCGCCTGTCGTCGGTCTGGTTGCTTAATAAAATCATAGAATTTTACAGATGACGGGTATCATCAGTCTTGTCGAAACACAACGATATACTTGTGAATTGTGATTGGCTGAGTACGATGAAAAAACAAGATTTAGTCCCAATTTCTCTGTACAGTGTTCCTTCTCATCAAGCTAACTTCCCACAGTATGGTACTTCTCCTATCCGATACCTAGGAACAATGCACACTGAGAGAACACGTTGCTTCTACATATTTAAATGAGAAATCAAACACAAACACGAGCAAGACACTTTAAAAGTGTCCACCCTTCAGATATAGCATAATTAATACAAACCATCACAAAGTGTCATGGAGTGATCTAGTGCTAAAGTGCGTAGTAAATGATCCATCTAATGCAACACCATCCTGATGACTACACTCTTCTATACTTCGGAACCTGCAAAAGCTACAAAGTAGAAGCAATCCTTCACAAAATCCCATGTGTCCACTTCTGCACACCAATAAAAAAGGCACGTGTCAGCCAAAAACACAAAAATATCACTAAACCTTTCGTAATCCACATTGCATATCTACATGTAAGCCACGGTAAGTTGGAACCAAGGCTCACCATCACATTCGATTTCTCTATCAGAAACATGATTCCGCTTTGACAATGTGCATTCGAATTAAGAACAATTGAATTACATCGGACTTGGGCTATTAATCCTCTCTGCTCATATCACATGACCTTGCCTGCAAAGCAACAAAAATGCGCATACACAGCATAAACAGGAGGATGATAACATAATTTAAAATAAAATCAAAGCAAGTAATATTATAAAAATTGGCAACGATTAAGAAAAAACAAGAAAAATGAACTCAAATTACCAATGGCATTAGCGCAAACAATTATATAGAAGGAGATTTATCCATTCAGTCCAATTGTTTCTCAAATATTGAATTGCTACTCTCACTACTAGATGCAAGAGGCAAAGACGCAAACTGCAATGCAAGTAACTCATCCCTGCTATACTTTATTCTTTGATCTATGGAGAAATAAAAGAAAAAAAGAATCAAATTAGATAGTCATATAAAGCTAGAAACTCAAAGATTAGACGGTAAATAGAAATTACCTGCAAGATACGGAAATACCGGAACTTGATCTTTCTTCTTAGCAATTTGCACAGTCCTAGAAGTCGCTCGAGATGGAGAGGAATGAGTAGGACCATTTTGATTAAAAGGATATACAGTACAAAGTTCATGTCTGACTTCAACTTGTGGATGATGTCTACAGAATGACAGGATAGTGTCTTCAGTTAAGAGCCAACAACCTCTGAGGTCAAGCAGTTTCAGAGTTTCAGGAGCCTTAAATATATCAATCCCATAATTTGTCAATACCGCATCACAAACACTAAGACTTGTCAATTTAGGAATCGACGATAAATAGTGAAGTGAGACGTCTGCAAGTGAAGCACTTTTAAGTGATAAATATCTCAGTTCCAGGAAGCTTGACAGGGGGTATAAAGCTTCATCCCTAACTTGCGTATGCTCCAAATTCAACCTTTCTAATTTAAGATTTTGCAAAGCCATCAGGGAGAGTGGGGAGTCCACATCAATCCTTCCTTGTTGTAGAAAACCTAAGTCGTAAATACAGATAGTAAGCTGAAAGACAAAATTTCAAAACTAGAAGCAGAAAATGGAGATATAAACAAAATGAGAGATGCAATAATACAAACAAAATGTAGACATTTCAAACAGTAAAATGGACAAATACACAAGAAAATCACAAATTGCTAAATTGAAATGATCCACTCTAGCATTTCATTAAATGCTTAATCAGTAAAAATGAAGTCTTGGAAACAATGTGAACAATTATTTAAGCCATTTGCAAAGATAGGAAATTAAGAACATTTTCTATTTGAGAAATTAAGGGCAATGTCAGTTTAAGGAAAAATTTTGCTTTCAGTTCTGTCTTGGCATAAATAATTACAAAAATGTCAAATTACTTTCATTCTATTTCCTGTTTTAAAATTTTTGTTTAGGAAATTACGAAGACGAAATTGTTTATTTTCACTGTTTATTTTTAAAATCTCCAAAAACAAGAAATATGGTGAAAATAAAGTCACATTACAGTCCAATAAATATCCCAGCCTCAGTACGACACTGGAATTAGAATATAGAGTACAAAGCATTCAGCATAATTCAACCACTTAATTTTCTTAATATGGAATGCATCTTGTTGCAATGTAGTTTCTTAGGGAGCATTTGGTTTAAAAAATGTTTTTTTTTTTCTATTTTCACTTTAATTACGAAAATGGAACCGTATTTTCAACTTGTATCCTGTTTCCAAAGGTTTGTATAGAAATTTGTGAAAAAACTTTTATTGGTTTTTTGTTTACACTGCTTCCTTCACAAACTTCTGAAACTAGAAAATAAAATGAAAAAAAGTGGCATTTTTGTGATTAAAATTGAAAACAAAACATATTCTCAAACAAATGGCTCCTTAATAATATCAACCCTTGATTTCTAGGACAGAAAATAGCTATATCTAGTGTGCACCAACAAAAGACACATGATTCTACAAGGTAACTTGATTAAAAGATAAAATATTGGAAATTGTGCAGTTGTCCCACACATTTTGATGAAGACCAAACAGGATATATTGAATATCTGGCATAATTAAAGATAAGATTTACTCTTAGTAGGGTTTCAAATCAACTTCAGGATCAGCAAATAAATAAACGTTAATACAAAACATACTAAAGCAGAAGAAAGAACATTCAGCCTCATATGTGAATAGCTACATACTGCAAGCACAAACAAATGATAAATACATTAAGAAAGACAGGTTATTCTTGCAAAGAAGTTTCCTGGTAAGGAGCAGCCCAATGGTAAAGTAAAAGGGATCAACCAATAAGCTGCAAAAATGGTAGGATTTAACCAGAGTAGAACCTATAGCTGCCACCACAGGTAATGTACACAACTTTATAAATCATAATAGTAACAACTATGTCAACCAATCAAATACCTTTAATGTTTGTATTGCTCAGGTCAACATCCTTTAACGAAGGCATCATACTTATAAATGAGATGGCAGTGTCATCCACTAGTGTCTCTGATAATGATAGAATTTCAAGATTGGGAACATGTCCAACTAAAATCCCTAATCCAGCAGAACTAACCCTAGTACCACTAAGGTTCAGACTTTTCAAGTTACCACCAACACATGCAACCATCTCAACTGAATCGTCCCCCATCATGCATGAGCTGAGATTGAGATGTTCTATTACTTTCATTTTACTTAAGAAGAAGAATTTATGCAGGCTGGTATGGGCTACATCCAAAAAGGATACGAGATTTGTATTTGCATACACGAAGGCTTCAGCTTCCTTCAGGAATGTAGCCCCAGAGAAAATAAGTTTTGCCAAAGGAGAGTTATCATCTTCAAGTATAGAATCAATAGTACAGTTACTCATGTCCAGGCATTCAAGAGATGATAATGTAGGCAATTTTGTGACACTGGTCCAAGCAAGATTGAGATAGGTCAACTTTGGGAACGTATTCAGAACAGCAGCACCTTTATTTGATATTAGACTACCCCATAGATCAATATATTGTAGCCTTTTCAGTACCTAGGAGGAGGGTGAAGTGAAACAGTAAAGGTCATAAAGAAATATATACACATATATATAAGAACATTTTTACAACTTGTGAACAGAACACACACTCAAGCAAACACCATAGTGCGTACACACATAAACACATGAACATTCCAAAAACGCAATACATTGGGCCCCAAACCGAAACAAATAATAATGTCTAATAGGGAATTCAAGCAAGTCATTCGGAAAAAAGCCTGTTCCAAGCATCTGACATCAAACAAAATGCTGCATGCAGCAGTCCATTACAGCCCAAAGCCAGATCATGGAAAAACAGTGCTAAATTGAACACCAATTAAATACAAAACCATAACATAACTAATCAGCACCGATAGAAAGCAATAAATAACGATTTTGGCAACATGTTATTATTACTGATTTAGAAGCAGAACAAGACCAACGGTATAAACAAAAATAATCTTACAAATAAGAATCAACGATGAAGCAAACAATGTCTCACTATATGTATAAACCCAATAAGAAAAAGGTTTGGATCCATTAATAGTAGCGTCAGAATTGACACAATTACAGCATCCAACAAAATCCAACTCTTCCAGTGTGCCTAATTATGATGTTCATCTAGCAGCACAACGAATTCCATAAAAATTATACAATTACAAGGGGAAAAAAAAACCAATTACAACATAAATTGATGTAGTAAAATCACTGACTGGTATAGCACAGATAATCGAATACACTAGCACCAAAGGGAAAATGCAATACCTGTAACGAGGTTAACGACACGTCATCCACGGGCAAGCCACCTAAGTCTAGAAGAGACAACTTTTCAAGAGATGCAAGAAGCTTGACTCCTTTGGCAGTGACGCCAGTTTCTGAAATGCTTAACTTCTCCAGATTAGGAAGGGAGAGAAGATGGCTAATTCCAGCATCATTGACCTTGAAGCATCTAGACAGATCCAACTCCTGAAGACTAGTCATTCCTAAAACCAATTAAGCACCACTGAGCCAAGTCGTAAACAGTGACAGTAAGAATAAGTGTGAAGAATGAAGATAGATACGACACCTGTAATTGGCCAAAGAGCTGAAGTGGTGATTCGATGACAATCCGCGAGGTTCAAGTAGCGCAAGTGACGAAAGGCTCCCAAATACGCCATCCACTCCGCGTCCACGGTGCCGTTGTCTCTCACGTCAACCTCTTCGGCGCTGTGTTTGAAAACCCTGACATGGACGAAAATAATTAGAAACGCGAATGGAACGTGATCGTATTGAAAATGAGGGATGGAGAGAGTAAGAGTACTCGAGGAGGGAAGGGTAGAGGAGACGACGGGCGATGAGGCGGCGGAGGAGAGCGTCGGCGACAGGAGAAGGTAAGCGTTCGAGACTGCGCCTCTGCATCCGCCATTTTTGGACGCTTTCTCTGCTCTGACATGCTGCCTCTATGCAGAGTCCAACCAATTCGCTTTCGCTCTTCATCTTCCGTTCGCTCTCTCTTTCTCTGGTTTGTGAAATTTGGAGCCAGATACAAAACTATTGAAATGAAAGGAACCGAAACTAGGCCAGTCTGACTTTGATGTCGATTTGACCAGAACTAGAACGAGATCAGGATGTTGAAGACGAAGCTTCTTTCTTCTTCTTCTTCTTCTCTTCCCAGTTCCAAAAAAAAAAAAACTCTGTTGGGCCTCATCCTGCATTTGGACTGAACCAGTCTCGGTTTATGAGAGCCCATGTTTCCTTTTCAGCTGCAAAATTATTAGAAAGAAAATTAGCAATTGCATTCTGCACCCAATAATTTGAAACTGCAACTAAATTCCAAATTTACCTTTTGAAAGTTATATTTTCGATTCTACATTGGATTATAACACAAAAATTGAATTTCAAATTGTAAATACTATAATACATCATTTCATATTTTTTCATCTTTTTGTTATTTTTTTAAGTTGTTTAATACAAAATAAACTTCTTTTAGACAAACGTAAATTCTTAATGTAAAAATTCACATGAAGTAAGGACATAATTCGTTTGGTATAAAGAACATTAATATGTCATATTTTAATGATTAGAACTTGTCATACAATATATTTTTTTCAATATTAGAGCAATATTTAGAAAATAAAGTGGAAAAAAATAAACTTCCTTATTTGAGTCTACACCTATTCAAACTGCAAAAAAGAAGATTTATCTAAACTGTAGAGATCACTTTGTATATTTTTCAAAATTTTAATATTAAATATAGACTAAATACTTAATTCAAGAAAAAAAATTAAATATTCCATTTAAATTCATTGACAAGTACACGTTAGATCCTCATCTTCTTATGTGTGTTCCTTCCTCATGTCCTTGACGAACTAAATAAACATTTTTCAGATTTCAATCGTTTCGTAACTAATTTTATGATTGTTTTATTTTGAGTATTACACAAAAGCTTAGCTGTTATCTGCCGTGTCTGTCTCTGAAGCTCACATGGGCTTATAAAAAAGGATGGTCCCTTACATTTGCTTCAGATTAGAGCATCTTCTAAGAACAGAAAGAAGTTTCCTAGTTAATGAAACTTCGACTAGGTTTTCTATTAAATCCCAAGTTGTTATATTATGGTTATTGTATGTTACAAATTGATTTTCGGCTGTTCTTGTATTTTTCAAATTTCGATTTCTCTCCTTTTAAGTGTATATTTAATCTTGCATCAGATCAAGTCAACATGTATCCATAATTCACCGAACAAGCACTGAGAGGTTTTGACACAATTTTAGTTACAAGATCAATCATTATTTGAAAGTGTCTTTTTTTCCTCACAAGTGATTACTGATAAAGTCTATCCCCGGATTGCCTAAGGAATAACGAACCTTACTGTGAGGGTGATATGAGATAAGATGTGAGTGACTACCATTTTTCACACACAGGAGTTCTTCTTGGCCTCTCATTTTGAGGGTTGAGTGTGACTCTTACATTTAACATTACTGAGTAGTATGATCTAAGGTTAAGATTTAGAATCTCATAAAACAGTATTCGTTAGTTTTCGAGCATTCAGTTAAAAATCATAAACTTGAAGTAGCCAAATATGCAAGTTATAATTGCACAGCACAAGGACATAATATATATAACACAAACTGTTTCTCTGTAGAGAGTACAAAATGCTGCAAAGCTTACAACATCAAACACAGAAAAGACATCCAAAGCTCTTGAAAAATACAAGTGATGACTCTTCTCTCAAATATTGAGAAGTTCATTTTTTTTAAAACTTCTCAACAACCCTGTTTCGTTGTCTGTCTTGTATCACTCACACTGTATATAAGTTGTAAAGCGGAGAGAAAGAGGATGAGCTCTGCCCTTTTGTCTCTTCACTCCTTTCTGCTCCGGTCCTTCCATCTTATATAATCTACCTACTTTGATCTAACCTACTGAAATGAAAAATACACAAGAGAAGAAGAAGATTTGATACCAAAATAGTAAAAACGTAAAGACCCTCTCCTCACTGCACATTTGTATGGCTACACAGTCTTACACAACAAAGCAGTAAACCATTCCCATGTCACTTCAAACCAAATTCAACCCTCTCAGGCCAACACGTAGTTAGCCACAGAGACATCTGCTGGAGAAGTAGAATGGATGTAGACAAATTCAAGGCTTTTCCCCGCTGCTAGTGAGCTGAGCCATGATGGGAATGTGTAGGAATCACCAGACTTTGTGAGACCCCAGATTGGACCATAAAGCTTGGAGATTGAAAGATTGAGAGAGTTGAGACTCTTGTCAGATTTGTTCGTCACCACTGTTGAGTATCTGTAATAAGTTTTTCCATTGGCAACCCATGAGGTAGTCATTTTCTGTTCAATAGAAATTGGGCCTGACCACGAAGCTGAAAAAGAAATTCCCGTTAGATTTTTATCACTTAATTAAGCCATATACAATTTAGTGAAGACTAGCCAAACAGTACCTGGAGATGGAGTAGTCTTGGTATTGGGGGATGGTTGAGGCTTGGTAAAAACAGGCTTAAGAACGGGAACAGCTACAAGGAAGAAACTAAAGCTGATCACTACATTATCAACCCAAGAGTGTAAACAGAAAAGGACACAGAATAATGATGGCAATACCTGGAAGAAGCTGGTTATAGCCACCATGACCTCCATTGAGACGTGCTAGAATACCAATGAGAGGAGCATTGTTATAGGTTGCTGGCTCCGTCTGCTCATAGTTATCTCTTTGATCAGCAAAGTCATCATAGGCATCAGGTCCACCAACAAGAGCTCCAGTGAGTAGGTTGGGGTCACTCTTTTTGCTGCTAAACCAAGTACTATAACCTCCACGGCAGCTGACAAATGAAGGGTTAACCTTGATTGAAACAATGGATGAACCTCGGTGATGAACCCTTTGTGGGAAGTTGTTTCCATAGCCCACCATGTAACTAGTTGCTCTTGGGTTGTTCCCAAGAATGTAGTCCACCTAAAGATTACACATGTCAAGTATTGAGATCACACTGATATATTCAATTAATGAAACACTAAAGTTGAATTGAAAGTATCTCCATTTTATGTTTTAGTTCCTAATAAAACTTACTTTCTCGTATAGGAACTATGAAATGAAATGCAGAAGGTGAATTACCTGAGACTTTGCAAGGGAGAGAAGTTCAGCCGGGGCAACATTGCCTGAATTACATCTCAAGTTCCTACCAGATGAAGCAAGGTAGTCAGAATAGACAGTGGCTAAAAATGAAGCACTTGTGACAAACTGCATGTTGTTCCATCTCTGGCGGAAGATGAGGCCACCGGGAGTCTTCTGAACATTGCGAGAACCCTTTCCAAGGCATGAACACATGAAATATTCAGCATTCTGCAGATATCTCTCGAAAACTGGTGCATGATGGCCAGCTTTGCCCTGCATCAAGAACTGCAAGGAAAAAACAACGAAAAGTCTTAGCTAGCCACCAATCTCTGATTAAATACGCATTGCACTTTGATTATTAATTATGATAAGTTTAAGAACTATTGGTATTATTATTACCTTGGCAACCAATGTCTGAACCCCAGCATACTTAACATCCCAACCAAATTCAGTCATGGTCCAACCAGTTCCACCCATGGAATCACCATTCCTTCCAAGGTAATCCAAGTAATACTGATTGTTTGATGCTTGATACAACCAAGCAGCAGCCCAGAGCAATTCATCCTGCACCCACAATTACCAACACTCAATCAACTATTACTTTTGTTTGCTCCTATTTTTTACAATTGATTTTTTATTTTAACTTTAATTGAAGCCAGTAATTGCACGTGCAAGTTATTTTTCAAAATGTTTTAAAATTGTTCATATTTAATCCAGAGAACACAATTAAAACAGATAAACATACTTTGTAGCCACTGATTGATCGGTAATACTTCTGAGCAACCGTAATGCTGCTGTCATATTTGCCTCTGTATTTGTCAGCAAAATCGAACAACTGAAAACAAACCCAAAGACAGTGAGTTAAGGAGGTCCCCCTGAAAATTGGATGGAGCAAAGTCAATCCATTACCACAATTCTCATTCAATGAATGAATTAATTAACCTTACGCTAAGTTGGTGAAACATTTATTAAATCAACCTCTCGGTTATCCTAATTTATTAGACGCAACTAAAATAGCAGATACCAGAGGGGTCATCAGATTCAGATCTGTGACCAAAATAGCATAATTTGATATACTTAAGGGCCTTATTAAGATAAGAATTTCAGAAGCATCTTTCTCTCTTCATCACTCCAACTCTAATAAATGAAAATTAAATGCAACATGTTTTTCACCTATGAGGAACAGTCACAACAAACGAAAAGGGAAAGGAGAAGTTGGTGAAAGAGTAAAGTAAAAGGCAGCAGAAAATAGAGTTGCAATAAAACTAGTACTAGTAAAGTGGATTTATTTATTTTTATTTTAAGACCAAATAACATTAATTGCTGAACGGCCCGTGAATGTAAAGTAAATACATACCAAACAAGTAGCAAAGTGTTATTTGAGACAAAATAGCACCGACACTGTGAGCACGTGACATGGCATAATGGTAATATCGAATTTTCATTTTTGTGTGATGTGAAACCATTTTGAGGGGAAGGTTATGATCCTTGGGGGGTACACATGGGTAAGAGTGTCCCTTGGGCAACCCATCAGAGACCTGCCCACCCTTCTTTCTTGTCCATGTTCCCATTTGGACACAACAACCAAATTTATTTTTGGACCACAGTCTTTACTATTAATTCTCAATATGGTAACAAGTAACAAATAAAATCAAAATAAAGAGAGGATATTGCTAAAGAATGGGAATGCATTAAAAGGATCAGTAGCTGAATTGATAATATTATCAATAAACAAACTCTACTTTTTGTCGTAAAAATAGTCCATTCACACATATTATAAGAAAAAAGAAATTGCAGTGAACAATTGCTCAACAAAGGAATATTAAGGGTGACTAAAGAAAAAGTTGTGGCAAAAAAATTAACAATAATACAAAAAGCATTCTGGTGGGACATAAAAATTCTAGATACTATATTCATTCATAGCCTTTTTAGAAGGCAAGAATTGCGTGGCGTTCCGTAGAGTAAAATTAGGTCAGACTAAAATAATAATAATATTTAAAAAATAATAATAATACGTTTTCATATACTACTAAATCCACGCGTAGTTAATTTAATAGGTAGAGTAATTAGGATTTTAATTGTTTTCATATACTATTAAAACTACACGGAGTTAATTTAATAGGTAGAGTAATTAGGAAAATAAAGGATAGTGTTGGGATTTAATTTTTGTAACTTAATTTAATAGGTAGAGTAATTAGGAAAATAAAGGACAGTGCTGGGATTTAATTTTTGTAACTTTTTTATGCAAATGCAGCCCTAACCTAAGCGGCCCAATTAACGGCTCTGACAAAAAGAGTCATAAAAGTGTAACTGCCTATTAACTCCAACTGCTTCACTTCACTAACAAATGCTGTTCTCAAAACAACTCAAGCATCAGTGTTTTCTCTACATTATCACACAATAATAACTAAATAAAAATAAATAAAATTTATTTAGTAAAGCGTGTTACCTGGTATGCATGAGTGAGAAGTTCGTGAGAATAAGCAGGGTTAGAGCGTCGGAAAACGATGGATGCGGCAGCCATAGCGGCGGCGGTTTCTCCGGCGAGATCCGACCCAGGATTGCTCGGATCGATCTTGTAGGCGTGACGGTCAGTTGTCATGTCCTCTGGCCTTTGCCAGCAGTAATGGTCAGTGTTTCCGTCTCCCACCTAATCGTCAAAAAGCCATAACACCGACATTTTTTAATTATAATCTTGTGAAAAAAACATCATGGTAAATCAATTATTCCGTGATGTAACATTAAAATTCAACTCCTAATAAAACTTTTAAAGTAAAGAAAAAAGGAACCTTAAGAATTAAAATAATAAAAAATGATACCTCTCCGTAGAGAACATTGGGCTGAGGGTGTGCTTTGATGAAGTAGTCTGTGCCCCACTTAACTGCTTCCATGGCGTGGCCAAGCTCACCGCTAGCCTCCATTTGTTTGCCGTATTCAATTATGCTCCACGACATCATCGTAACGGTGAACGCCATGGGTAACCCAAACTTCACATTGTCCCCTGCATCATAGTACCCTCCAACTAGATCCACCTGCAAGTTCGCACCCACAATTGCAGAAACAATAAAAACCAGAACTTTCCAAGAAAAAATGAAAACCAAGATAAAGGGAATTAATTTTTTTATGTGTTGAAGTTACCCCGCTAGCTTTGCCGTCTTGCAAACCAGAATGTGCTCTCCATGTGACTCTCTGGTTGTGGGGAAGGTAGCCAGATCTCTGAGCTTCAAAGAAAAGAAGGCTCTTGCTGAGAGCTTGACCATAGTCATGGCCAGCAGAGGCAAAAGGAAGGGACAGAAGAAGGAGGAAAGGGAACATGCAGAAAAGCTTTTCCATGTGGGAGTGACACAGGAAATGGCAATGTGGGTGAGTGGAAGCAACTGAAACCTTGGATAATCCCACCAAGTTCGGAGGGAATCCTTGGGAAAAGAAAGAAGTTTCAGTAGAGAGAAAGAGAGGGAGTACGGGTATTGGAAAGTGGGGAGGTGAAGGGGCTATATATATTATGGAGGAGAGGGAAAAAGGAAGGTATCAAGAACCCAGAAATTGACAGTGATTCAATAAAAAAAATGTAATTTAATTACTATTAAGGTATTATTTTTATTGCCTTTTTTGGATTTTAAAGTGGCTGCAAATTGCAATGCAGAAGTTCCTGATGTGATGAGAAATGAGAATGGGACAATGGCATGTGGGCTTACAGAATGGAGGTCGGTGAGGTTTAAAAGTATCTGCTTCAAATAAAATTACTGCTATAAAATATGGACAAAAAATAGATAAACGTTTCATTTACTCAGGTTAATTTGGTGAGAATGGTTATTTGGTTAGTTGTGAACTGGAATCAGTTACTCCTCATTATCAGTGACTGTTTGTGTGAAAGTTGAAAGTTACAATGCCATTTTATAATGCTACACGCTTTCCAAATTTTAGGAACATTTCTACTTATATTATTTAGAGTAAATTGTTTTTTGATATATTTAAACAAAAGAAAAGTATATTTGTTTAATTTGAAATAAAATGCAATATAATGTTTTCAAATACAGAGTTGATAAAACTTTGAAGAAAAAACTGCAAGTGTCAGTATAGTTCATTAAAATATCTTATTGTGATAATGTTGTGCAATTAAAATATTGATTACAATTAAACATTTTTCTTAAAAGAATCTGTTTTATGGAAAAATATTGGAGTGATTAGAGGAGGCTGTCCATTTCTAAAGTCACACCCCAGTCTCAAAGTACACACAATAATACTTGCATTTAACAGAGCAGTTGAGCACGGCATCTTCAACCTACAAGCAAATTGGTATTAGTTATTTATTTTTGTTTTGGTGGAAAATGCAACCTCTATAGTATAAAAAACATGTTAACCCATGTAATGTAACTTCACAAAAGACATAACGGTTTGACTTACTGAGGGGAGATTTTATGGAATTTTTCTAATTTCAAGACAATTTTCTAGTCAAATTATTATTTACTTAAAACATTTACACAAAACGTTGTGGGATTAAAATACTGGCAAGCAATAATGAAAGACTCAAAAGAAATGTTTTATGGCGAGAAATTTAGAGTGATTAGAGGAAGTCTATTTCAAAGTCATATCACATGTTCACACCACATGTCTCATAGTACACAATAATACTTGCTAATAATCTAGCAATTGAGCACCCACAAAAATTTTGAATCCAACCAAACAAGTTCTAAGTGTTGGTAGAAAACACAACCACTGGTATACATGTCCACACGTGTAAGTTTACCCAGATTAAGGGGAGATGCAAAAATAACCGTGTCATCAATTAAATTTTCAATAGGTACATTCTTTTATAAATTTTAGGGTTTAGGTCATTCTTGATTATAAAATTAAGGGTTAGACTAGACCTTAATATTAAGTGAACATTAGTTTTGTACATAAAACTCTGGATATAATTTAATAATCGAAAAATTCCAGATCATTAGAAGATTTCAATTTCCAAATCCTTCTAAAATTCCGGTAACGTTTGTTGAATAAGGGTTATGGTTACTATAGTGAATAACACGAAGCTTTGTTTGACATAGTCGACGGGAAGAGCACATGAGTTACAAGTTACGTGGAGGGTGGGCATTGGTTTAGTTTCTGCAAAAGTTTCAACGATGTTTGACTGGTGACGATTTCCATTTCCCAGCGTTATTAACTTCTGGCCTGACAAGTTTGGTTTCAATGGAACTCCCATGTTCTTTCCGTTTGATTGTTCCTTCTTCCAAGCGTGGAAAAACAACACTTCCGTAATTTACGTGTCGTAACCCAAACCTCATACCATTTAATTATTCATTACTCCATTTTCTTAATTGTTTCTTCCCTCACTAATCTAATACTAAAAAAAACTCCTCTTCCTTATTCTTAATTAAATCCCTTATGTTTTGCATGGGTTGAGAGGGAGGAGCATCAAAGATAAGTTCTGACACATGCATATCATAGTTAATTTCCGTAATCTCATTGAATTTTTGAAAAAAGAAACGTGGTGGCATTGAGAGTCAAAATGTGACAATGTGTGTGGAGAAATGAGGGTAAGATGTAGAATTAATGAGAGGGTTGTGCACATGTAGGGTACTTGCATAGCAGAGCAACTAACAACGAAATTGAAGTAGTTGTTGCGGTGTAGTACAACCGAACCAACTATGAGAAGGGAATTATTGATACGCAACGCAATGGAGAAGAAGCTTCATCATGTTCATATGGCTTCTCGTTGCAGAGGAAACCTGTACCCAGGATTCGGATGCCCGACAACCCGACAATCCACACTTATGCCCATTTATTTTTCGTATCTCAACTTTCCACCGACAGTATCCCAAGTTAACATACGCTAACAAAATCAACAATAATTATGTTCCACACGAGTAACATTGTCTCATTTTTTTTCTTACTATATTCGGTAAAATTCATAGTATATCTTATAAAATTCTTATCCATGAAAGAACTGGGATTTAAACAAATTTAATGGCAGTGTCAGATGTTCCGAACAGGGCATTGTAATCACCACGGAGCTACACTATTATAGATGGGTCTATAAAAGTGTATCTATATAATAATGTTTTATAAATTTAGAAGTTAAATAACGACTTAATAGGCAGAGAGAATGGCTTCACCATCATCCTCAATTCAAAATTTTATGGTGGTACAACTTTTTCTTTTGAAAATACTTGGTCTGATCATAAATTAAGTAAATTAAGAAAACATGTTTTGGTCCAGTGGCTTGAAGGGTTACTACCTAGCAAACATACAAAATGGATTTTCTATCAAATCAATTTCAGTTTAAAAGAATAATTTACTTTAAACTTACTTTACCGTCCCTAGACGAGCTGAATCAGTAGGCACTCAGGTTGCTTTTCTTGACAAATGCGTATTTCCATATTGGAACAAGTTAACCAAAGTTGTTAGTAGTAATTTGATTCATAAATTAAAAAATGGAGAGGAAAAGTGTTGTTGTGGTCAAAACAAAACAAAACAAAAAAAAAGTTGTCCCAATGTCAGAGCGCTTTATTCTCAACCGCAATCAACGGCCTCCGCCGAAAATGATATAAAATCTCTCTTTCACATACTCTTTCTCTCTCTAACCTTTTTCCTCACTCTTTTTTTTTTATTACTACTACTTTTAAGAAAGTTTGAATTCACGTAAGAGAAAAGAATTGGACACGTCACAGTTAAGTCAAAGAGGCAAGTTTCCGGAATGACTGAGCACAGACACTTCCCACCTTTGAGTGGCCGTTGTTCAAGGCAACAAGTAAGACCATGCTTTTTTTTATCTGGATTTGATTTTATATTTTTTATAATCTTAAGAAAACTAATAACGTGATGAAGAGAGATATTACATATTTTTATGTAAAAAATAATTTCACACATGATATTACTATTGGTTGAAAGTGAAAGATAGTGCAATTGAGAGTGAAAGATAGTGCAATTACTGTTCATTCCGTACAACTAGCTTTTCCAATCAAGTTGTCCTACTGGTTTTAAGAATCATAATCACTTACTTTTGTTACTTGGTTATCCATCCTAAGTAACCTTATCAAACAAGGATTTACATTTGATCTTTTATGTGGCTGCACGTTGCTCGCATTAGTATGGTCAGTGAAAGTGAAACCAAAAACCAGAAAAAATATTTGAAACAACTTTAAACTTTAAAGGGTTCATACATAGTACTCTATGAGTTCGTGAACCGGAGAAAGAGATTCTTCCTTCTTTTGATTGTAGAAACTTCACTGCTGGTTCATACTCAAACATGGTGTCCCCAAATTAAGGCTTAGATTATTTCAATCTTTGCCTTTTGTTTGTTTAGTGCGTTAGGTTACCGTTTGGAAATTTTGACACTTCTTTGCACAAGACCAGACCAAACATATTTGTTTTTTTTTTTTTTTTTTTTTTTTTTAAATATATTTTATTTCCCCATACCCAATTTTTTTTTATTTTATTTTTTTTTTTTTTGTTTTGGATATATTGTATTTAATAAAAAAAAAAAAAGAAAACAAACAAAAAAAAAAAAAAAAAAAAAAAAAAAAAAAAAAAAAAAAAAAAAAAAAAAAAAAAAAAAAAAACTAG
>Ga0099824_1004212_pt1 | contig 20775 bp, 7 predicted proteins | sample SiratrowhiteBW_FD_76837 | JGI IMG/M metagenome (GOLD analysis project Ga0099824, IMG submission 76837) | Root nodule microbial communities of legume samples collected from California, USA - Siratro white BW | ecosystem: Host-associated > Plants > Roots > Nodule | place: USA: California... | reverse complement strand
TATACTCTCTTTTTTATATATATATATATATATATATATATATATATATATATATATATATATATATATATATATATATATTGCTTTTAAAATTTAAAATAACATTCATGTGTGATCTAAATTTCACATTAAATAAAAATGAGAAAGTTAAGCAATATATAAGAAAAAAGACTCATAAAATCTACTGTCTTAAGATTTTGGGTTAAAGGTGGTATCATTCTCTTATATATGTTTGACTCGTTTTCTCTCCTTGTGAGATCTCTCTGGTTATGCCCTTCGGATTCTTCCAACAACCACAACAAGTGGTATCATAGATACAATAAATTATTATTTTACATTTTTCTTCTATTTTTTTACTTATGTCTATAGATTTATTTAAAGTAGAAATAAAAAATGAATTATAAATTTCTATACTTATTTTAGTGATATCGAAAAAACTATTACATTATCTAAAAAAGGTTATTACATGGTATAAATCTTGAAATTAATAAGTTCATCATAACATTATGCAGTTAGGGATGGTGAACAAAAATCATTGGTTCAATAATTAAATTCATTATAACACTATTGGTTCAATAATTAAATTCATTATAACACTATGTAGTCAGAGGTTGGTGTACAAAAATAATTGTTTCAATACTATTTAACTAAAATGTGTTTTTAATTGTGTACAAAAATGATTGTATCTATACTAGAAAGAGGCGTGTAGATAAAGTCAACAAAGTGTGATGCAATAAAGTCAATGGATCAGACAACCTAACCTTGAAATGTGAACCAAGGTAACCAAGGTCCCCATGTTGAAAAAGGAAACAACATGGATTTTTGAAAATTATTACCACTGTCTGTCACTATGCTATGCAAACATATTATTTTAAAATTTTCAGTTAAATATTTTCTTTATTTCTTAAGAATTTAATTACTATTACTATATATTAATAATATAAAAATTGTACTATCGATTAATAAAAAATTACTGTCACTAAAAATTTAAGATAGATCAGAAAAATAATCATTCATAGTATTATCTCTAAACCTAAATATAAGTATAATCAATTAATCTCAACTGATTAAGAATGTTAATTAGATTTTTCATAAAATAAAAATCACTCCCTTTATCCCAAAATGTATGAACTTGTAAAAACATACTTGAAATTGATTTGTGTTTTTATTTTTCAATAAGTATTAATGTTTTAACTTTTAATTTGTCTATAAATTAATTATCCTCGTTGACACGAATGTGTTTATTGAAAAATTAGGTTATTTTAGTGAAATTGTTTTAAAAAGTGGTATATTTATCATTTTTAATCTTCGTATAAAACCTTTTAATTGCAGTAGTTATTATAAGATATAAAATAGTATATTCTCTAAATATTTGTAAGTTTTCCCTAATCCAATAGATTAGCGACGAATCCTTTTTTGGGGGTATAGAGATTGTTGCTAATCTGAAGAGTTTTCGTATACATGATGGAAATTAAATCCAAGTTTCTGTCATGTGTGTATTTTTTGTAAACATTTTATTGATACAAATTATTTATAGTAAAAAGCAATTACCACAGTAAAATTTGCTAATTTGACGACTTAACCATAGTGAATTTTGTAGGTACAGAAGGTAAATATTTCTTCCCAACATAATTAATTGTTACATGTGTATAATTGAATGAAAATATAAAATCAGTTTATATAGTCTCCATATAACCTATTTCTCTAATTAATCAAAATAAACGTAAAAATAATTCCTTTACTTTCTTTAAAGAAAAAAAAAATAGTTTTAAAAGTGGTAATACTATACTAGTAGAATACAACTTATAATAGCATACAATACCAAAAACATACTATATTAAAATAAATAAAATATCACGATTTATAAATTCTAAAAAGAAAATACATAGCTAAAAAGTACATTATTTGGAAGCATCCTATTATCTCATCCATCCTTACAGTATCGATTAAGTACCTTATAAATCATTAGTCAAGGACCAAACCTTATACGTACATATGTATATAGATTTGATACATATCTATATAAATTTAATACCAATAAGTAGTTAACAACTTATATAGAAAAAATTAGGACATTATCCTCTGTCTAAAATTTTAAATGAATAAGTTTGTGATTTTTTTTTATATATATTGTTTAATTTGTTTCTCTCTAATCAAAGAAAACTCGAACTCATATTGAATTTATTAGACATTATAAGTTTAAAATGAAATATTTTGAATGTTATTAAAAGCTAAATTAGTTTGGTGATCAGTTTGTGTAAGAGGTATAAAATTTTACCACTTTAAAAATAAAATAATGATTAATAATAGTGATACTAACCGTGAACAAAATCATTGATGTTGAAAAAATATTCATGACCAAATTTGCGAACAAAATTTATATTAATTTTTAAATTTTGCAATGAATTTGCATCGATTTTGAATAATCTTTTAAGAAAAATAAAAATAACAAATGAAATTACAACCACATTTTTTTGTCTTAAAGTGGTCACACACTTAACTTATTACTAATATCATAGAGATCGAGAAATTGAAGGTAACAACGAAAAATATAATTACTAAATAGTGATGATTTAATTAAATCAACAACTAAGTTTCTAAAGACGTCATTAATCGAAATAGTAATAAAAATAACCTAAACAGAAGTCAAATTTTGGATGTTGCTAAATATAATTTTTTCCAGTGCTAAATTAGTTCCATATCATTAAATTTTATACTATATAAATTTATGTAGTCTAATCTAAAATAGCGTATAACCATATAGGATAATTAGATTATATTATGATTGATTTTCTAAACCTATTACCATTTCCATTAAGTTTAAACTTTATTGTAACAATCATGATACATTTTTAAAATATTAAAACAATCATTTCATAAATTTAAGATGTTACATAGGTCTTCATTTGTTCACATGTAACTTAAGTGAGATTGTGTCACTTCAATCATATATTCTTAATTTCAAATACATGTCTTAAAGTGTAAGATATGTTGTTATGCAATTGATTTTGCATTTGAAATTATTGAATTGATGTGTATGAATTTAGATATATGATGAATGGATGTATATGATGTTGATGTAAAATTTAATAGCTTAGAAGATTTTTTATTAACTCAAGAGGTATAGGAGAAGATAATCTATAAAAATTCAAAAAGTATTGGTAAAAGCGATAAATTTTATGAGAAAAATCATTTGGTTTGTATTATTAGTTTCAATGTAAAAACAAAAACAAGTAAAGAAATAAAAAAAAAAAAGGATAGAGATAAGAAAAGGAGTAAGAACACAACCTTTAATTGAATAATTAAATGATAAGTGCATGAAGATTCATCACTTGAGAAAATTTATCAAAAAAAGAATCAAACAAAAGTAAAGAATTCTCAAAACTCTTAAAAACTAAAAAAAGATAAATTCATTCAATCTTCAAGGTATGTTTACAAATGAAGGAAACTTCATTATATATTAAGAAATTTTATCTTAGAAAGGAAAAAGACAAAAAAATGGAATTAACTTTATTAATAAAAAGTTAACTTTATTAAGCATGGTTAATAATCTTAATCTTTTAAAATTGGAGAATGCACTTCTTTTAATACAATAATTACACTTTGGAAAGAAATAATGACTTCACTTATATGACAATTAAAAGATCTTCAATAAACATAAATACTTTTAAAAAGTGATATATGCTAGTTGAAAGTTTTAAAAAACACTTTTAACTTCAAGAGTACATGAATTTCATCTAAGTCTATCCTCAAGTTCAAAACATAATTTTTTAACTTCTCAAGTTCATGAAAAAAACTAACTACAGATTACATATAATGATATATTGGATTAGTAAAAGAAATTCATACATGGATAATATGGTACTTTACTTATGATTGTGATATTAAATACAGTAATACATTAAAAAGTTATTGTAACTTAGTTTGATAATCTAAATTACATAAATTTAAATATTCGAAAATGAAATTCTTGCATCATGCTGTATAAAATAATCACCTCAACATATATATTGAATTTTTGGATGTTAGTCTCTATCTATACATATTTAATACAAACCTTATAATAAATTATTTTGAAATTATAAAATATATGTGCAGATGTGTTTGGATAGGTAGATGTCAGTATACGCATACGTTTACAGGTGTGTGGATGGGAGGTGGAGTGAAAGTGAGTGGGACTCGTGTGGGTTAGTAGGTGCATGTGAGCTTATGGGTATGCATAAATGTGTGAATGAGAACTATAACTTTTATTTTATATATTCTCTTAAAATGAGATTACTTTACTAGAAATTACCTTATCTAGTCTTGTAATGACTCCAAAAAAATATATATTTTTATCTTATATTTTTGTTTAAATTTGATTTTGGTCTTTGTGTTATTAAATATATTAAATTTTTATTTAATTTTAAAAATATGTTAAAGTAATATCTCTTCCTATTGTATAGTAGTAAAAAAGGTTACTAAATGTTAAGTTTAAACGTAAAAAGTAAACCACGTATTCTTATGAATCTTAGGAATAAATTCAGATCCTTTTAAAATTTTAAAGAGTAAATATCTCAATTTAAAAATATAGAAAATAAAATAAAATTTGTCTAAAAATATAAACACTATTGGATCTCACCTAGGAGCTTAGATAGTAGCGGGAACGTTCTATCTTTGTTTTAAACGGCTTTTACTTTCTAAATAAAAATAGTTTATCCCTTAGTTTAAATTGTTTATTAAACTAAAAGATTGTCAAATTAGGTATTCTAATCCTTTGTTTAGCTTGTTTTTCTCTCCATGAGATTTGTCTCCTATATAGGATTAAAGACTAATGTGACATGTGATACAGTAGTTATCGAATAAATAGTAGTTATCAAACACATAGTGATTTTTTTGATGTATGTATATGTCAACGTGTTGGTTTGTACAAATAAAGAAATTATAACATTGTAGGAAGATGAGTTAACTGAAGAATTATTATTGTAATTTAATAGCGACAATAATTGAGGGATATGAAATACAAAAAGGGCATAGTTCACAGGTACGAATTAATTCATTATGATTCTTGAAAGTCAAAACAAAAAAATAATTAAAAAAATGTTGTTGCTGTTTAATAATCGCAACTAATTGATCATTCACACTTAACTGAGTAGTATGAATTTGACTAGTTGAATTCAAAACAAAGGGAGTATAATTTGTTGTGGTCCCATCCCATAGCCATGAGTCGAACAACAAATTCAACTCACCACTTCTGTAGATGATGGAGTTCATACAAGCAAATTAAAACACGAAACAACTTCGTGAATGGAATTTCAATTTCTTTTAGCCAAAATAAGTTAGTTTCTTTGTATGAAATACCGGAGGAAAGATTCTTTTATACATAATTATTAATTATTATAAAAATAATTCAATATACAAAATTTTTATTACATACTATTAATTAAATACGAAAAAACGTCATGAATTGCGTTTAAATGAAATTTCAATCTTTAAAACTAAATTATTTTTTATGAAATATCTGTATAATTTCTTTTGAGTCGGCATAACAATTTCTATACAATTAATAAAATAATTAATACTAAATCGAAAACACTTGTTTCAAGGTAAAATAGTGATATATATATGTTTGTGTGTGGTGTTAGTCTATCTTTATAATTATAAAAATGAGATTTTGGTTTTGGAATTACTTTTTCATTTTTATAGAAAGTATAATATTCTGACCTTCTCAAATCCATTAAAATAGTGTCATTGGAGTTTATTAACATGTGAGATATTTTCTGATGGAATTCGAAGATGCATTAAATCTTGTTTTTTTTTTAAAAAAATTAAAATATTAAGAAGAGAAAGTATATTTAAATTACTTAAAAAATAATATAATAGATGGAGAATAATAACTCATTTAGAATTTTTTTTTTGTTTTAAATAAATGACATTGATGCTCCAATTTCAAGTTCTTTAATGATTAATTATTATATTTGAGATAGTTTTACTATGGATTTTAAAACTCTATTATGTTTTATTATCAAGAAACACTTTTGAAATATTAAGAAAATAAAATATATTTTAAATTATTCATGATCTTTATTTCTAAAAAACGTGAGATTATTAGGTATAACAAAACATATATTAAAATAGTAATTATTGATAATAATTGAGTTAATAGAGTGTCTTATTTCCTTATTAAGTTGATTTTAACATGGTTATTTTCTTTTCAATTTATTTCACTTTATTAAAAAATCATAATTAGGTCTTTTTTTATGGAATTGACTAAACATGTCAAGAATGTAAGAATATGATAAGTTATATTTTGTTTGCGTGCCACATGATTTGGATAACACATCACTAAGAAATCACGTCATTATTTTCTTAATAATATTTCATCTGACAGCAACATTAAATTAATACTTTCTTTAAAAGCGTGAAACAAAATTTAAAAAAAAAGCAAAATAATCAATTTTGGTAAGATTAAAAAAAAAAATTACTCTGAATTCAATAAATGGATCTGATAAAAGAAACAATATAGTATACAGCAGTGTGTAAATGAAGATGGAAAAAAGGGAATACAGAGTGATCCAAGGGCTTCGGGGAAGGAACGGCGTCGTAAAAGGCACAAGAGGGTTGACTTGACTGGGCGAAAAAAGAGGGGTATATGCGAGTGGAATATTTGGTTTGCAAACTGTATTATGTTTGTTTTGTGTCATGTTTTTCTTCTCTACTCTTCCTATAAATCCTTCCCTCTCCCTTCACATATTTCTCACATCTCTTTCATTGCACTTCTCATCTTTCTCTTTCTCTCTACAACCTTCTTCCACTTCAGGTACATCAATTTTATAATATTATTAATTAATGCAATTATATTTTAATTTTTTTGGCATTGCCATGCATCTTTCTAATGTGTCACCCCATGCATGCATCACGGGACTATCACTCAACCGCCTCGAGTTCTTAGCTTTTTTTCTTATCACAGTTAAGATTCATTTCATGTGTTTTCGTTCACTTTACATTCATCATCGTGATTTTGTTCTAATCTGTGACACTTATTTGAGCTGTTTCTCGTCATTTCCAATATACCCTTTGGAAAAAGACGCACCTTGTGCATGTATGTACGGCTTCTTCATTCAGTATGAAAATTTCTCAAATGGATTCAACTATTTGCATGGGTGGATTGGTTTAATCTGTATGAAATTGTTTGTTCTTAATTTGTTCCGATTCTTATCTGGGAGTATTATTATTGTTTGTTATGATAATTTAAAAATTAACCAGTTTTCTTTTTCTGTATTTTTTTAGTTTTGAGAACATGGGTCGGCGAGTTTTGCGTAAATTTTGCTTTCTAGATATTAGAGCATCTTCAATCTGTAAAAGAAATAAATGAATAATCAGTTTTCTGCCTCTTAAAATTTGTTTGATTTGTTTCTGTTTACCCAGAGATTTGTTTCTGTTTTCTTTTTGTCTTTAGAAACAATTTCAAAACATAATAATTTTCGAAGAAATTTACTGTCGAGTTATTTTAGAAAGCAGTTTTTTAACACAAAGTGAGGAGAGAATCTAAAAAGTCCTTGTTTACATTTTGTTTTTATTTTGAGAGGTTACGAGTTTCTTCTAGTTTTCTAATTTCTGGTGTAACAAAAAAGTGCTGTAGCTTTCTAATTTCTGGTGTAACAAAACGTGCGGTAGCTTGACAACTGTGCTAACTTGCTTGTATTGAGAACGCTCTATTTTCCTTATTTTTGGTCACTATTTGGAGGCTCTCAACAATTTCAATTTCTGAGCCTTAATTATGAATCTGGATGGTTCAACACTTCAACTAGTGGTATAATCAATAGTTATTGTTGATAGGTACACAACTTTTTCGTAGTGGACTAATAGGTGATGTAACTGTACGTCTATTGGTTGATTTCATTTGATAACTTCTTCAAATTGATCAGCTATTATTAAATTCTTAGTTCTTTTATTTAATTCAAAGATCTCACAATTGATCGAGTCTGACTCTCGTTTCCACTTCTGCAGAGAAGAAGAGCTTTTGATAGTGAGATACAGAAATAGGCTTGTAATTTTGGCTTGAAAAGCCATGGCAAAGGAGCAAATTCAAGTACTAAATGCGCTTGATGTGGCAAAAACACAATGGTACCATTTCACTGCAATCATCATCGCTGGGATGGGCTTCTTCACCGATGCATATGATCTATTCTGCATATCCCTTGTTACGAAGTTGCTCGGCCGCATATACTACCATGTTGATGGTGCACCAAAGCCCGGTACATTGCCTCCCAATGTTGCAGCTGCTGTAAATGGTGTGGCTTTCTGTGGAACACTTTCAGGTCAGCTTTTCTTTGGTTGGCTTGGTGATAAGATGGGAAGGAAAAGAGTGTATGGCATGACTCTGATGATGATGGTAATATGTTCCATCGGTTCCGGCCTTTCATTCGGTCATAGTGCAAAATCTGTAATGGCAACTCTTTGCTTCTTCCGGTTCTGGCTTGGATTTGGTATTGGTGGAGACTATCCACTTTCTGCTACCATAATGTCTGAGTATTCTAACAAGAAGACTCGCGGTGCCTTCATTGCTGCAGTGTTTGCCATGCAGGGTTTTGGTATCTTGGCAGGTGGTATATTTGCAATTATAATTTCAGCTGCATTCAACAAAATGTTTGATGCTCCAGCATATGAGGTTGATCCAGCTGGCTCAACAGTTGCACAAGCAGACTACATTTGGAGGATAATTGTGATGGTGGGAGCACTCCCAGCCGCGTTGACTTACTACTGGCGGATGAAGATGCCGGAAACTGCCCGTTATACTGCTCTTGTAGCCAAGAACACCAAGCAGGCAGCAGCAGATATGTCTAAGGTTCTGCAGGTTGAGATTCAAGCTGAACCACAGAATGAAGCTCCGGCAAAGGCTAAGCAATATGGCTTGTTCTCAAAGGAGTTCCTAACTCGCCATGGACTGCATCTGCTTGGTACATCAAGCACATGGTTCTTGCTTGATATTGCATTTTATAGTCAAAATCTTTTTCAGAAGGATATCTTCAGTGCAATTGGTTGGATACCTCCGGCCAAAACCATGAATGCTATTGAGGAAGTTTACAAAATTGCAAGGGCTCAAACACTCATTGCTCTGTGCAGTACAGTCCCTGGTTACTGGTTCACGGTGGCTTTCATTGACAAGATAGGAAGATTTGCTATCCAATTGATGGGGTTCTTCTTCATGACTGTCTTCATGTTTGCTCTTGCCATCCCTTATGACCACTGGACTCATAAGGATAACCGGATAGGATTTGTGGTGATGTATTCATTGACCTTTTTCTTTGCAAATTTTGGGCCTAATGCCACGACATTTGTGGTGCCAGCAGAGATTTTCCCTGCTAGATTCCGAAGTACTTGCCATGGAATTTCATCAGCATCTGGGAAGCTTGGAGCTATAGTTGGTTCATTTGGGTTCTTGTATTTGGCACAGAACAAGGACAAAAGCAAAGCTGATGCAGGGTACCCTGCAGGTATTGGAGTAAAGAATGCGCTTATCGTCTTAGGTGTAGTAAACATTTTAGGTTTCTGCTTTACTTTCTTGGTTCCTGAGGCAAAGGGAAGATCATTGGAGGAGCTCTCAGGTGAGAATGAGGAGGATGTTGGAACCGGAGAAGAGTCGGAGCAGTCACATTCTCACAGCAACAACAACAAAACCGTTCCATATGTTTAGGATATGTTCATCTATAATGTTGTTATAATAAAGCAGTGGCTTCAATTAGACTTGGAAAGCACAAAAGCTTTCCTTGCCTCTCACCAATATTTCTGTTAAATTTTGACTGGACATCAATGAGCAGGTACTAGGGCTATTTCTTTTACGAATATTGGCAAATTTGAGTTACAATTGATGTATAATCAGTATTGGTGTATAGAACTTTCAATAAATAGTTTCACAGACCAACTATGTTCTGCATGCTATCCTTATTTTCTTCTTCCCTTTTGACTTCTTGTTTCAATATTTCAATTTTCCTTAAGTCTAAGGAAACCGATGGCATTGCACAAGGCATGTGTATAATTATAATTGAAATCTCAAGAAAAAAAAAAACGGACTACACTTGAACAAGTGTTCGTGATGGAACTGTACGAAAATAAATAATATAAGAATCTTATCGTCTGAAATTCTGAACTGTGTCCCTTATCCTAGGTGCTAATGTGAATACAGATAAAGACTATTTATTTTTCAATGTCAGTAGACGTAAAATATGACCATAATGCTGCAGCAGTTCCAGTCTGTTCACGGCACATATTTGACTTTTACACTTCAAATACGTTTGCTAGTTGAAAGTTGAAAGCAAAAGTTGCAGTGGCGTTTTCAGTCTCACTAACTTGCTATCTTCAATTTTCTACCTCTCGAATCACTTATGGTCCACACAGATCAAGTTATTCTTCGGTGGCAACTGCTTTCAACCAGTCTTTAAATGATCAATAGACTTTTCTTTGGACATGAGCTACAGGTAAACTTTTATATACTTTATTTTATGTCTCACTAGTTCATAGTTCACCATAACATCTCACATTTCACATTTCATATTATATTCTCTCTGTTGGAAACTCCAAACCAGTAAGCCGACTTCATTGATTACATGGATGATAATTATATAATCAATGGGACCCGAAAACTGAATAATTTGATTTTTCAGCAGGTATTACATCATTCACGCAATCATATTTCTATTTCACGAACTGTGCTGGACCTTTTGGGTCCTTTTGCTTTGTTAAAACATGGGATAGGATAAAAATAATTGTTATTTTAAAAAAATCAGAACACTAATCAATACCTTCTGCTACTTAGTATACCATGAGATAAAAAGTTATTCCAAATACCAAATACCTATCCTCACCGACCATGACTGATATCTTCATTCCCTCTCACCCCAACTAAAGCTAGCTCAATGAAGTGTATCTTGACAAAACAAATTAACAAGGGAAAATATATAACAGTAATGTACTACTAAATGATGAATACACTGACAATATTATTTCCTGAGCATAAGTTCAAACTGTTTGCGGTGGCATTCGGCTAGAGCACCTATCCATCATCTCGCTAACGAATAAATTATACATTTATGTTAGGCTTCGTTGCATCTGATTCTTTCAAGACCTTACAGGATCTTGGGAGCGGTTTATTTGCAATATATCAGTGGGCTGCGGCCTATTTCAAGCCCCTACGTTATGAAGTTTATCCAAATGGCTCCAAGATCCATTAGCCCATCAGGCTGATCACACTACTGATCTGTTAATGATTTTAACATGTACACAAATATAGTAGAACAATAGTCTTAGCAAAAACTTTCTATTTCACATTAAGAAGTAACTAACATACAAGTCAACAAAACTATAACCTTAATATTTTAGACTAGAGTACTGTCTTAATCTCTTATGTAGAATACTGTAGTTATCGAATCTTTCCTAAGTTTTCCCTTTCACCCATTATTGTAAAACAATAAGCAGGAATAGTAACGAGTTCCACCTTTTTTAAAATTATTTCTCCTTCTCTTCCATCCCAGCAAATATCACCCATTACTTCTCACCTTCCCTTCCTCGAAACCAAACACAACACAGGATTTAATTTTAAAAAGAAAATATTGATAAATGAAAGTTGTGAAACTTTCTAGAGATTCTTTGCCAGAGTTACAAGCACAGACTTTTATATCCACCACAATTATCTGGATCCATAAAGTCACGCTCTATAATACAGGTCCAGCAAATTGGGATTTACAACAATAACAGCTCAGAGCTTTAAAGCCACCCCCCTTCAGATTCATATTATTGGAGGCATATTTCTGTGGCAAGATGGGCTCTGCAGATGATAAAGTATGAAGGGGCAATTCATTGAAAGTAAAAACCTAGTAGATCCTTAAAAGAAAATGAATTGAGCACGTGAACATTTCAATGTGCACGCTCTCTCAGCACTTCAAGATCCATCTCAGTGGGGTCAGTAGCTTGGATTTCATAATGAACACCATCAAGCTCACGTCTAAACCTGTCTTTAGTTGTGGCGTAGAGCATCTTGGCACGGATCCGAGAAGTTGAAGGGGACCTAATCAACATCATGAAATGAAATAACTAAGAATGACGTTTCTGGCCAAATCACAGAAAAAGTAAATTAAGAAGCTTGATGTTGAGGTAGATGAAGGCAAGAATAAAAATAGTCTAATCCAAGAGGAGGAAACGGAGACAAGCTCCTAGCAAGATATTGAGGAGATACTTCAAATAAGTTATGGAAAATATACAGTTATGAAGTGGGAGCCAAGATGCGACTCAAACAAGAAATGAACAATGGTTGATCAAAGAGACAGAGTAGTCTTTCCGCGGACAATCAGATCCAAAGATGCAATAAATAGAGTGCTAAATCAGTTTGTCTAGAAAAAAAAATTGTTATTTACATGTATGCTATTTTTTTTTTTTTTTTTTCTGAGAAGCTAGGTAAATATTTAAAGGCAGGGTTTGTCATTCTTCTAGCAAATGAAGAAAATAAACTAGTCAACTATGCATGATGAAGGAAAATACTACCATTTCCTTGAAGTCCATTATCTTGTTTGAGGGCACTCTGAAAATCGTAACTAAACAAAGCAATAATAGCAAAACACGCAAAGTTTTATCTATTCCAATTTTATAAATCTCTAATACTGGCTAGACAAATTTCAACCCACCAACCCCCACACAAAAAACTTGTACTTGGGAAACCTACCTTGATATGGTTGAACTAAAGCATCAAGCATGATAATGTTTGTTATGATAAACTATTTATGTATCATTTTTCGTATAAACATAAGAACTTCTATCCAGAAATGCTCTATCCGCAACCTAAATACAATTAACAGAGGATGCCACTGAAATTGGTATCCGAGCCTGATATCCAGATCGGAAAAGGAGTGATTTCATACGTGGAGCCAAAAATCTCTGCCTAATCAACAACAAATTCTTATCCCACAAAGGAATAAGACAAGATAATTAACCTCAAGACAAATAAAACAATGAACATTAAGCTCCATAGTATCAGAGAGAACAAGCAAAGAGTGACACAAGCTTGCAAGAATGACATGGCATGGTTATTTTGAACAGCCAAAAATGTGATCATATAAGCTGCGGAATTTGCTTTGTTTGCACAAGAAAAACATACCAAGTATCATGCCTCACCAACATCTTGATGGTTAGTGCAGCCAAGCTTTTACTTGTGGCCAAATTTAGAGATCCTTTTCTTTAACATATAAAACCAAAACACAGAGAGAAACTAAACTAACCATGCAATGAAGAAGATTTTGCTCTTCTGACAGTTCTCAGAAGTGACGAAATCGAAGTCAAAGACAGCATATCTGCAATCATTCTCAGGCAAAGATGCAGCGAAATCATCATAGCTCTCGGCAGGGCCACCGGTCTTCTCAACCACAACCTCCCTTTTCTTTTCATCAACCTTAAAGATCACATAGCGATGGACCTTCTTCTGCTTCAGTTCCATGAAGGTGTTTTTGCTGTGATCAGCAACACCCATGCCTGATGAAGCATTTGGCTGGAATTTAAACGCATCTGGGTCAAAAGCCTTTCAACCAAGACTTGATTTTGAAATCAAACACACACGAACACTCACATGACAAAACTTGATCAAACCAATGAAACCAAAACATGACAGAAAATAAATGAAAGTGTGAGAGATGTAGATGAGAAGGAAAATGTTACCCTGCTTAGGCCTCTGAAAGACATGATGACAAGTTGAGTTGAAGAAGGAGAAAGTGAAGTATGGAAGTGTAGGAGTGAAGAGAAATTATTACAGAGTTAGAAAGAAAAGATTTTTGAGTGAATAAAAGATATGAGAATACGTTATGATGATAGGGGCGGTGCGTTGTGGCAACGCAAAGTTAAATCGGAACGTAAATCTGCGAAAAAAACAAGGTTTGTCTACCGCCAATGGGACCCACTTTTATTCAATGCTCGCCATATCTCTTCGCCGCGTATATTTTAATTTTTTTATTTTATTTTTCATTTCTTACCCAACCGTTGATGCCAAGTGTTACTAAGAAACGTTCATTTCACTGTTAGTTTCGATGCACCAGCGAAGGAGATTGGTTGACTACAAAAGGTGAAAGGAAATAAGTTAATGGTGTGAAAATAAATTATTAATAAAATGAAGATTAAGGAGCTTTGGTGTGAAAGTATGAGAGAAGATATTGAAATTTAAATCTAAATCTTATAAAATCGGTTTCACTAACAATCGTATCACCATATTCTCTCATACTATATTAAAAGATAAAATTTAAATTTAAATTAATCTTATAAAATTTATTTAATAAAGTGAGATTTACATCTATATTGTAAATTATTAAAAGGTCTTGTCTCTAGTTAATGTTGGATTTCTAATAAAAGATATAAAAAAAAAGATACAATAAAAAAAATAATATAAATGATAATTTTTTCTGATTTATCAAATACATTGTATTAAGCTTATATATCAATATAAGAAAAAAGTACACATTCTACAATAAAAAAATTACAATTAAAAACATAATTGATGTAAACAAAAATACAATGATATTTTTGAAATTATGTGTAAATATATTACTCCGATTAGCTCTCAATTATTGTAGTATATTCTTTCAAATTTATTATATCAGATGAGAGTTCTCAACTTCTGTATTTTTATTTTAATCTTCACGTACTGTTTATTAATATAATATTTTTACTGCTTTTATTATTATTTTCTTTTTGCACAATTGAATCTTTTTGATACATTCTTTGCTCTTCTCGTTCATGCTTATTTGATTGATTCTTTCATTGTTTTTCATCTGTCGTATTTCTTACTTTTACATAAATGTACTTTTGCTAACCATTTTCTCTTATTTCTTACTTTTACATAACTCTAAATAACTCTAAATATACTTTTGCTAACCATTTTCTTCTAGAAACGTGTTAGACGTTTTATACTGGTTTCCTTATGTATGTCGATTACATTGTTCTCACTATAAATAATGTTAAAAAAATACAAATTATCATGAGTCTTTTCCTCCATCATTCTTGCATAAAAGAAGACTTGACATACTTTTTTGAATTTGAAATTGCACATAATAAGTAAGGTATTCATATGAGTCAAAGAAAATGCCCCTTTAATTTACTTGAAGAAGTTGGAATGCTACTACCAGGTGCATTTATACCCATTTCCATAGTACATACTTTTGAGTGTTGACAAAGCAAATCAAACTCAATAAATAAGAAATTTATGCTTATAAAAGACCTATTATATCTTTTTTATTTAAAATTTGTTTACCCAATAATTCATTTATCAAAAAAAGTAAACCATTTAGCAGATAATCTGAAATAAATAAAAAAAACGTGATCCGCACTTTTTACCATTTTATTCACCATTTCATGTTTTTGTTATTCAACAATCATATATGTGGGATTTGAACTATATAATCGTACAATCCTATTATTTAAAGATTAAAATATCAATTCTAACTATTTCAATCACCAGAACTTACAATTTTACTATTAAAATATTAATATAATCCATTCTTAGAGTAAAATATTTGTTTTTCCTCAAGTTGTCATTTTAAAAAAAAAATTTAAATTAAAAATTCTCAAATTGAATTTGAAATTTAAATTTTGATTATAAATATAAAATAGAAGTATATAATTAAAAAGATGTATTCACTATGTTTTAATTTTATAGAAATAAACATTATAGTTAATACGATAAATGAAAAAAAAATTAATTACATTATTAGTCAATTAGAAGTTATAACATGATATGATTTTGACAAGAATAATAAACTTACTTAATTATGGTTAAACATTTTGGTGATTGATAATTATAGTTAAAAATGACCCTTTCCTCACTCGTAAACACACCATTTAGTAACTGAGAGTCTGATAAAAAATTAAGCGCTGTTATAGCGTAGCGGAGGCTTTTGGGGGTTGCCGGCGAAACAATCCGTTAATTCTCCATGGATATGGTGCTCTGTTCTGCACCCATTTTCTCTCTCTTTTCGTTCTTTATTATTCGGCTTATTTATGTGGGTTCAAACTTCAAATTGATTATTGAACACAGGAGAAGAAAGAGGGTGAAGCCTCCCTGTCGTGGTTCGAAACCTCGGACTCTGTTTGTCGCCGACACAAGTTTGAACCCGATGGTCAACTCTCCGTACGTCACTCTTCAATGTCTCTTTTTTCGACTCTCCTTTTGTGACAAACATGTTATTTTCAAAACCCTCATAACTTCTATGCTTGGAATTTGGTCAACGTCAACTCACTTCAGATGTTGAAATTTTTACTTTGATGTTAACACAAGTGTAAATGGTGTTGATTTCTTCCTGTTGTGTCAGCTCTTTGACTCTCTAATTTGTGATATAATATAGTATGTTTATGTGAGGAAGCAACGTATGTGTCGTGTTATAAAATTTGTTATTGTGGCTTTCTTGACCCTAACGAGTGTTTTTAGTTTCTTTTTAGGTTGTGATTGTCGATGATTCCAGGCCCTTCTACCAAAGGGTGGTTGGATCTTTCATGAATAAATTTTTTCCCTCGGGATATCCATACAGGTTTATTTATTTTTCCTGAAACTCTGTTATGGTTTATGGTGTAGAAACTAGGAAAGCTTGTTCAGTGATAGAGCTTTTCTGTTTCTCCTGCAGTGTGAATGAAGGCTATCTTAGATACACACAGTTTCGAGCCCTGCAACATGTTACCAGTGCAGCGCTATCGGTGCTATCCACTCAGGTCTTCTTCTGGTAACATAAAAACTCAGTAAAGGATGTAATGGAAAATGTTCCTTTCTTTGACATTGGAAAATCAAACTTGCTTTCTTGAAAACTGAGATATAGAGTACTCTTTATTCATACTTAGTATTTCTTGTTAATTGTGATTATGTATTATGTAATCTTTTTCATGAATTGATTATCATGAAATAATTGAGTGGGTGTCCTTGGTCTCTATGCTTATTCTTCTGCAGTCCTTACTATTTGCTGCAGGGTTGCGGCCCACACCTGCACAGGCGACAGCTGTTAGTTGGGTAATTTGATATTAATTTCAAATTGATGATTTCTCAAATCAGCAATAACCATGGAATGTGTTTGATATATGAACTGGATGTTTTGTCTGGCATATGTCCAGATTTTGAAGGATGGAATGCAACATGTAGGGAAGGTGATCTGTAGCAATTGGGGTGCTAGAATGGATTCTGAGCCTAAACGTTGGAGACTGCTAGGTTTGCATGTGGGCTGGTGCTTTTCTTCACCGCCTTCTCTCCTTGATATATTATGTTAGCTCGTAATTGCTAAGTTCTTAAGTTGTCTGACAATTAGCTTTACGTTTTTTGCAGCTGATGCTCTCTATGATATAGGCATTGGCTTGGAAGTGCTTTCTCCATTATGCCCACATCTTTTTCTTGAAATGGCAGGCTTAGGAAATTTTGCTAAGGTTTAAGTTTTTCAAAAATAATTACACATTTTGGTATTGTTTGCAATATAAAGTTGATTCACAGCTAATAGGTCATTCAACCCTATGTTTGTCATGTTTTGGGATTGCGGTCTTTAGCATCCTATTCTAGATTTTGTGTAAAAGTATCATTTGTTTTAGGCAACTTACTTCTCTTTCTGTTATTGTGGAGTCAACAGGGGATGGCAGTTGTTGCAGCAAGAGCAACAAGATTGCCTATATACTCTTCGTTTGCTAAAGAAGGAAATCTCAGCGACCTATTTGCTAAAGGAGAGGCTTTTTCAACTCTCTTTAATGTTATAGGAATTGGCGTTGGAATTCAATTAGCATCTACTATCTGTGCATCTATGCAGGGAAAGGTATAGAGCTTTTATTTTTTGTTCTTGGGCCTCTGTTCAATTAAATGTGGGTTCTGACTCTTGCAATTAGTTTATGCTAACAATATATGTAATGATGTTCTTGGACGTGGTTATTACTGAAAGGCTTGAGAATTGAAATATTCATACATTTTGTGAAATTTTTTGAAGTTGGTTACAATATTACATGCCATTTCAACACCCCTCGCCCCCATAAAATATATGTTAATTTATATAAAAATGGGTAAGAGGGGACATAATTCACTTTTAGGAGAGATCTTCCATGAAGTTGGACTATTGATGTGCTTTCAATAGAACTCACAATTTAAGCTTCATGATTATATTCCCGTTACCACCAAGATAAGGCTAAGTCTTCCTGTAATCTTGGAACAATGCAAGTTCGTACTACTCGGTTTATTAATTCTTAGGCCGTGTCAAAATTATTAGGATAAATTATGCTTAATAGCAGTTTAATGTTTATCAACCCCCAAAGTTTCATTTTCTTTTTAGGGATAACCTGTGAAATAAACTGAAACTTCAATTCAAGGGCGTAGATTGAAACTTGTTTAGTTCAATTGCTCTGATTAATATGTAATTTTTAACCAGAAGCTATAGAACAAATAGTAATAGCCAGTGTTGAAGTTAACTGAAAATTTAATGTATGCAATTTAAACCAAAAGTTATAGCTGACGGCAAGATATGAATCAAATGTTATTGGAGTCAAGGGCACGTAGGTCGTATATATTATTTATTTGCAATTAGAACCATTACTCCATAGGAAAGGAAACACTCTCTAGACACAAGTATTCATTTTATTTATTATTCCCAACTGATGGATTATGAAACAATTTTGGTCAGTTGGTTGTGCGTCCACTCTCCTTTCAATCTTGGTCGTATTTATTGCACTCAGAATCATTACTCGGAATGTAACAAGTATTTGTTTCCTAGTTTACTTTATAGATATATAATTGATCATGTTGCATGTCTTAATGATAATATACTTGTATTGATGATGTCTTATGATTCCGACTGATGAATTATGAGACAATTTTTGTCAGTTAGTTGCGGGTCCTCTCCTTTCAATTATACATTTGTACAGTGTGTCTGAACAAATGAGAGCAACTCCTATCAATACCTTGAATCCACGAAGAACTGCAATGGTGGTGGATGATTTTCTCAAGGTCTAGTTTGAACTATTGAAGTAAATGAAAACTCTCTTGTTTTCCTGTCTATTATTTGTAAAAAGGAAAAAAGAATGAAATGCTGTTTGATTGTTTGATGAATTCCAATGCAGGCAGGAGTTGTACCAAGCCCTTCTGATCTAAGATATAGGGAAAATCTGCTGTTTAATCTGCAAATCAAAGAAGACACGGGAAATGTAAGAGTAGGGAAGGCTGTGCACAAGGCCATTAAGCCTTCAAGGCTTCTTGAGCTAAAACAAGTGTTCCATGAGGAGAAGTTTCTTTTAAACTTAGGTAATAAATGCGTTGACATGGTATTGGAGCAAGATGCTAGTGGTGAAGATGCATTGAGAGGGTGGCTAGTTGCTGCATATGCTGCACAAATTGTGAGTTCCTCTCGTTATGAGCTCAGTGCTAGTGTCATGCATGAGGCTTATGAGAAAATGAATGGTGTGTTTCCTATATTCTTGAAAGAATTACAGAACAAAGGGTGGCACACTGATCGGTTTTTGGATGGAACTGGGAGCCGTTTTGCATTATAATGCTCCTAAAAGTTCCATTTTGCACACCCTCGTTTGCCTCGTGATTTTTTATCATGTCACAAATTCATATTATAATTGTGCCCATTGTTTTATCTGGTCTATGTGATAATTCAAGCTTGGTGACACCTTATTTTCTTGTTCATATTCTTTTGCGAACTGGAGAAATACAAAAGTTGTTCAAATGAGTATTTTATATTTGCTAGGCAGTGAGGAAAAATGATAGAACTTGAGATTGTTTAATAGCTAGAAAGTAGTTTTTATTGCTCTTCGTACCTTTTCACTTATGTCATTATTAGTTCAGCAATTAATTTGATGAAATACTTTTAATTTAATAAATTAGCTTAACACTTTTTTAGTAGTTAGTGGAAAGTTATTAAGTTGTCTTTATTGAATTAAATTTATTTTTGAATGCTAGTGGAGAAATGTAAAACAACAATTTTGACCAATAACTCCATTAAAAGTGATCTAACTAATCACTTTTATTTTGCTAAACACAGACTTAATAATGGCTAACTGACTGGAGATTCTCATCGTTACTACTAGTTTGATATTTCAAAATATTTAACGAATTTAAACATTGTTATTGGCAAATCCTCGTGCTTGTTTTTCTCTAGTTTGCAATATTCTCAGATGTGTTTTCAAGAGACTCTTCTCAAATGCTAATTAATGATGAATCAGGTTTGGGATAAAGTAAGCATAAGGTTAGTAGATGCACACGCAAGCTGGGGTCAGACTAAAGTAGTGACTACGATAACAAAAATTATTTAATTCCTACACATTCTAGCAAAATATATTTATAGTATTTTTCTAATTATGACTTACAATTGTGTTTTATTTTTAATATTATATTTGGATGTTTGAATGTTATGCTTTGATTTTTTGGTGTTATATAACGTAAAACTTCAATTTATTTTACTGTTTAATATCTATAAGAAGGAAAGATCGAATTAAATGCTTGACATATGAATCACAAAAAACATTTCTAAAGAGATTGCCTAACATCACATGCAATTTAAAGTTTGATAGATGAACTATCTAAAAGTGTTTCCTAAAATTTATTTTTGCAAATCTCTCTTTTTATGATTAGTTATAATTAAATAACATGTAATATAAAGAGATAGAGTATAAGAAGGATCTACATTGTCTTTTTTTTTTTTTTTATATTGGTTTATCTGTTATTGTCTTTTTTTTTTTTTTTTTTTTTTTTTTTTTTTTTTTTTTTATTTTTAATTAAAAAATTTTTTTTTTTTTTTTTTTTTTTTTTTT
>Ga0099824_1004211_pt1 | contig 20777 bp, 12 predicted proteins | sample SiratrowhiteBW_FD_76837 | JGI IMG/M metagenome (GOLD analysis project Ga0099824, IMG submission 76837) | Root nodule microbial communities of legume samples collected from California, USA - Siratro white BW | ecosystem: Host-associated > Plants > Roots > Nodule | place: USA: California... | reverse complement strand
TTTTCTTGATGCATTTATAAAATTATATTTTCAAAAGTTGGTGCAAAATTTTTCTTAATTAATTCATGCTATGCATTTTCTAATTTTAAGAGTCTGAGCTGCAATTTCCCTTTACCAAATTTAAACACCTAGAAAATTTCAATTGATTTGCCTTTCTAACCTAAGTTGTTGTGTTATTCAAGCCAGAAATTCACATCAGATGAGCTCCCCAAAAATATGAAAGAATTTTGTTCCCTCACCTGTTAATGATTTAACCATACCCAAATTTAAGTGAGATCATTCCAGCAGTTGTTGAAGATGACTATGTTCAAGAACCATAGGATTTATGTGTTGAAGATTAAGGTTAGTGAGCTAGAGTTTGAAGTCATCCCTATTATCCAAAATTTTCTATCCCTAACACATGACCACTTAGAATCTTTATCAGCATCTCCCTGCAGCAGTGATGATTAATTATTATTATTAAAAACATTTGAAAAATATCTTAACAACATTCAACATTATTTTTATCATTGTTAAAAAGAATATAAGAAAGATGTTTATGTAAATGTGAGAAAAAATTTATTTAATATATAAAATAACAAGGACATTATTGGTATTTTAAGAATTTGTTAAGTATAGGAAGCATTTTATATGGTGCACCAAGGAACGTGACACTTTTATTCCAAGTATTCCTCTTTCACTCTCTAATTTAACATTTCTCCTTCTCGCATTTCAGATTTAGCAAGGTGAGTATTTATAGGAAGCCATGTAATGATTGGGCCCAATTAAGCTTTTTTAATGTACAATTTGGTTTGGTCCCAATTTGTTGCACATATATAGCCTAGGAAAGATAAGTGAAAATGTTTTAAACTGAGTTTAAGAGGGGGGTGAATTGAACTTTGAAAGATTTTTCCCAATTTAGACCTTTGAAAATAGTTTTCGCAATCTGAAAAACTTTAATGAATCTCGGTGCTAAAGATATAAGGTGAAGTAAAAAAATAAACTGATTCAAATCACGAATAAACCAATTTGTTTTACAGGCAGATAGAGATTTTCAAGCAGCACACACAACAAATTTACTATCACACAGCAACACCTTATGCAGATCAAGTTCACACAGTTTCAAAAGCAATATTACACTAAGAACTGAATCACACAAAATTCCAAATTTGAATGAGAGCAAAGAAGAACATAATTACAAAATACCAAGTTGAAACACCTAACACAGCTCTATATTGATTTCAATCAATGTTAACAAATCTGATAAAGTTTCCTAACACCAGCAATTAATACAGATTTGAGAATTATTCAGAATGCATATTCAATTGTCCAATTATACCAAGAATACAGAACCAGAACACAAATTCTGCAGTATTACAACAATTTAGACAGAGGTTCAATTCTTTAAAAAATCACAGATCCAGAATCTTGTATGTAATACAGAGTTAGAAAAGAAATAATCTGTTAAGCAAGATTTCTTTGACAGCTACAACAGATTTATTAGAACCAACAATGAGTTCAAGTTACAAAAACCAAATTCAATATACATCAGAGAACTTAAACCAGTTTTATCAAGATTACCAAGAATTAATTCAACTTTTAATTAAATTCAATCTACAGTCAAGAACAATACAGAATTGAAAAAGAAGGGTCAAGAACAGCAGAACACAATCAATTATACTGGTTCACCCTTCCTCAAGGGCTACGTCCAGTCTCCTTTTCCCCTCAAGCAAAGAAAATTTCACTAACTTTAATCAATTGTTTACACAAACAATTACACAATTCTTACTTCTTGTAAGAATCAAACACCCACTGAATTGAGCACCTACTCCCCGTAGTCCCCACTCAATACAGCAATCACACACAGCTAAACCTATAGCCTACAACAATACACAGTTTCACAGATTTGCAACCAATTTACACAAATCTTGATACAGAAAGGGATCAAGAAGTAAAGAAAAACTTCCTGATTAGCACGCAGAAGAGGCCTTTGCACAGTGTTGAAGGACTCCAATAGCATAGAATGGGTCAAACGTTACTCTTCAAAAAAAAGCCTCAATTGATTTTCCTCAAGAACTCTCAATTTCACAAAAGTGTTTCTCACTAGTTTTTCTGCTGTAATGATTCTCTATTTTTGTATCTGTGTTATGGTGCATTTTAGAAACCTCACTGTTTTAATAGAAGAAAAGGTGTGAATTCATTTTTTCAAAAAAAAAACCGTTAATTCAGTTCTGACAGGCATCGAATAACTCGATTTCATGAAAACGGGAATCGCTTTATTTTAGCCCAATACAGTATTTAAAAACCAGTTTAATCCAAAACTTGGCTAACTCTTTAGTTTAAAATTTTAAACACTTTTAGACCTTTGTGCTATTGGATTTCTCCTTGACTATGCATAGGTTCTTTGTTAATCAAGCCTAAACCCACTCACACCAGACCAAGACCTAAACCACATCTAATTGCTTGCTTGCTTTACCTTGTTGGACATGTCTTGTATGGCTTCATCAAATCATTAGTTTTGTGAAAGTACTAACAATAAGATTGCCCCTTATGACTTATGTCATTCATTTATTTTTTCTATATTATAATCCTTGTGCTATTCTCTATTTTATGATTAAAACTTACACGACAAGTCATACCACAAAAATTATATAAATGAAACATTGTTTATACTAAAAAAAATATAGTATAAATTATGAAAAGGCAAAATGTTTATTTACTTTCATATAAATGTAATAATATTCATAATTATATTTTTTTATATCAACTTATATATATATATATATAAAATTTATATAAGACAAATCATAATTCACTGTCAATATATTTTTTGATATTTTAAATCATTCAAGTTTTCTATAATAATATAATACTTTTAATAAAAAATAAAAAAGATAATAGTCACATTACTAAGATAATAATAATAATAATAATAATATAATAATAATAATAATAATAATAACATTGTCATTAATATTATTTTTAATGATTGAATCTATTTTTTCTTTTTCTTCTTTAATGTATGACATGCTTAAACTCATTTCTAATGAGATTTGTAGAGATCATAAACTGAAAATCTTTTTCTTTAACTAAAGTTAGTTCTTTTCTTATTATTTCAAATTCTTTTGTTAGGGTATGTGACATTATAAGGTCTTCTGATTCCTCCATTTTATTGACACTTTCTTTTAAGTGTTTCACACTTCCATCTCTTTCAACCCTTTTTTCTATTTAGCTTACTTCAACTCATTCGGTAAGAGATCAACGTCTGATATTGTTATGGTCAGTTTAATTTCAAGATCTTTTGACTCATCAATCTCTTCCATAACATCCTTCAACTTTTTCCTTGCACTTTTCAAATTGATTAGAAAATCATTTCCAAATTGCATAAAAAATCATTTGCTTCCTGTTCTCTACAAGCTTCAATACCTTTCTAAGCCTCAATCTTGGCTAGTTCTTTCAAACCACACAATCATTGAACATCATGATTACTGTTAGCGCATATCTATAAAACTTTAGGTCATCACAAATCCTAATAATATTTTCAAATACTGTGATAACAAAATTCACATTAATTACTTACCAAGATATTTGCAACCCCTAAGGGACCTTATTTACAATGTAGAGGGGATGGAGATTTTCAACTGTGTGCTCCAATAATATGTTCATCTATTAATTACAATAATTAACTTTAAAACATATAGAAAAGAGTAGAAGTACAAAATAATAGCATAATGGGTCAGATATTTCTAGCTTTACTTTTTTTAGTTATGAATCAAAGATGTAAACATTAAATAAAAACAAATTAACTAATAAAAATATACGAATAAAACAAATATCTTTAATACCGTCAAGAAATCATTTGGTTCCTATTCTCTCCAAGCTTCAATATCTATCAATTCTTTCAAAGTCTCAACCCTGCACTTACCCTAAATACTTCAATGACCTTATTGAAACTAGAAAGGAAATGCATGAACATTACCTAAAATATCAAAATTTTTCCCAAATAGTCATAGTTATTTCCTATAAATGCATCTTAAGTCCCCTTCGAAACCCTAAACAACATCATAATGCACTAAAATGCACTAAAAAATATATGATCATCGTACTTTTTTTTTTCTATCAATGCATCTTAAAAGAGTAATAGATGTGTGGTGCAAATTTTACCCAATTTGTTTCTCGAAGTATGGATTTTGCCTCTTTTGATTTCAGTCTCAAGGAAACTAACATCAACTCGTCCACTAAGGCACCTTTAATACTGTAATAGGACAATAGTCTTTGTTAATATGATTAAGTTAAATATTTTGTACAAGATCTACGATTAAATGTTGTTGCTTTTGGTGATAGTTCCACACAAAGAACATCTGTTGTAATCATGGTAGTTAAAATAGAGAGTATCGTAAGATTTTACAATTTTACATGCTTTGTGCGATTCAAATTTTACACAGGATCGTTGTGCAACAAGATCGGTCCAACAAAATCCTGAAAATGTGCCAATTTTTTTGTGTATCAAACTATTCATCTTCTTGAATCTAATTTTATTCAAAATTAATGCACTTAAATTTTGACATTGTGATAGTGTTATCACCTAACACCAACCAATGAAAAGTCTTTTTAGCTTCTCTGCACCCGTTTCAAATGAAGAGTCTCATCTCATTTCAAATAAAGAGTCTCTTATGTTGTTTTGCAAGTTCACTTCTCTTCATTGGAATTCATTTCAAATTCAATTAAAATAAAACTAAATTAATTTAATTAAGGAAAATGAAGAGTCTCTGCAGTTTACTCATCCTTCTTACTTAATTGGATTTCATTTCAAATTCAATTAAAATAAAACTAAGTTAATTTAATTAAGGCAAATGAAGAGTCTCTGCAGTTTACTCCTCCTTCTTATTCGTTGATTGGGTTTTATTTCAAATCCAATTAAAATAAAACTAAATTAGTTTAATTAAGCCATATAAAGAGTCTTTGTTCACTCTTTCTTCTTAATTGGTTTTCATTTCAATTTTAATTAAAATAAAACTAAATTAATTTAATTAAGGCATTTTAACCATCTCTTAATTCTAAAACCTCAGTCACACTGACACATCCAAAGTCATTAGAGCATACACTAACAAGATTTTCTTGGACTTCTTCTTATTAGCTAGAACAAAAATCATACTCCACAACTCACACACTTGGGCGATATAGATTTAAATGATACTCTTAATTCAAATGGAGATGATGAACACTTGGTTGAAGCTCAAGTCCAAGGTGGTGTGGTAGATGATGATGTTCTTGCCATCCCAACTTTAGAGGAGGAGAATGCTCTTATTGATGTGCTTCATAAAGGAGATAAAACTAATGAAGATTCCTTTAATTTTCATTTTAATGTGAGTGATTTATATTAGACAAAATTAAGTTTTATTAACTATTATCAAAGTAGTTGATTTTGTAGACTTAAGTTTGATAAAAATTGATTAGTTATGTGTGTATATTTGGTTTGCGTAGGGTTCGTGACTTTAATTTGGATCTCATTTGATCATTAGATGTTTTTACATAGATTTTACATTGTTATTACTCCTTCATAATATATCCAACACATCAATTAATCTTTTTAATTACTTAATTACTTTTAATCTAATACATTAAGTAAAATAGAAAAAATGTGACTATATAAACTTAAATAGTTTTGTATCAGGGTTGAATCATCCCTCAAATACTTTTTTTTTAATTTCTCTTATTTATTTATTTTTTTACAAAAATACTATTATATATATATTTATATATTTTTAAAAAAAAGTAAAATCTACTATTCGTGTTACGATTTCACCATTTACGATCTTATGAACTCTCTATGATCCTACTCAAAATCATCAAAGAATAAGAGAATACACATTTATATACTGTAAAAGGACAATAGTTTTGTTTAATATGATTAAGTTAAATATTTTTTTACAAAATATATACTATTAAATTTTAGAACCTCATATTTAACTACCTTGCTTGTAATCATCAAAAATACACATTTAATAGTCTAAAAGGACAATAGTGTTGTTTAGTATGATTAAGTTAAACATTTTTTTACAAAATATATACTATTAAATTTTAGAACCTCATATTTAACCTCATTACATTTGTGCATATCTTTTGTCTTCCTGTAATGATAAGAGATAATGTCTGACTAGAGACTTGTGTAGAGACAAACGAAATTAGGGTTCGAGATATGAGAATAAGAGAATGAAACAGGCTTGAGAGAAACAATGTTGAGCGGAAATGAGAGACGGTACAGAACATAGACTTAGATTATAGGGTTTTTCAAGATCGAAGGAAAAGAATGAGAGAGAAGAAAGGTTCAACGAATGAGAAAGGCTAGATTAAGGTTTAAAATATGAGAGGAAGAGAATGAGAGAGACTGAAAGAAGTAACGTTGAAAGAGAAATTTGAAATACAAGATCTACATATCATATAGAAATTATACGATATCATGTTCAAATAATAATCCATGTCCAGTCTATTTTTATTTTTTTAAAACAAATTTCAAATTTAATTTCCTTTTTATTTTTGTTTGAAAGAATTTCTAATAGTGACACGTGTCAAAATTTTGTTTGTACTCCCTAAATTGTTATTGCAATAGATTACAAATATAAATGTTATATACTAATGTGAGTTTGTTCTAAGAATACTTTGATTTTATTAAATTAGACCTAAGATTCATGAATCATAATTTATACAAAAATCAAACACTCAATACTCACTATTGACACAAAAGTATTAAATTATCTTTCACATAGAGAATGAATGTTGTAATATTTATTTACTTAAATTAACAAAAGTATGACTCAAACAAAGAAACTCATAAAGTAGGAAAGTATATATAAATAATTAATAATTAGTATAATTTCTAAAGAATTCTCCTCTCTTATTCCGTCCTCTATGCCTGTGATGGAGCTCCACGCTCACCTCACATCCTGTTTAATAATGTAGATTTTAATGATGCTGTAAATGTTTAGATTTGTATATAATATTTTTTCTTTTACTTATTTGATAAGAAAAGCACACAATATAAAAGTTAAAACTCTAATAAGTATGAAAAGTAAATCACCGTTAACAAAAAGTATACATTCAGGTACTTTTTTGTTTCCATGTGTAAATGTAAGCAAGGCCAACTTAACTATAGGTTGCTACAAACATTTTTTCTTGTTGACTATACTGTGAAAATTCAGTATAAACCTTTAAAAATAAAAATATTTAATTTCCTAAAAAATAACATTTAATTATTAGGAGTTAATGTTTTTGCTTAAAAGTTATCTATTTCTGTTTATCCATAAAAATAAGTTGTTAACCCTTCATTTAACTACTCTCAACTTGTTATTTAAGATTATTTTGGAGAAGGAAAAAAATACAATAATTTTTTCCGGAGTAATTAAAATTGTCGAACTTTTGAAAATAACAATTCTTTTAAAATCTGACGGTTAAAAAAGAAACAAATAGTATTAACGTTACTGTCTCTTAGTTTAGTGTTTCTCTATATTAATTCTCCAGTTTAGAATCAAGAAAATATTTACTGATAATAAAAATCAAAATTGTCTTAACATCTAACGTCTACTAAGAAAATTGATAAGACGTTTCGAAAATTAAAACTAATAAAATCTCATCTAATATACAATATATTGATGAAAAAAAGTTTTAAGAAACAAAAAATACTTTTAATTAAAATTATAAGTTTCCTTACCATCTCCTGCTAAGATACCATGAATTCATAAAAAAATATTCTAAGTTTTGGTACCAAATTGAAAAATAGATTTCATTTTATAATATTAATTCATATTCTTTTTTTATATACATATACATTAGTATTTTACTGCAGCGAACAAATTAGGAGTTAAATACAAACACTTACAAATCGAAACCAAATTAAGAAAGCTCTGATTATACCATATTTTTTTACAAAACTATAATTTTGTACATAAAATTAAGGACAGATATATAATTTACCTAATCAAATATCTTCATCACGAATTAAAACACAAGTTGATATCTCAAACTTTGTTAGCTACTCCAAAATTTGGCTTTGGGGTCACATATCATACAATAATATTAGTTACCGTTTTCTGAATGATTTTTCTATATTCTGAATGGATTCCCTTAATCCCTTTTGAGCATTAGACCTTGAAGGCGAAAGAATGATGTCTCTCCAAAGAGAACCTGGTTCCATTATAAGACTTGGTTCCTTGTAAAGTTCGTAGATGGAATCAGCTTCAATGTTTACTCTGCCTATCATTTCCAAGCAATTTATTGCTCTGTGATCTAGCAGATTGTGATCATCATCCTTCCTCCAAATAAGCTGTAATGTGTTACAAGCTTGTTAGCCTTTTGACTTACATTAATTCTACACAGGTATATAATTAATCATTTCATCACAAGAATTTCCAAAATTGTTCGAATTTACCTCTAGTGGACCACCAACAGCATTTGTACAATAGAGCCTGGCATCATCAAGAAGTTCGCAATATCTAGGAAATGCATTGGCAAATCTTTTGTGAGATTTCAGTTGTGAATTTACCCTCACTGCCCTCCCTGTCATAATAGCCCTCCTATCAAAATTCCAATGGAAATGTTCATTGTCATATCACAACCAATTCCCAAACTAGTAACATGGTAGAACTCACAAACATATATACCTAATGCCTCTAACAACAGCAAGATAACCATCACAAACCACACCAACTAGCTCAATTCTGTAAGGCTTTCGCGTGCTTGGTTGATGTTCTTCTTCTGCCCCATTTACTTGCTCCCAGTAATTTTCAGTAATTAGCGTACCATCCTCAGATACTTTATACCCTGCACCCATTCGGTACCTATATTTGTGAACATTTCTTGCCATAGCAATAGTCTGTTCCACGAATGGTTCCCACGATAAGGTACCATCCATGATTACATCTCGACCCTCATTTAAAGCTGTCACTAGCAGAGATGATGCAGCATTAGTGGACGATTGATGAACCTGTTCAGATTTCAATCACTAGTGAAAAATAGCTCATAAAGGTCTAGTATATCTCATCCATAGTCATTGCTAAATTTCGAAAGGAACTTTATCTGAATGACAACTTTTAAAGTTTATTTTGGATATGTACATTGTTTGAGTATGCATGCTTCATATAAAATGTTGGGTTTTGGAGTAAAAGGGGGTGATAATACAGTAGCAAGGAGGTATTCACACAGAAGCATACAAGTTCAGCAGTTTGGAGCATGTCATCATGATGACCTCTGGAACTAAGGGCTCTAAATATGACATCACGCTCCTTAAAAGCATCTGCCTCAACCACCACAACATTTGAAGTTGCTCCTGACCAAAATGATCTGCCAACCCAATCAATACATTTAGAAATTAAATCTATGTAAATTTGCAAAGCTAGGCCAATTTGATCATGTCCGTAACCTTAATTCAAAGACCTCATACATTTATCACAGTATCAGTTCCATTCGTGCCTTTCTGTAGTATAATTTTTTTGAATTTATATGATGTGACATGTCATGACACTTTTGACTTGATATTTGTATAATTTATAGAACCGTGAAGTAGATTTACTCATTTTTCATATTCTGGGTATTTTCACTAAGACATACTGTAAAATTTGAATGAGAGTAAAGTTAAGATCTTGGTTACTCTTTACGAATGTCTTTAAGGATGGTGCTTTTTCCAGCTCCCATGCCACCTCCGAGGAGCAGAAGCACTGGACATCTCTCAGTGTTGATAGTGGAGACCGTGTCATTCGTCTTTTGTGTGTCACCATTTATTACTTTCATTTCTTCCACCAAAGTAGTAAACACTCTTGCCACCTTCAGATTCTTGCTTACTCTCTCAAACCTCTGTTCCCTGTACACCAATCACCATCTTTACTTCAACTAAATTTGTCTAAATAATTCATTAATATTCCAATTTACACATTTAATATTATTATTATAACTAATTTTTCGTTGTTAAATTAGTTACATATATCAAATTTACCTTGTAGCTGCCAATAGAATCTTTTTTAGCTCTTTTTTCTTTGGTGACTCAGCACTCAATACCTGCACTTGATACAAGGGAATTAAACATAAGTATATTCACAATATATTGTTTTTCTTAAATTAACAAAAGTATGACTCAAATAAAGAAACACATAAATTAGGTAAGTAAATATAAATAATGCTGTGATAGTTATTAGAGAATGCCCTCTCTTAATAATGTAGTAGTATTTTATGATATTATAAACCTATGACTCCACCCTCTGACTCTGCCAGTCAGCACTGCTCTGGCCACTTCCTCCTTAGCCGGGGGATGGAGCTCCATGCTCACCTCACACCCTTCTCCCTCGCATTTCATAATGTATATTTGAATGATATTGTAAATGTTTAGATTTGCATATAATATTTTTTTACTTATTTGTTAAAAAAATACTCTATATAAAAGTTGAAACTCTACTGAGTATGAAAAGTAGATTACTATTCACATAATAAAAAAAAAGTATAAATTCAGGTACTTTTTTTGGTCCGCATGTGTAAATGCAAGCAAGGCCAACTTAAGTAGACTATGCTGCTTTATGCCCAAAAAACAATTTTACACACTTTGAAAAATCGGTAAAAAACTTTAAAATAAAATAAAAAAATAGTCGTAAAACAAATAATATTGACTTATTAGGAGTTAATATTTTCCTTAAAAGCTCCCAATTTCTATTTCTCCAACTACTCCCTCAAGTTTTTATGTAAGAGTAAAAAAATATAATATTTTCTTAAAGTACTTAAAATTGTTGAACTTTTAAAAATAATAATATTTCTATTTCTCCAACTACTCCCTCAAGTTTTTATGTAAGAGTAAAAAAATATAATATTTTAGAATATTTAAAATTGTTGAACTTTTAAAAATAAAAATCCTTTAAAAATATGAGAGTTAAAAAATAAACAAGTATTATTAATCCTACTTTCCTTAGTTTAGCTATTTCTATATTAGTTATAATACATAAAAAATAGTTTTAGAACAAAAACATATTAGAACTTATAATTTATCTTTACATATAAATAAGATGATACGTAAATATATTTTTTTAAAAGATAAAAGTTTATTTAAATAGGAAAATCAGTTTTATAAAAACCATCACTTTTGTAAAAATTGTTTTCTTTTAAAGTTTTTTGCCTTCTTTTTTATTGTCATCATTAACATTCAAAGTCTATCATCAAACTCATGATAGTGATTAGAGTAATATTGTCATATCAAAATCTTAGATTAATAAGTTATTTTTTTCTTCTTTTTCCTTTGAGTTAGTTTTCAAATCTTTTTAGTAACTTGAGTCAAAATTGTGGTTGCATGTAGTGTTTCTATTATCAGGATTAGTCTTCAATAATTTATGGTTCTAATGATGTATTATAATCGTTGGTCAAGATTCAGTGGTGTAAGTTAGGCTATATCTGAGATCCTTAGGTTTTTGAAACTCTTTATTGTTAATTGAGGTAAGGGAAGCTAGTTTAATTTTTCCAATAGTATGTTAGAAGACCTCGATGTGTGACTGACATGATCACCAGTTCCAAACTTTCTTGTAGAAATGGATCATGGAATTTCATATATGTGTTTGATGATTTTGAAGCATTGTGAATTAAGAATTGATTTTGAAAATAATTATTGTATGAAATATTATTGATTGATGTAATGTATGATCACGACATAATATCTTTACGAAAGGAAATATCCATATTGAGATTGTTTAGAATGTGTTTTGTTTGTGGATTTGATCTTCAAGGAGACATCCTGACTCTACTGGTGTAATGGAATTGTATAGATGAAGATATTTAAGTAGTGAAAGTCAAATGATGTTCATATGATTGCGTTATAGTGTGAAAAAGAATCGATTATACTAGATAATATGGATAAATCATGTCATATGAGTATGATGTGATTTATTTTGGGTTAAGGACTATGTGAATTTTACAGTTGGGAGTCATGCAACAGGTGCAAACCTTTGAATCTTATTCAATGCACAAGTCTTCTGAAAGTGCTCTTGTATGTATGATATGAGTTCTTATAGAAATATGATAATGGAAATGTAATGTAAGAAAGGAGTTATGTAAGCTTGATATGTTGTTTGACTAGGATATAAACTTAATTTATGATCGTGTGTTATATGTAAGTAGAAGATTTGTCAAGTGGTGAGATTTCTCAATGAATTAATAGATAAGTTTTATTTTATTTTATTTTGTGATTATATAAAAAATATTTTCATTAAATCCTCTATAAAAAAAAGTATATTTTGAAATTCTATGACAAATATATGAATATTTATATTTATGTTTATTATAAATTTATTGTACGATATACTTTCATAAGATATTACATTAATTCTCTAGTTGTAAGGCTTTTTTTATTTTCTTTATTTGTGCTCTAATTATATAATTATATAATATGTACAATAGAATCAAGAAAATGTTTTACATATAATAAGAATTAAAATTGCCTTAACATCCAATATCTATTAATAAAATTGATAAGACATTTTGAAAACTAAAATTAATAAAATTTTATCTACCATATCTAACACGAATCTATAATATCTTGATAGCAAAAGGTTTAAATTTAAAAAAATTATTTTTAATCAAAATTCTAAACAAAATAGTCATAAAAAAGTAATAAATATTTTATATTTCAAAAAACATTTAACATTTTTTATTATTTATTAGATATATTGAATATATGCACCGTAATCAATACCCTTAAATTACATATAGTAAATAATTGAGAAAATAAGTGAGTTGGCCTTTAAACCATAATTTGAGATAATAAAAATAGAGATAGTGAAAATATACCTGACTAATGACATAAGAAACTTGGTTCCAATGAAATGCGAAATAACTGAGGATGCATCGCTCAAACTCATCAATCAATTTCCCAGGTAAAGTAGAGTCCTTCTGCTCAGCGAGATATTCAACAATACTTTCCTCACATTTCTTCCATTTTATCAGATACTCATCTGCCAATCTGCACAGTGCTGGAACCTCGCTCGCTACCAATCCCATTTGCCTAGCTGCATAACACACATTCACCATCCAACAAACTCATCGTTTATGTACGTATGTTTTCTGTTGCTTTTCTTTTTTCTTTTTCTATTTTTTAAATAAATTTATAATCAACAAAATCACATGGTTTGAATTCTAATAAAAATGTTCTCGACAGCAAGAAAAAGTCAAAGTATAATATTGAATTTCAAGTGGGTTGTGCATACAGGACAAATTTCGCACTTCCTTCTTTTAATATTATAAAACTTATGACCGCATGGAGCATTATGTCCCATCGAAAATAATATATGCTATAATAATAGTTTATGACCGCCCTAAGCATACGTGTCATTTTTTTTCTTCTTTTTTTCCGGAAAAGAAGGAAGGTGAAAACTGTTTTGAGTGGTAATGTTTGTGTATAAATTAGATGACGACGCCAACCAGTTTAATACTAATTTTCCTGTTCAGTAAAAAAAATAATTGGTTCAAATAAAATTTGGAGAAAAACACTTTTTAATTTGTACTTTTCCTTTTTTGTTTCAACATTTAATAAATATCATTTAAATTTAAGCTATAAAACAGTAGGTGAATGGTTTTATTTGTACCATAAAGTTTATGTAATAATGAGAAACAGACAAGACTATTCGCTGTTAACCCTTGAAAAACAAGCAATGAATGAAGCACACTAAATATCAGAGAAAGTGGGTGTAAATTTCCTCTTGCCATTAACGTCCTTAACGCGCTTAGTTTTGAACTTTCATATCCAATCAATTGAAAAATATTAAAAATATGTATAGTAGCTTTGAATTAAAACGCGCTTGATTATTATTTCTGTGTAGTACATTTCTATCAAACTTAATTTGAAGAAAAAGAACACTAAAAACCTTATGAAACACTAGTTATTGGAAAAGCCTATCTTTTCGAAGAGGTTACTGCCTAAATGAAACGACATAGGCCGGAAAAATACTCTCGTGCTGAGAAATTGTGACGATACGGGATATAAAAAAAATAATAAAGAAGAAGAAGACCCATTCCATTCACCGGGGCTTAAAATTAAATTAAATAAGATAAATTGCAATCAATTTCTCAACGTAATTTTATATTAAAATTAAAAAATACATGTCTAATTAAAAAGTTACAAAATAAAGTTTATTCTCCTGCTTTCACACAATTATTCTGGAGCCTTGAAGGAAAAGGTGGAAAATTTCACTCTCATAACGAATTGATCACTCGTTTCTTATCCAATTATGTCGCAATCGTTTTCTTGCTTTTAGGTGGGAGTGTATCCATTGATGTTATTAGGAGTTCAGTTTCATCTTGATTATTAGATATATACAAGGATTGATTTGATGGAGTAGCATGAGAATTAATTAAGGGATAAAGGAGTTAAACTAATTAATTAATTAGTAATTACCGACATAGTGAGAGAACTTCTCAATCTTTATGGGACGGCCAGAGTCTGATGTGCGCAGGTGGGGAGTGATGTTGTGGTCTACGACCACCCTTGATTGCTCAGAAATTATTCCAGCGAAGGACGCAGTCACAACATGTGAGGCTAAGTTAATCACTTTACCGACAGAACCATCTGAAACACAAATAAACAAACAAACATAGTTAGGTTTTAATTTATATGACTTTAACGATTCAAACATAGGTGGGTTTACCATCATAAGACGTACCTTGCAGCTGCATGTTGTTGAAGATTGATTTGGAGTGAATGAGAGACGAATGGTTGAAGCAGAGTGAATGGAAGTGGAGCGAAGGGTCCAATGATGGCGTGGCTACCCAAACTTACTTTATTGTTTCTATCAATTCTCCTTATTACTGTTATAGGATTGGATCAAATGAAATTAAGTTAAATGAAATGAAATGAAAACATCCCGCGAAAGGATAAACAAAAGTCAGTGCACTGCTAACGTGCTTATAGCGAACGTGTTTTTGGTCTTTGCCATAACTTTTCAAAAGTAAACCAAGCACGTACTTCCAACTTTTTCTAATATTTTAGGGTGTGTGGACTTGACTGTCTTCTATCATAATTTTAAGAATTTTTTGTATTTATTTAAAAAATTTAGATGATATAAACAAGTCTTTTGTTTTAATATTATCTTAGAAACACGGACTTCAAAATCATACTAAATTTGACAAATTGGTTTTTGAAACGAGTTCCGATGAACTTACATAAATATCAATATCACACAGATCCCGTACTTTTATCCAGACTTTTGTTACTTATCTAGACTTTCATTTTCTTTTCTTAATGATAGGATATTTTTCTCCCATTACCTATAGACCGGCCTATTTTTGTTGAGGAAGTATAAATGTAAGTAAAATATTAGACCATATTTTTTTCAATCCTCCAAAAGCAAATATATTAGGTGAATATTTCCTTTCACTTTGGTAAAGATGATTTCAAAAACTAATAAAGATTACAATTTTAAATTAATTAAATATATAAATTAATGATTTTAGAATGAAATCCCTTATGCATTTGTTGTTAGAAATTGATGTATACTTAAACATGTACAAGACTAGCAGTTGATATACTTAATAGATATCATAATAATATAGGATTAAATTATTATAAAGTTGTAAAGAAAGTCTTAATATATTTACAAATGAATGAAAAACCACATGTTTATTTATAAGAGATCTGATCAATTTAAGATGATTGGATATACATTTTTTTATGGTTGTATAAATACAAGAGAATTTACATATTTGATTGTGTGTATCTTTAGTCAGATGAATGATTCTATGAAAAAGTACGAGGTAGTTTGTCATTATTATATCCATCATAGAGGCTGAATTTATGACATACTTTGAGACTTTAATTTAGACTAATTGGGTACAAAATTTTATTTTAGAACTTGAAGTAATTGACATAATTGTGATAATTTTGCAACAGTTTTCTTTTCTAAAAACCTACAAGTATTCCAAAGGTGCTAAACATATGAAATTGAAATGCTTTGTTATTAAAGGAGAAAATGAGAAACATAAAGTGTCAATAGCACTGATCTTATGATTAATGACTCTTTAACAAAAGGATTACAACTCAAAATATTTACTAACAAAAGGATTACCACTCAAAATATTTACTAACCATGTAGAGAATATGAACACTATGTGTACCAGTGAATGTTGAATTTTGTTATTAATGTCTACTTTGATACTTTGAGCTTATTATTGTGCAAGTTTCTGAAATCTATGTTGTTTGATTTATGTATGTGCATGTAAATTATATTATGATGTAGAAAACAAATTATGTTATTGTTGACAAAAATTACATTAGGTTTGACCACCATGTAACCACTATAATTCCTATATCTATAAATATCATCAATGATGGAACCAATTTATTGGCTTATAATTCCTATATCTATAAGTATTATCAATGATGGAACCAACTTATTGAATGTCCTTTAATACGCATTATGATTTATGTAATTCTTAAATGGGGAAGTGTTACAACACCACATGAGTCAAGTAGGAGTATGTTAGAAAATAAATGAAATAATTCCTTAATGTGACTCATGTGAAATATAATTATGGTTCTAAATGTGATTTAATAAAAGATAAAAGGAGCTATTGATAAATATGGGAGATTATTTTACTTTATAAATAGTTAATGGTAACCAACTTGATGGGCGTTGGCAAAAGAAAGCAAAACTAGGATTTTGTCTCTACATTGAAGGTTCCCACAAATTGACCATAAAAGAAAGAGTATGGGAAATAAAAGTGATTGCAAGAGATAGATTGAGATAATGATGTTAAAGTATTAATTTTTATTGAGTCTTTCATAGATCAAAGTAAGTCTCTCTCACTATCCTATTTTATGTGATAATACTATAGATTCTAAGATCCTTATGAATGTGCAAAATTTATGATTGATCTTTTATGATTGAACTTATAACTTGTACATGCATATGATTATATGAAGAGGTTGCTGATGTTATATATTGAATAACATAAGATATGATGATGTGTTGTAGATGATGATGTAATGCGAATGATGGAGCCTGAGTGATATTAATGTTAATATGCACAGATATTAATATTGAGATGGAAACATATGATGTAGGTATAAAGTTAGAAAAATTAGATGTGATATTGGAATTCTAATAATACACTAAGTCAACTATAGATATATAAAGATATTAATATGAATGATTGTGTGAGTAACTAATTACCTGAGTGATATTAGTGTTAATATGTGCAGATATTAATATTGAGATGCAAATATACAATGTAAGTATAAAGTTAAAAAATTAGACGTTATCTTCGAATTCTAATAATACACTAATTCAATTGTTGATATATAAAGATATTACTTGGTAAGGAGGTGATGTAAATTTCATACATTAAGCTGAGGGTGAAAGTAATTTATATTCATCTGGAAGTGTAGAAATTATCCTATTGCGGAAGGTTGTTAGGAAAGATATATACTTTTTAAGAATTGTGAAAACAATATAGAAATAATAGAAAGGATTGTGATTTTAATTTATAGGTTAACACAAATTTCTTCGTATTTTATGTAGAAAAATGAAAGTTTGAAGTCAAAGAAGAGGGAACTCATCGTTGTGGAAGCTCGTTTAGTGGAAATACTACTTTTCTAATGAGTGACACAAAGGATAAAAAAATGATTAGTTAAAGTTGCTTAACTATTAAATATGTCATTGAACAAGAAGTCTGAGAGAGTACACCATTTTCCATATCATTTTCTTCTAGTGATACAATGTTCTTCAGTGAAACATCACTTAAAGGATAAAAGATAAAGGAAGAGTTTATTACAAAGGGAAGAACTTTTGTACTATTGAAAAATATTGGTTGAAAATAAAGAACTTAGAAGAAACTTCAACCTTCAAGCAATACAATTTTTTACTATTTTTTATTTCAAATGATTTTGAAGTAGTTAATATCCATTCGTTGCATCTAAATATAATAAATCTTAACTTTTGTTTTTTTTTTCAATTTAAATATATATTTTATTTAATGACTTGTGTTCTACCATTACACTTTATGTTCATGGCTTTATCATCTATGCTTTGAAAATTTTGCATGAAGGAGTTTGTTTGAATGATCATTAAATATAATTTTAAACTACTTGTTATATCTAAAATTGAAAAAACAAGTTATTTAATAATATTATTTAATATTTAATGTCTTAGTCATTTTTATTACACTCGTACTTCATGTAAATATAACAGATTATAACTTTTACATTACAAATTTATATATATATTTTTTAAGGAATTAGAATTTGAGTAAACATGAATGGAAGAATTCTGATAGAATTTATATCGGATGCATGGAAATTATTTTCTTCTTAAGTTCATGAAATCCGATTCACTTGATCTTCTTATGTCATTTGAATTTGTTTTAATTATGCAAATCCTTTAGAAAATTTATAAACATGTTATTTAGTATGTTTTAATTTTAGGATAATAGTTAATCTATTTGGTTTAGTCTTGATTTAAGCTTCTTAAATCTTGATTACAAATTGTTAAACATAGTACAAACGTTTGTGGAACAAATTGATTTATCAATTATATTACCTTTTGGTGCACTTGCCAATAAGTTAACATAAATCAATAAGCATATGTGTTACTTCAACTAAGTTCATTTTCTTGATTAAGTTCATTTTTCTTCCTAATCCTTTTTCATTCCATCTTCTCTCTCCATAGAAGCATAGATGTTAGAAGGTAAAGGAATTTGGATTTAAATTTGATTTGGTAAGGATTGATGGTTAAAGTTTGAATTTTGAAGTGACCAAGAACTCTTATCGCATTGTACTTCAATCATTCTCTCCAAATTCTAATCGTTTCTTGAATTACAAGAAAAATAAAGGTAAGAAAATGTAGTTTCATTTTAATTTTTAACCTAAATTATAATAGATGGTAGGAGGAAGTTCTCAAGTTTTCAATGCATGTGAAAAAAAATTTAGAACTAGACTAAGAAATTATAGAGGTATTAATTTTTTGGGATTAAAATTCTTACTACGAATAAAAATTCAATCTTGTTGAACCCTATGAAACTATGCAAATTAATTTCTAGATTATATGTAAGAGTATGTTAATTGATGGCTTTTATTCATGAATGTACTCTTGGTAATTTGATTTTTATGATTTAGTTAAAAATAAGTGACTTGTGAATTTAAAGGACAAATTTAGATGCAATTGTATTTCACTTAAATTGTTGGAGAGAATGACACTTTTAGTTATTGAGATTTTGAGTTATCTTATAGCTTAAACAAGTAATGATGATATGACTAAGATTGAAATAAGTACCTTAAAATTTATCAAATTTTTTAAAGTTTTAAACTTACTAATATTTATATATGGTTCTCAAATGAAGAGAATCTTACTTGAACAATACATAAATAGAGACAAATGCTATAAAGTAAAGAATTTCACTCAAGCTATATATGAGAAGAGAATAATGCTCGAGCTAATTATGTCTGGAAAATTTAGATTCTAAATCAAGAATTATTATTCACAAAGAGATCTCGCACTAATAATATTCTCATAATAATAATAATAATAATAATAGTATTATTATTATTATTTATGATTAGATAATATTAGTAAATATATATATATATATATATATATATATGTAAATTTTTCTAAAGTAATATACATATATACGTAGATGATTATAAAAAAATTACTTAACTTTATTTAAAGTTTAGGGTTTATATTTTAATTTTGTTTCATAATACTTAAACTTTACTGATAAATTAAGATATGGGATGACGAAAGTTCTTGTTAATTATTTATATATTAATTATTTATATATAAAGAATTACCATTGCCTAATAGATGTGCCATAAACCATCTTATCTATTGGTATCATAACTCTAACACTATGATTAGATATATAATAAATATGATAATTTTTTTATGCAATTTTTTCTTTTTGGTATTTATATAAAAATTTATGGAAACAAAATCATAGTTAACGGGTTAAAAAAGCGAACATCCGAATAAAAGAAACTCATAATTAGTTTTATAATTTGAAGTCTCAAAAGTTTTTTTTTTAAAAAAAAAAAAATCAAAAGTGAAAAGTCGTAAACAAAATTTAAGTTTTCTGATAAAGTGGATTACTATGCATTTGTACGTTCTCTCTCTCTTAAAAAAAAAAATCAAAAGTGAAAAGTCGTAAACAAAATTTAAGTTTTCTGATAAAGTGGATTACTATGCATTTGTACGTTCTCTCTCTCTTTTTAATTTGTTGAAAGAGCTTAAAAAGTTATCGCTTAAAAACGTTGAATAAATGATCATTTTAGTACTTAATAAGTTTAAACCGGTGATATTGATAAATTTAATTTAGTTTCTAAATATGCAAAAACTATAAATTGACCTCTAAATTTTACAATTTGATGTTAAATTTATCTTTAAAAATATAATTTAATATTATATTTGTCCTTAAATATTACATCTACATTACAGTATAATTTTGCAAAGACATAAATTCGCGCTTTTTATCTATTCAGTGATAAAATAAAAAAAATTCATTTTTTCAAATATTAAATTAATATTATTTTACACTTTTTAATACTAAAATTATCATTTATAAAAGAAAGTTGAAGAAAAAATTTCTTTTTTGGCTTTGTTTGGTTAGGAAAATGAATTTGAGAGAATGTATTTGAAAGGATTTGAGTGGATTGTGTATGGATAAGAGGGTTGTTTGGATTAATGGATGGATGGTAAGATTTGAAGGGATTTGAGGGGATTGATTATGAAAGTTTGGGATTGATTTGATAGATGTTATAGATTTGTTTTTATTTTTTTAATTGATAT